>VAPR01000546.1_pt1 | contig 23878 bp, 17 predicted proteins | sample 3380701 | NCBI WGS metagenome assembly VAPR01 (sample SAMN11536904, study PRJNA540576) | hot springs metagenome | isolation source: hot spring wet sediment | place: Spain: Lobios | collected 2014-01 | reverse complement strand
GCGTCCTCCACCAGGATGGTGTTCACCCGGGGGATGTCCAGCCCGATCTCCACGATGGTGGTGCACACCAGCACGTCGTACCGGCCCGCCACGAAGTCCAGCATGACCCGCTCCAGCTGGGACTCCGGCATCTGGCCGTGGGCCACCGCCACCCGCGCCTCGGGCACCAGGGCCTGCACGCGCCGGGCGGCCCGCTCGATGGTCTGCACGCGGTTGTGCACCACGTACACCTGGCCACCCCGCGCCAGCTCCCGCCGGATGGCCTCCTGCACCAGCGACTCGCTCCACTCCGCCACCGTGGTGCGGATGGGCTGGCGGGCGTCGGGCGGGGTCTCCATGAGGGACATGTCCCGCAGGCCCACCAGGGACATGTGCAGGGTCCGCGGGATGGGGGTGGCGGTGAGGGTGAGCACGTCCACGGACGCCCGCAGCTGCTTGAGGCGCTCCTTGTGCATCACCCCGAACCGCTGCTCCTCGTCGATGATCACCAGGCCCAGGTCCTTGAACCGAACGTCCTTCTGCAGCAGCCGGTGGGTCCCGATGACCACGTCCACCGCTCCCGCGGCCAGGTCCTGCAGCACCTGGCGCACCTCCCCGGGGGAGCGGAACCGGCTCACCATCTCCACCCGCACGGGGAAGGCCGCGAACCGGCTGCGGAACACCTGCCAGTGCTGCTGGGCCAGCAGGGTGGTGGGCACCAGCACCGCCACCTGCTTGCCGTCCATCACCGCCTTGAAGGCGGCGCGCACCGCCACCTCCGTCTTGCCGTACCCCACGTCCCCCGCCACCAGGCGGTCCATGGGCCGCGGGGACTCCATGTCCCGCTTTACGTCCTCGATGGCCTTCCACTGGTCCGGGGTCTCCTCGAACTCGAAGGAGGCCTCCAGCTCCCGCTGCCACGGGGTGTCCGGCGAGAAGGCGTGACCCCGGGCGGCCTCGCGCCGGGCGTACAGCTCCAGCAGCTCCCGGGCCACCTGCTGGGTGGCCTCCCGCACCCGGCGCTTCTCCCGCTCCCACTCGCCCGTGCCCAGCCGGTGGATGCGGGGCGGGTGGCCTTCCACGCCCACGTACCGCTGGACCAGGTGGATCTGGTCCGTGGGCACGAACAGGGCGTCGCCCTCCGCGTACTCCAGGTGCAGGTAGTCGCGCTCCGCTCCGCCCACCGCCTTGCGCACCACCCCGCGGTAGCGGCCGATCCCGTGGTGCAGGTGCACCACCAGGTCTCCCGGCGACAGCTCCGACCACGACCGCAGGGTAGCCCCCTCCCGGGCGACCCGCAGGCGGCGGCGACGGCGCTTCCAGCCCAGGACCTCCGCGTCCGTGACCACCACCAGCTGCAGCTCCGGCACGCGGAACCCGCGCGACAGGGGGGCCGTCACGGACACCGCAAGCCCCGGCGCGGGTGCGGCTTCCAGGCGGGAGCACGGGTCTGCGGGGACCCCGTGGTCTAGGAGGATCTCGCGGATGCGCTGCGCCTGTGCGCTGGCCACCACCACCCGCTGCCCGGACTGTAGCCACCTCGCCACCTCGTCCGCCAATAGGGCCGTCTGGCCCGCGAACGCCTCCACGGGCTGCACGGGGACCTCGTACCCCGCCCAGCCGTGGGGCGCGCCGTGGTGGGCGCTGGTGGCCAGGAGCCGGCGCTGCCCTGCCGCGGACAGCAGCGCGTCCCACGGCAGGTAGTGCGGCCCGGTGTGGGACTGACGTTCGGCCTGTTGGGCTGCCCGGTGCACCGACCGGACCTGAGCTTCCAGCTCCACCGGTTCGTCCAGCACCACCAGGGCGTCGGGAGGGAGCAGGTCCAGCAGCAGGGCGTCCCCTTCCGGCTCCTGAGCCAGCGGCAGCTCCGCGGACGGCTCGTGGGCCTGGGAGCGCTGGGTCTCCGGGTCGAACCGGCGAATGGAGTCCACCACGTCGCCGAACCACTCCAGCCGCCAGGGGCGGTCCGCGTCCGGAGGGAACACGTCCACGATGCCGCCCCTCACCGCGTACGTGCCCCGTGTCTGGACAAGGTCCACGCGTTCGTAGCCACCGGCCTGGAGGTACTGGAGCACGTCCTCCATGGGCGTTTCCTGCCCCACCCGCACCACCTTGCGGACCGTCTGGAGGGTCGAGGCGGTGGGGACGGGCCGGCAGGCGGCTGCCACCGGCGCCACCACCACCACGGCCCGTCCGGCTGCGAGCTCCCCCAGGGCCCGCAGGCGCTCACCCACGACCTCCGGAGCCGGCGGAAGCGGGTCGTGAGGGAGCGCTTCCAGGGGCGGCAGGAACCGCACACGGTCCCGGAGGGCGGGCGCGAGGACCACGAGGTCCTCCAGCAGACACTCCGCGGACTCCCGGCCGGGCACCAGGACCAACGCGGGACGCTCCGGTTCTGCCACCAGCAGGTCGGCCAGGAGGAGGACCTTGGCGCCCTCGGCGGGCACGAGGGCCCAGACCCGCGCGGGCGGGCGCACCAGCCCCTCCCGCAGCGCCCGTAGCCGCGGCCAGCCGTGGGTCAGGTGCAACAGGCCTTCCAGGGACAAGGCGACCTCCTCCGCTGGGCCAGACCGCCGCCATGGTAGCATGGAGGCCGCGGACGGGGCACGGGAGGGGACGGTGGCGTACTGGATCCTGAAGAGCGAGCCGGAGGAGTGGTCGTGGGAGGACCAGGTGCGCGCGGGGGTGGACACCTGGGACGGCGTGACCAACCCTCAGGCGGTGCGCAACCTACGGAGGATGCGCCGGGGGGACCTGGCCCTCTTCTACCACACGGGGGACGAGCGGAGGGCGGTGGGGATCGTGGAGGTGGTGCGGGAGGCGTACCCGGACCCGCAGGACCCCACGGGCCGGCGGGTGCTGGTGGACGTCAAGGCCCTGAGGCCCCTTCCCCGACCCGTGAGCCTGGCGCAGGTGAAGTCCGAACCGCGGCTGGCACACCTGGCTCTGGTGCGCCAGCCGCGTCTGTCGGTGGTCCCCGTGGACGAGGAGTCGTGGCGTCTGCTGCTGCGGATGGCAGGCCTGAAAAGGGGAGGGCCCGGGAGCGGGGCTCCCGGGCCCTCCCCTCGGGTCAGATGTCGAAGTACAGGTAAAACTCGTAGGGGTGGGGCCGGATGTTCACCTCGTGCAGCTCCCGCTCCCGCTTGTAGGCGATCCACGTGTCGATCAGGTCCCGCGTGAACACGTCCCCCTCCAGGAGGAACTCGCAGTCGGCCTCCAACGCGTCCAGCACCGCGGCCAGGGAGCCGGGGACGCTCTTCACCTTGGCGGCTTCGTCCGGCGGCAGCTCGTAGGTGTTCACGTCCAGCGGGCCGAACCGGGAGGCGTCCAGCTTGCGGCGGACGCCGTCCAGCCCGGCCATGAGCATGGCCGCGAACGCCAGGTAGGGGTTGCAGCTGGGGTCCGGGGGTCGGAACTCGATGCGCTTGCTCGGCGCCGCCTCCGGGCCGGAGTAGTACATGGGGATGCGCACGCAGGCGCTGCGGTTGCGCTTGCTGAAGGCCACGTTCACGGGCGCCTCGTAGTGGGGTACCAGCCGCTTGTACGAGTTGGTGGTGGGGCTTGTGAGCCCCAGGAGGGCGTCCACGTGCGTGAGCAGGCCCGCCACGTAGTGCAGGGCGAGCGGGCTCAGCTCCGCGTACCCGCCTTCCCCGTAGAACAGGTTGCGGCCGTCCTTCCACAGGCTCTGGTGGGTGTGCATGCCGTTGCCGTTGTCACCGAACAGGGGCTTGGGCATGAACGTCACCGTGCATCCGTGCCGGCGGGCCACGTTGCGCATCACGTACTTGTACACCATCACCTTGTCAGCCATGCGGACCAGGGTGTCGCGCTCCATGTCCACCTCCGCCTGGCCCGCGGTGGCCACCTCGTGGTGGTGCATCTCCACGGGGATGCCGATCTGCTCCAGGATCAGGGCCGCCTCGCTGCGGATGTCCTGGAAGGTGTCGCTGGGAGGGGTGGGGAAGTAACCTTCCTTGGGCCGGATCTTGTAGCCCAGGTTCTTGCCCTCCCCGTTCCCGCTGTTCCAGATCCCCTCGCGGCTGTCGATACAGTACCCCATGCGGTGGGGGGCCACCTCGTACGTCACGTGGTCGAAGATGAAGAACTCGATCTCCGGGCCCCAGAAGCTGGTGTCCGCGATCCCCGTCTCCTTCAGGTACGCCTCGGCCTTGCGGGCCACGTACCGGGGGTCGCGGGAGTAGGGCGCCCGGGTCTCGGGGTCCACCACGTCGCAGATCATCACGAGGGTGGGGACCTGCAGGAAGGGGTCCACGAAGGCGGTGTTCGGGTCCGGCACCAGGAGCATGTCGCTCTCCTGGATGGCCTGGAAACCCCGGATACTGCTACCGTCGAACCCGACCCCCTTGGTGAAGGTGGACAGGTCCACCTGGGAGGCCGGGATCGAGGCGTGCTGCCAGGTGCCCGGCAGGTCGGTGAACCGCAGGTCCACCATGTGGATGTCCTTCTCCTTGATGAGGGCCAGCACGTCGCTGGGCGTCCTCGGAACCATGGTCTGCACCTCCGTCCGTTGAGTTTGCAGCACCGCCGACAACGGCAAAAACGAAGACGCCCCGGCGCCGCGTCGGGCGCGGGGCGTCGTGGCCCGCACGTGGTGTTCGGTTTTCGCTGTTCTTATAGCACAGGGTCGGCCCGGCCGTCAAACCTCGTCTTCCGCCCGCTGCGCCCGGCGGAGCAGCCGGCTGGGGAGCACCACCCACGCACAGAACAGCGCCACGAACGACGCCAACGCGATCCACGCTTCCACGGCCTCGACCTCCTTTCGTTCCCGGTGTTTTCGTCCGACGCTCAAGACGCCGCGCCCGCCAGGGCCGGTTCGGGGGCGTAGGCGGGCACCCCGTGCTCCGGGATGTCCAGCCCCTGCAGCTCCTCCTCCCGGGAGGCCCGCAGGCCGATGGTGGCCCGGATGAGGGCGAACATCACCCAGCCCGTGAGGAGGGTCCACGCGGTCACCACCCCCATGCTGATGAGCTGAGCCACCAGCTGGCCTGTCTCGCCCACGATGAGCCCGCGCACGCCGCCGTACGTCCCGTCCGCGAAGATGCCCACCGCCAGCAGCCCCCACAGCCCGCCCGCGGCGTGCACGGAGACCGCCCCCACGGGGTCGTCCACCTTCAACACCCGCTCCACGAAGCCCAGGCTGCACATCATCACCACAGCCGCGACTGCGCCGATCACCACCGCGGCCCACGTGGGCACGTACGCGCACGCTGCGGTGATGCCCACCAGCCCTGCCAGGGCCCCGTTGCAGGCCATGGCGATGTCCGCCTTGCCGGTCCGGGCCAGGGTGGCGTACAGGGCCACCACGCCGCCCGCAGCGCCGGCCAGGAAGGTGTTCACCGCCACCACGGAGGTCCGCAGGTCGGTGGCCGCCAGGGTGCTGCCGGGGTTGAACCCGAACCACCCGAAGAACAGGATGAAGGTGCCCGTGACCACGTAGACCATGTTGTGGCCGGGGATGGGGTTGGGCGAACCGTCGGGGTTGAACTTGCCGATGCGGGGGCCCACCATGGCGGCACCCACCAGGCCCAACAGGCCTCCCACCGCGTGCACCACGCCGGAGCCCGCGAAGTCCCGGGCCCCCACACCGAAGGGCAGCTTCGCGAGCCAGCCGCCGCCCCACACCCAGTGTCCGTAGATGGGGTAGATGAGGGCACTCACCAGGAAGCTGTACGCCAGGTACGCCTGGATCTTGGTGCGCTCCGCCATGGCCCCGGCCACGATGGTGGCCGCGGTCGCCGCGAACACCATCTGGAAGAACCAGTACAGGGCGGTGGTCACGTCGTAGGCCTGGCCGCTCAGGAAGAACCCCGAAAGCCCCACCCACGGGGTCCCGTGCTCCAGGCCGCTGGCGAGCTTGCTGCCCCCGAACATGAGGGCGAAGCCGAAGGCCCAGTAGCTGAGGGCTGCGATGCTGAAGTCCATGTAGCTCTTGGTGAGGTAGTTGACGGTGTTCTTGGACCGGATGAGCCCCGCACCCAGAAGCGCGAACCCTGCCTGCATGAAGAACACCAGGAAGGCCGCCACCAGGGTCCACGTGAAGTTCACGGGCGTGTTGGGGTCCGCCTTGAGGGTGGCCGCACCCGTGGGGTCCGCGGCCCAGGCGGGCACCGCGGACAGCAGCAGCGCTGCCGCGGTGGCCAGGGTCAGTCGTCTGCGCATCGGTACCCTCCGAAAAAGGCACAGGACGCCCGGAGGGCGTCCTGGCCCGAAGTTCCGTACAAGACGAAGGCCGGGACGTCCGCGTCGCGGGCGTCCCGGCCCTGCGTCCCTTATAACAGCTCCGCGCGGGGTTGTCAACGGGTCTTCGGCTTCGGCTTGGAGGACTGCGACACGATCTCCTCGTGCACCAGCACCGCCTGCGCCACTTCCCGCATGGGGCGCCGCAGGTTCCGGCTGCGCCGCTGGAGGAGCCGGTACGCTTCCTCCTCCCCCAGCCCCAGACGGCGCATGAGCACGCCCTTCGCCCGCTCCACCAGCTTGCGGGTCTCCAGGGCCTCGTGGGCATCCTGCAGCTCCCGCCAGCGGGCCCACGCCAGCTCCACCGCGGCCAGCAGCTCCGCGCCCACCACGGGCTTCACCACGTAGCCGAAGGCACCCGCGGCCGCGGCTGCTTCCAGGAGGTCACGGTCGCCAAACGCGGTGAGGAACACCACGGGCCGGGGGGAGGCCTCCCGGAGCCGGCGCGCCACCTCGATGCCGTCGGGCGGGGGCATCCGCACGTCCAGGATCACCAGGTCCGGGTCGTGCGCCCGCACCAGCTCCAGGCACTCCTGCCCGTCCGCAGCCTCGCCCACCACGCGGTACCCCGCGTCCTCCAGGATGGCCCGAACCCCCATACGCACCACCGCTTCGTCCTCTGCGATCACGATCCGCCTGCTCACCGCGCGCCCTCCCCGGACCGTCGTGCAAACGAAGACGCCCCGGTGGCGGGGCGTCGTGGCCTCAAAAAGCGGCGACGCCGGCGATCCCGCCGGCGTCGTGGCGCGGCCTGTGCTTTCCTGCTCAGGGTAACGGCCCCGGCGGGCCGTGTCAACGGGTGCTTCGGGCCCCGGAAGCCTGTCGCGCGGGGACCTGCGCGGCCACCTGGACGGCCCGGCGGGGACGGACCGCCCGGAACTGGCGGACGGCCCGCTCCCACCGGCGGAGGAGGGACTGAGCCCGGTGGCTGCCGGTGGCCTCGTGGTAGCGCACCAGCAGAGCCCGCAGTTCCTCCGCCTCCTCCTCGGACAGCGGTCCTGTCTCCACGGAGTCCGCGTTCACCTGGTTTTCCAGGACGCCCGCCTCGTCCAGCACGTACGCGCGGCCACCGGTCATGCCCGCGCCGAAGTTCCGGCCCACCGGCCCCAGGACCACCACCACGCCGCCCGTCATGTACTCGCAGCAGTGGTCGCCTGCTCCCTCCACCACCGCCACGGCCCCGCTGTTCCGCACCGCGAACCGCTCGCCCGCGCGGCCGGCGGCGAAGAACACTCCGCCCGTGGCACCGTAGAGGACCGTGTTGCCCACGATCACGTGGCGCCAGCTCTCCCGGTGCAGGGGCGGGGGAGGCACGAGCACGATCTCGCCCCCGGACATGCCCTTGCCCGCGTAGTCGTTCGCTTCCCCCACCAGGCGCAGGTGCATCCCGGGGACGCAGAAGGCGCCGAAGCTCTGGCCGGCAGCCCCCTCGAAGGTGAGCCGCAGGGTGCCCTCCGGGAGGCCCTCCTCCCCCCAGCGCTGGGCGATCTCGCCCGCCAGGGTGGCGCCCACCGTGCGGTCCCGGTTGGTAATGGGGTGGTGCCCCTCCGCCGGGACGCCGTGCTCGACGGTCTGCCGGTACTGCTCCACCAGCAGGCGGTTCAGTTTCCCTTCCACCGGCAGGGGGTCTGCAAACCGCCCGCGGGTCTCGCCCTCCGCAGGCTGCAGGATCTCCGACAGGTCCAGGCGCTCGGCCCGGTACAGGCTCACGTCCTCCCGCACGCGGAGCAGGTCCACACGTCCGATGATCTCCTCTAGGGAGCGCACGCCCATCTGGGCCAGCTGCCGGCGCACGTCCTCCGCCAGGGCCCGGAAGTAAGCTTCCACCCGCTCGGGGGTCCCCGGGAACTTGTCCCGGAGGTCCTCCCGCTGCGTGGCGATCCCCACAGGGCAGGTGTTGCTGTGGCACTGCCGGGCCATCACGCAGCCCAGGGCCACCAGGGCCGCGGTCCCGAACCCGAACTCGTCCGCGCCCAACAGGGCGGCCAGGACCACGTCCCGCCCCACCTTGAACCCGCCGTCCACCCGCACGCGGACCCGTCCGCGCAGGCCGTTGGCGGAAAGGGCGCGGCGCGTCTCGCTCAGGCCCACCTCCCACGGCAGACCCGCGTTCTTGATGGAGTCGAGGGGAGACGCCCCCGTGCCGCCCTCGTGGCCGCTGATCTGCACCACGTCCGCGAACCCCTTGGCCACCCCGGAGGCGATGGTGCCCACGCCCGTGGTGGCCACCAGCTTCACCGCCACGTGCGCGGTGGGGTGCACCTGCTTGAGGTCGTAGATGAGCTGGGCCAGGTCCTCGATGCTGTAGATGTCGTGGTGCGGGGGAGGGGAGATGAGGGTGGTTCCCGGCTGGGTCTTCCGCAGGCGGGCGATCTCCTCCGTCACCTTGTGCCCCAGCAGCTGGCCGCCCTCGCCCGGCTTGCTGCCCTGGGCCATCTTGATCTCCAGCTCCACCGCGGACCGCAGGTAGCCCGCGGTCACCCCGAACCGGCCCGAAGCCACCTGCTTGATGGTGGTGTTGGGCCAGTCGCCGTTGGGCCGCACGTGGCGGCGTGCGGGGTCCTCGCCTCCCTCGCCGCTGTTGCTGCGCATGCCGAGCCGGTTCGCGGCGATGGCCAGGGTCTCGTGGGCCTCCCGGGAAAGGGCCCCGTGGGACATGGCGGAGATGACAAACCGCCGGAGGATGCTCTCCGCGGGCTCCACCTCCTCCAGGGGAACAGGCGGCCCCGCGGGCTGGATCTCGAGGAGGTCGCGGATGGCCTGCGGAGGCCTGGACCGCACCAGCTCCGCCAGCTTCGGGTACTCCGCCTGTCCGTGGAGGCTGACCCGGTGGATGGCCTTCACCACGTCGGGCTCGAACCCGTGCTGCTCGCCCCCGTGCCGGTACCGGTAGAAGCCCACGTCGGGCACGGTGACGGCCTTCCCCTCCAGGGCGCCGCAATACGCCGCGTGCCGCTCAAGGACGTCCCGGGCCAGGGCCGCCAGGTCCACCCCGGGCGCGTGGTTGGGTGTGCCCGGGAAGTACCGGTCCACCAGGGCGCGGTCCAGCCCGATGGTCTCGAAGATCTGGGCGCCGCAGTACGCCTGCAGGGGCGCGATCCCCATCTTGGCCATGACCTTGAGCAGCCCCGCTTCCAGGGCCTTCTTCAAGTTCTCCGCGCCCCCGGGGGACAGCTTGCGGGCGGTCTGCAGGGCGAGGTAGGGGTACACCCCTTCCGCGCCGTAGCCCACCAGGCAGGCCACGTGGTGGACCTCCCGCGCCTCGCCGGTCTCCACCAGCAGCGCGGTGCGCAGCCGCAGCCCCTGGCGGATGAGGTGGTGGTGGACCGCCGCGGTGGCCAGCAGGGCCGGGATCGGCGCCCGCTCGCGGCTCAGCCCGCGGTCGGTGAGCACCAGGGCGGTACACCCCTCCCGCACCGCCTCCGCGGCCTCCCGACACAGGCGCTCCAACGCCTCCTGCAGTCCCTGCGGGCCCTTGTCCGCTTCGAAGGTGGCGTCCAGCCGCCTGGGCTGCAGGGGGACTTCCTCCAGCCAGTCCAGATCCGGCAGCACGGGGCTTGCCAGCTCCACTAGGTCCGCGTGCTCGGGGGTCTCCTCCAGGAAAGACCGGCGCGGGCCCAGGCGGATCTCCAGCGACATCACCACCCGCTCCCGCAGCGGGTCGATGGGCGGGTTGGTCACCTGGGCGAACCGCTGGCGGAAGAACTGGTACAGCAGCCGCGGCTGGCTGGACAGGGCAGAGGGCGGGGTGTCATCCCCCATGGACCCTACCGCGTCCTTGCCCTCCGCCGCCATGGCCTGAAGCACCCGCTGCAGGTCCTCCTTCGTATACCCGAAGGCCAGGTGCAGCGGGGTCAACGCGGCGTCCGTGGGTGGTTCCTCCTGCTTGGGCTTGGGGTCCACCCGCACCAGACGCTCCGCCCACTTGGCGTACGGCTGGCGAGCGGCCAACCGCCGGCGGATCTCCGGGTGGTGCAGGAGCTGGCGGTCGTCCAGGTCCACCACGATCATCTGCCCCGGCCCCAGCCGGCCGCGCTCCAGCACCCGGCCGGGCGCGATGGGCAGCACGCCCACCTCGGAAGCCGCCACCACCAGGCCGTCGCGGGTGACGGTGTAGCGGGCGGGCCGAAGGCCGTTGCGGTCCAGAGCCATGCCCACGGTGCGGCCGTCGAAGAAGGCCAGGGCCGCAGGGCCGTCCCAGGGTTCCGCCAGGCACGCGTGGTACCGGTAGAACCCGCGCACCGCGCTGTCCAGCTCCCACGCGCCTTCCCAGGCTTCAGGGACCAGCATGCGGACCGCGTGGGGCAGGTCGCGGCCGCTGCGCCGGACCAGCTCCAGCACGTTGTCCAGCATGGCGCTGTCGCTACCACCCTCCTGGATGACGGGCAGCAGCTCCTGCAGCCGCTCCTGCCACAGGGCGCTGGACAGGTCGCCCTCCCGCGCCCGCATCCAGTTCACGTTGCCCAGCAGGGTGTTGATCTCGCCGTTGTGGGCCAACAGGCGGAAGGGCTGGGCCAGCTGCCAGGAGGGGTTGGTGTTCGTGCTGTACCGCTGGTGGAACACCGCGGCCCGCACCGCGAAGTCGGGGTCCTGCAGGTCCAGGTAGAAGCGCTCCAGCTGCGGGGCCGACACCAGGGCCTTGTACACCACGGTGCGGGTGGACAGAGACGGGACGTACAGGCCCAGCGAGGCGGTGCGCTTTTCGATCCTGCGCCGCACCAGGTACAGGTGCCGCTCCAGCGCTTCCGGATCCAGTTGGAGGGCGGTGGTGAGGAGGGCCTGCTGGATCCGCGGCAGGGTCCGCAGCGCGTACTCGCCTAGGGCCTTCGGCTGCACGGGCGGGGTGCGCCAGCCCAGCAGCCGCAGGCCCGCCCGGCCGAACTCCTCCTCGCACACCGCGCGGCATGTCTCGTACCGGTCTTCCGGGGCGGGGAAGAAAAACATGCCCACGGCCAGCGGCCGCTCGTCCCCCCGGTAGCCCATCTCCCGGAGGACCCGGCTGAACAGCCCCTGTGGGACCTCCGTGAGGATCCCCGCCCCGTCCCCGGTCCGGCCGTCCGCGGCCTGTGCGCCCCGGTGGGCGAGGTTGCGCAGGGCCGCCAGAGCCGACTGCAGCACCGCGTGGGACGGCGCTGCGTCCAGCCGGGCCACGAACCCCACCCCGCACGCGTCGCGCTCTGGAAACGCCGCCAGAGACGTCACGGTCCTGGCTCCTCCTGACGCAGAATCAGAAAGAATAGCCCAAAGCCCGAGGGGGCCTCTGCCTGAGGAACCTCCCCCTCGGGCTTTTGTCCCGACGGTGTAGCGAGCCTGGAGGACCCGCCTGCGCCGCTCGGTCCAGTCCGGCCGCGGTTCTGGCCGCGGAACCCTAGGCGCACTTCCTCACGAGCGATTTCGTTTGTTTGTTAGATAGCAGTATGGGGTGGGGCTGTCAACGGGTCCGCGGCAAAAAAGAGGGCTTTTCCGGAAGCGGGTTGCCCACGGACCCTCCAAACATCCGAGAATGTCGAACATTGTTCACAGGCACGTTCGGAATCTTCTCCCGTAGGGTCTGGTAGAATGGACGCGACAACCGGTAGGACCTTCGGGGCAGGGTGAGGGGGCTGCACGGCCCCCGATTCCCGACCGGCGGTAGGCACCGGCAGGTCCGGTGCGAGCCCGCGACCCGCGCACGGTCTGCGGCGCGGTGGACTCCGGTGGCGGCAGCAAGCCCAGTCCGGGGCCGACGGTACAGTCCGGATGGGAGAAGGTCTGCGGCGCGGAGGTGTTGTACTGCCTCCGCGCGGGTTCCGGACGTGGGTCCGGGGCCAGAGCGGCTTTCCAAGCGCGCCCGGAGGTCCTGCCTCCGGGCGCATGCGTTTGCAGGACGCCTTCTGGATGCGGCGGGCGCTGCAGCTGGCCGCCTTGGGCCGTGGTCGCACCAGCCCCAACCCCATGGTGGGCGCGGTGGTGGTGCGGGACGGCGCGGAGGTGGGCTGCGGCTACCACCGGGCTGCGGGCCAGCCGCACGCGGAGGCGGAGGCGTTGCGCGCCGCGGGCCCTCAAGCGCGCGGCGCCACCCTGTACGTGAACCTGGAGCCCTGCCCTCACCACGGCCGCACCCCTCCGTGCACCGACGCCATCCTTGCGGCGGGCGTCCGGCGGGTGGTGGTGGCCATGGAAGACCCTGACCCCCGGGTTCGCGGCCGGGGGCTTGTCCGCCTGCGGGAAGCAGGCGTGGAGGTGGCCGTCGGCGTCCTGGAGGGGGAGGCGCGGCGCCTCAACGAGGCGTACGTGAAGCACCGGACCGCGCACCTACCGTGGGTGACCTGCAAGTGGGCCATGTCCGCGGACGGACGCATCGCCACACGGTCGGGTGCTTCCCGCTGGATCACGGGGACCGAGGCGCGGCAGTTCGCCCACCTCCTGCGGGACCAGCATGACGCGGTGCTGGTGGGGTCCGGCACTGCCCTGCGGGACGACCCTGCCTTGACCTGCCGGATCCCCGGCGGCCGGGACCCCCTGCGGGTGGTGGTGGACAGCACGTTGCGGCTTCCGCCTCACGCCCGCCTGCTCCGCGAGGGGACCTCACCGGTGGTCGTGGCCACCACCCCCCGTGCGGAGGCAGAACGGGTGGACCGGCTCACGCGCGCCGGGGCGGAGGTGTGGGTGTGCGAGCCCGAAGGGGGCCGGGTGTGCCTGCGGGACCTGCTGCGCAGGCTGGCGGAGCGGGGGGTGGTGAGCGTGCTGGTGGAGGGCGGTGGCGCGCTGCACGCTTCCCTCCTGGAGGCGGGACTGGTGGACCGGGTGGTGGCGCTGGTGGCACCGGTCCTGGTGGGCGGCGTGGAGTCACCCGGGCCGGTCTCCGGGCGGGGCGTGGCGGACCTCGGGGAGGCGCTGCGCCTGGAGAACGTCACCGTGCGCCGGCTCGGGGAGGACGTGTGCCTGGAAGGCGACGTGCGCAGCCGGTTGCGGGTGGAGGCGTAGTTGTTCACCGGGATCGTGGAGGAGGTCGGGCGCGTGGAATCGCGGCGGGCCGGCCGGCTTCGGGTGGCGGCCCGCCGGGTGGTGCGCGGGCTGCGGCCGGGTGACAGCGTGGCCGTGGACGGTGTGTGCCTGACCGCGGTGCGGGTGGACCGCTCGGGGTTCGAGGTGGACCTGGGCCCGGCCACCCTTCAGCGGACCACCCTCGGGCAGCGGAAGGCGGGAGACCTGGTGAACCTGGAGCGGCCGGTTCGGGTCCACGGGCGCCTGGGAGGCCACCTGGTGCAGGGGCACGTGGACGCGGTGGGGCGGGTCAAGTCCGTGCGGCCTTCCGGCCCGTCGCGGTGGCTGGAAGTGGCGGCACCCCAGGAGGTGCTGCGCTACCTGGTGGAGCGTGGCTCGGTGGCGGTGGACGGCGTGAGCCTCACGGTGGCGGGACTGGGCCGCCGCACCTTCCGGGTGTGCCTGATCCCGCAGACCCTGCGACGGACGACCCTGGGCCTGCGCGGCCCCGGGGATCCCGTGAACCTCGAGGTGGACGTGCTGGCCAAGTACGTGGAGCGCCTGCTGGGAGGTCTGGCACGGTGAGCCCGTGGGTGTCCGTGGAGGAGGCCGTGCGCCGGCTGGCGCGCGGGGAACTGGTGGTGGTGGTGGACGACGAGCACCGGGAGAACGAAGGTGACTTCGTGCTGGCGGCGTGCCGCGCCACCCCGCAGGCGGTGAACCGGATGATCACCGAGGGCCGGGGCCTGCTGTGCGCGCCGCTGACCGCGCAACGGGCGCGCCAGCTGGACCTCCCGCCCATGACCGCGCACAACACCAGCCGGTACGGGACCGCGTTCACCGTGTCCGTGAGCGCCCGAAAGGGCGTCGGGACCGGGATCTCCGCCTTCGACCGGGCCACCACCCTCCGGGCCCTGGCGGACCCCGCCACCCGGCCGGAGGACCTGGACCGGCCGGGTCACGTGTTCCCCCTGGTGGCCCGGGAGGGCGGGGTGCTGGAACGGCCGGGCCACACGGAGGCCGCGGTGGAGCTGGTCCAGCGCGCGGGGCTACCGCCCGTGGCCGCCATCTGCGAGATCCTGGCACCCGACGGCCACATGGCGCGGGTGCCCGAGCTGGTTTCCCTGTGCGACCGGCTCGGGGTGGGGTTGCTGCGGGTGGCGGACCTGGTGCGCTGGCGGCTGGAGCACGAAACCGTGGTGGAGGCCGTGGACGAAACGCAGCTGCCGGCGCGGGGCGTTGTGTGGCGGCTGGTGGCGTTCCGGCACCGGTTCACGGACCGGGTGCACCTGGCCCTGGTGCTGGGGGACGTGGCCGGCCCCGACCCGGTGGTGGTGCGGCTGCACTCCCAGTGCCTGACCGGTGAGGCCTTCGGGTCGCGGCGGTGCGACTGCGCGGCCCAGCTGGAGGAGTCCATGCGGCGCGTGGCTCAGGAGGGACGCGGGGTGGTGGTGTACCTGCGGCAGGAGGGCCGCGGGATCGGGCTGGTCAACAAGGTCCGCGCGTACGCGCTACAGGACGCGGGGTACGACACCGTGGACGCCAACCTGGCGTTGGGGTTTCCACCCGACGCCCGGGACCACGCGGTGGGCGCGCAGATCGTGCGGGCCCTGGGGGTTCAACGGGCGCGCCTGCTCACCAACAACCCGGCCAAGGTGCGGGCCCTGGAGCAGGCGGGGGTGGAGGTGGTGGAGCGGGTGCCGCTGGTGGTGGGGGTCGGGCCCGAGAACCTCGCGTACCTGCGGGCCAAGCGGGACCGCCTGGGCCACCTGCTGGGAGAGCTGGGAGGTCGCGATGAACGTCCGGATGTTTGAAGGTTCCCTGGACGGCCGGGGCCTGAGGGTGGCGGTGGTGGCGGGCCGGTTCAACGAGGGCGCCACACGGCTGCTGGTGGAAGGAGCCCTGGACGGGCTGCGCCGCTGCGGGGTCGAGGAGGCTCACGTGGCGTGGGTCCCCGGCGCTTTCGAGATCCCCCTGGTGGCCGCGCGCCTGGCGCGTTCGGGCCGCTACCACGCGGTGGTGTGCGTGGCGGCGGTGGTGCGGGGTGAGACGCCGCACTTCGAGTACGTGGCCGGTCAGAGCGCGGCGGGCATCGCCCGCACGGCGCTCGACACCGGGGTGCCCGTGCTGTTCGGGGTCGTCACCGCGGACAACAGCCAGCAGGCGGCGGAGCGCGCCGGAGGGAAAGCGGGGAACCGCGGGCGCGACGCCGCCCTGGCCGCGGTGGAGATGGCCACCCTGCTGCGGCAGCTGCCGGGCCAGCCGCCGACACCTGAGGAAGTTCGATAGGAACCTTCTACGAGAGGGTGCAGCTTGCCGGAGGACACCGGGGTCCCCCAAAATCGCGGCTGCGGTTTTGGGGAGGGTGGTTCAGGGCCGGTGCTGTCCGAGGATCTCCTGGGCCACGTCCCGCATGGTGCGGCGGGTCCGGCGGGCCTCCAGCTGGATCCGGCGGAACGCTTCCTCTTCGGAGAGCCCCTCCCGCTGCATGAGCACGCCCTTGGCCCGCTCCACCAGCTTGCGGGTCGCGAGCTGCTCTTCCAGCTCCCCGATGCGCGCGTCCTTGCGCTGCAGGTCTGAGAACCGCGCCAGGGCCACCTCGATGGCGGGCACCAGGTCCTCTTCCTTGATGGGCTTCACCAGGTACGCGAGGACTCCCGCCTGTTGGGCCTGGCGGACCAGCTCCCGCTCGCTGTAGGCGGTGAGCAGCACCACGGGGGTGGGCCGCACCTCCTGGATCCGGGCCGCGGCCTCCAGCCCGTCCATCTCCGGCATCTTCACGTCCAGGAACACCAGGTCCGGCTTCAGGCGCTGGACCAGCTCCACCGCGCGCTTGCCGTCCGCGGCCTCGCCCACCACCCGGTATCCCCGGTCCTCCAGCATGGCCCGCAGGCCCATGCGGATCAACGCCTCGTCGTCCGCGATCACGATCCGCCTCACGCGCGCAGGACCTCCTTGGGCACGCGCACCACGAACCGGGCTCCCGCGCCGCGGTGGGCCACCAGCTCCCCGCGCAGGTCCTCCCGGACCAGGGTGCGGGCGATGCGCAGGCCCAGGTCGGAGGAGCGATCCGGGTCGAACCCCTCCGGCAGCCCGGCGCCGTCGTCCTCCACCTCCAGCACCACATGGGTGGGGGAGTCCACCAGCCGCACCCACAGGCGGCCCCGGGTGCGGTCCCGGAAGGCGTGCTCCAGGGCGTTCTGCACCAGCTCCGTGGCCACCAGGGCCGCGGAGGTGGCGGGCTGCGAGGGGAAGTACACGTCGTCGCCCTGCACCGTCACCTCCAGCTCCAGGTCGGGCCGGCGCATGTTGGCCACCACCGCATGGGTGAGCCGGTCCAGCACCTCCCGGAGGTTGACCGTCCGGAAGCCTTCCAGGGACAGGATCTCGTGCACCGCGGCGATGCCCAGAACCCGGTTGATGGTCTCCGTGAGGACCTCGCGGCCGGAGGGCTCCCGGCCGTCTGCCAGCTGCAGGCGCAGCAGCATGGCGATGGTCTGCAGGTTGTTCTTCACCCGGTGGTGCATCTCCCGCACCACCGCGGACCGCATGACCAGGTTGGCGTTCTCGATGGCCAAGGCGGTCTGGGTGGCCAGGGTGGTCAGCAGGTTGACGTCCGCGGGGGAGAACGCCGCGGGGCGAGCGCGGTAGCAGTTCAGCACGCCGATCACCCGGTCGCGGACCCGCAGGGGGACCGACACCATGGATCGTAGCCCCTCCCGGCGCGCGAACTCCGGGTCGGAAAACCGCGGCTCGGACAGGAGGTCGGGCACCATGGCCATCTCGCCGGTCTGGGCCACACGCCCGGCCACCCCGGCCCCCAGGGGAATGGGGGTGCGCTCCGTGTACGCCTCGCTGGCCGGGTGGGCGGCGGCGGGCCTCAGCACCCCCGCGGACTCGTCCAGCAGGAGGAGGGAGCACAGCCGCGCCTCCAGCATGCGGGCCGCCATCTCCACGATCACCTGGAGGACCTGCTCCAGGTACAGGGGGGAGGCCAGGGTCTGGCTGAGCTCCGCGAGGGTGGACAGCTCCCGGATCTGGCGGCGCATGTGGTCGTGGAGGGTAGCCTTCTCGATGGCCCCGCCCGCCAGGTCTGCGATCATGCTCAACAGCTCCACCTCGTCCTCGGTGAACTCGTGGGTGCTGCGGGTCTGCACGTTCATGGCCCCCAGCACCCGGCCTCCCACCACCAGGGGTACCGCCAGAAGGGAGCGGAACCGCAGCTCCTCGGTCTCCGGGAGCAACACGAACCGGGGGTCCGAGGGGGCGTTGCTGCTCCAGGCCGGCTGCTCGTGGCGGGCAGCCCACCCCGTGAGCCCCTCGCCCACCCGGAGGCGGGCCCGCCCCACCGCGTCGGCCGCCAGCCCGGTGGTGGCCCGCAGGACCAGGTACTCCCCCTGCGGGTCCAGGAGGTACAGGGAGCAGGAGTCCATCCCCATGACCTCCGCGGTCTTGCGGGTGATGGTGGTGAGGGTGGTGTCGAGGTCGTGGGCCTGGCTGATGGTGCGGATGATCTCCCGCAGGGCCGCGATCTCCGCGGACTTGCGCTGCAGCAGGTGTTCCAGATGCGCCTGGGTCATCTCCACCCGCATTGTACGGCGGGAGTTTCAGGCCGGGCTGCCTGCCACCGACCCAGGGCCGCCGGGGCGGTTTAGCCGGGTCTGCGGAGCCGCCTCCGCAGCGCCGCACACAGCGCCGCCCGCAGCTCCTGCACGGGTACGCGGGCTCCAGGCAGCTGCCGGAGGGCTTCCTCCACCGCTTCGCCCACCCACCTGTCCACGTCGGCCGGCCCCGGGCACGGCTCCTCGGGAGGACGTTCCGCCACCCGGCGGTCCAGGCTGGCACGCAGGGCGGCCAGTTCCTCTAGAAGCCGGGCCATGTGGGCCTCCAGGGTCGCCTCCCGACTTCGACCGGAGACCAGCCAGCCCACGTCCGACCCGCACGCCTGGGCCAGGGCCGCCAGCTGTTCGGGGCTGGGCTGCCGCTGGCCGCTCTCCCAGCTCACCAGGGTGCTGGGCCGGACGCCCAGCCGGGCGGCCAGCTCCTTGAGGGTGAGGTTGGCCGCCTTGCGGGCGCTGCGCAGCCGCGCCCCCAGCGCACGCCGGAACTCCGGGGAGCCTCTTGTCGATGCCAAGTGTGTGATTCCGCGTGCGCGGCGTAACCGCGACACGGCAAGTCTAATCGAAGCACCGGTCGGCTTGGCGCAAGGGGTGGACGCGAAGCGTGTTAAAATACGTGCGAAACGCGTTGGCACCATGCTGAAGGAGGTCCCTCGCGATCAGCTGACGTTCCGGCTGCCTCCGGGCTACCGGCTGCTGGAGTCGGAGCACGCGGTGGTCCTTGTGGACGCCGGTGGGGGCGTGGTCTTCGTGGGGCCCGCCACCAAGGCTACGCCGGAGGTCCTCCTGGAGGCCATTGCCCAGCACGAGGCACTACCGGAGGAGCGCGGGTGAGGAGGTCCGTTATGGCTGGAAGGCCTCGTGGACGTCGGAGGGACGGCTGCCGCCCACGGTGAGGCCGCCCGCGGGGACGTAGATCCACTCGCCCACGGCCGCAGCCCCGGTCCCGTGCCGCGGGGTCGGCATGGGGGCCATGGGGAGCCAGCGGTCCCGCTGCGGGTCGTACGCGTCGTTGTCGGGGAACACCCCGCCGGTTTCCTCCCCGCCGAACACGTAGATGCGGCCCCGCAACACCGCCGCGGCCACCCCGCTGCGCGGCCGGGGAAGGGGTGCCAGCTCCTCCCACCGGTCCTGGGCGGGGTCGTAGACCTGGTGCTTGGACAGGTTACGGGCGAAGGTGTTGAACCGCCCGCCCACCGCGTGGATGCGGCCTTGTAAGACCACAAGGCCCATGTGGTCCCGTGGATCCGGCAGGGGAGCGCGGCGGCTCCACCGGTCGGAGACCGGGTCGTACACCTCGTGGGTCCCCAGGCTCTCCTGGTCCCGGCCGCCCACCACGTGCAGGAGGCCTGCCAGCTCCACCGCGGAGGCCGCGCCTCTGGGCGCGGGGAGGGGTGCGATGCGGCTCCACCGGTCTTCCCGGACGTCGTACACGAAGCAGTCCGCCACGGGGTTACGGTTCTGTTCGCTGAACCCCCCGAAGGCGTACAGGCGGCCGCGGAAGCCCACCGCCGCCACGTGGTTGAGGCCCCTGGGCATCGGCGCCAGGTCACGCCAGCTGTCCGTGGTGGGGTCGTAGACCTGGTTGTACGGCTGGTCCACCCGCCCGTGCGCGTACCCGGCAAGGACGTACACCCTGCCGTCCAGCCCTGCCACACTGACCTCGGTCCGCGGGAAAGGGAGCGGTGCCCTGCGGGCCCATCGGCCCTGGAGTTCCCCAGGCGCCGGAGCACCGCGGCGGGCGGGAAGGAGCACCACCGCCGCCGCGGCCGCGGCACGGGTCAGGAACTGCCTCCGGGTGAGTCGGCCCGCCATCCAGGCCCTCCGGGTGTGAGCTACCGGGAACACTTTCTGCCCGCTGGGCATCCTCCCCTGTCGCCCCTTGCCGGGCCTCCGTACCACATGAGCAGATGAACTTGGCATAATGGTTGCTCGTAGACGGTAGAGCAGCAAAAGAACCGTACCGGCTGCCGCAGGCTTCCGCGAGGCCTGCGTCCCAGGCACCGGCCCAGGCCCGGCTTGCCCGGAGGACTCGCTTTTCCCCTGACCGGGGCGGGAGGTGGACTGCTTTGACGGAGGGAAAGGAGCGGCTCGCGCGGGCCGCCATGGTGGCGGCCTCGCTGGCGGGCGCGGGCTACCTGGCGTGGCGGCTGGGCTGGACGCTGAATCCGGAAGCCCGGGCGTTCTCCCTGTTGCTGTGGGGTGCGGAGGCCTTCGGCTGGTTCAGCGCGCTGTTGTTCTTCTTCACCGTGTGGAAGCCGGAGCACCCCGAGCCTCCGCCGCCTCCCGAGGGGCTTTCCGTGGACGTCCTCGTGCCCACCAAGGGCGAGCCCCTGTGGGTCCTGCGGCGGACGCTGCTTGCGGCCCAGCGCCTCCGGTACCCACACCGGACCCTGGTCCTGGACGACGCGGGGCGGCCGGAGGTCCGGGAGCTGGCCGCGGCCCTGGGCTGCGTGTACCTGAGCCGGCCCACCCACGAGCACGGCAAGGCGGGAAACCTGAACTTCGGGCTCCAGCACAGTGAGGCGGAGTTCGTGGCGGTGCTGGACGCGGACCACGTGGCCATGCCGGAGTTCCTGGACCGGGTGCTGGGCTACTTCCGCGACCCCCGGGTGGCGTTCGTGCAGACACCCCAGGACTTTTACAACCTGGAGAGCTACCAGCACTGGGTCGAACCCGGCAGCGGGCGCGCGTGGCACGAGCAGGCCCTGTTCTTCCGGGTGATCCAGCCCGGCAAGCAGCACTGGAACGCGGCCTTCTACTGCGGGTCGCCCGCGGTGCTGCGCCGCGAGGCGTTGGACGACGTGGGCGGGTTCGCCACGGAGACGGTGACGGAGGACTTCCACACCTCCATCCGGATGCACGCGCGGGGCTGGAAGTCCGTCTACCACGACGAACCCCTGGCGTACGGGCTCGCGCCGTCCGCGGTGGCACCGTACCGGATCCAGCGGCTGCGGTGGGGCCGCGGGGGCATGCAGGTGCTCCGGTTGGAGAACCTGCTGTGGCGGCGGGGGTTGTCTCTGCCGCAGCGGGTCACCTACCTGGCCTCGGTGATTCACTGGTTTGAGGGCTGGCAGAAGGCCGTGCTGTACCTGGCGCCGCCGGTATTCTTCGCCACAGGGCAGCTCCCCGTGCGGGCCGTGGACTGGGCGTTCCTGGCCGCGTTCGCAGGCTACCACGCCCTCAGCAACCTCGCCTTCAAGCTGGCCAGCCGGGGGTACGGGATGGTGTTGCTGACGGAGCGCTACAACATGGCGCGGTTCGCCACGTACCTGCGGGCCACCCTGAGCTTGCTGACCGGCCGGGGGGCGTTCCAGGTCACCCCTAAGGGGTCGGACGGACGGAGGCCACCGGCCGCGGCGGTGCTGCCCCAGCTGGCGGTGTTCGCCGCGAACGCGGCGGCTGCGGTGGGCTGCGGGATCCGCACGCCGGCGGCCGGCGACCTCGCGATGGCGTACGCCATCAACGCCCTCTGGTCCACCTGGCACGCCTACCTGGCCGCGTGGGCGGTGGCCACCGCCTACCGCCGTCGGGACCGCAGGACGGTCCAGCGGCTGCGGGCTCACCTGCCGGTGCGGGTCCGGTGGGACGGTGGGCGTGAGGCGGTGGGGCTGTTGCGGGACTTCCACGAGGAGGCTGCGGGGCTGGAGCTGCCGTACGGGGATTTCACGCCGTCTGCGGGCGCCGAGGTGTTGGTCTCGCTACCGCCCGGGTGGCCCCACGCGGACGTGGCCCTGGAGGGTCGCGTGGTCTCCGTGCGGGGGCGGGGCGACAGCGTCCACGTGGGCGTCCGGCTGGCCGGTGGACCGTGGGAAGCCGCGGAGGTGTTCTTGAGTCTGGTGTTGTTCGGCGCGCAGCGCCGGCTGCTGGAGCGGGTGGTGCGGCCCACGGACCCCTTGGGGAGCCCGGAGAGGAGACGGCCGGCCGGCAACCGGAAGCTCGAGAGCAGGCCCGTGCGGGTGGTGTGGTCGGGCGTGGGGGTGTGGGGCCTGGTAGAAGACACGTCCGCCGGCGGGGCGCGGTTGCTGGTCCCCCTGCTGCCTCCGGGAGGTGCTGAGGTGGCCGTCCTGGAGCCCAGCGAACAGATCGTGTTGTCCGGGGCGGTGGTGTGGACGAAGCCCCTGCCCTTCGGGGACGGTGAGGTGTACTGGGTGGGCGTGCGCCGGGTGGTGAGCCCGGCGGCGGAGTTGACGCCCGCCGCGGCCGGCCGCCGCTAGACCACCGCAAAGATCGCTGGCGCGATTTTTGGGGACCCGGTCCGCTCCGGCAAGCTACGCTTCTCATGGACACGCTCCTAGACTTCAATCCGGTGGCGGAGATCCTCCTCGTCCGCGGACGGCCGGGTGTGGGCAAGACGACCCTCGCCAGACGTCTGGTCGAGGCGTTCCCGGGGCAGCTCGGCGGGTTCTACACGGAGGAAGTCCGGCTGGCCGGCCGCCGGGTGGGGTTTGAGTTGGTGACCGTGGCCGGAGGGCGGGCCCTGTTCGCGCACGTGCGGCTTGCCGGCGCACCCCACAGGGTCGGCCGGTACGGGGTGGACCTGCAGGTCCTGGACCGGGTGGGCGTGCCCGCGGTTCGGGAGGCGGCGCGCGCGGGCCGTGGGGTGGTGGTGGACGAGATCGGAAAGATGGAGCTGGCCAGCCCCGCGTTCCGCGAGGCGCTGGAAGAGGTGGCTTCAGGACCGGCGGTGCTGGTGGCCACTGTGCTCGCGGCACCGCACCCTTGGGCGGAGGCGTTCCGGCGCCGGCCAGGGGTCACCGAGCTGGTGCTGTCCGCGGAAAACCGGGAAGAGGTCTTCCGGCAGGCCCGGGAGTGGTTGGCTGCCCGCCTGGTCCGCAAGCCGGCCGGAGCCCCTGGCTCCCCTTGACCGCCCTCCTCGGACCGCCTAGGATGAAAAAGTGAAAATGAGTTTCAATAAGTCGTTGCTGGAGACCCTGAGGGCGCGCGGGTGGCGGGTGACCGCGGCCCGGCGGGCGGTGGTGGAAGCCCTGGCGCGGGCAGGGTGTGCCGCGGACGTGCAGACGGTCTACCGGATCGCCAAACGCGCCTACCCCAAGTTGGGGCTGGTGACGGTGTACCGCACCCTGGACCTGCTGGCCCGCGAAGGGTGGGTGCAGCGGTGGGAGGAAGGCGGTGCGGCCCGTTACGAGCTGGACCAGCCCCACCACCACCACCTGGTGTGCCTGGCGTGTGGATCCGTCCAGCGGTGGGACCGGTGCCCCGTACGGGTCCGGGAGGGAGCCACCCTCGGCGGGTTCGTGGTCACCGGACACCGGCTGGATCTGGTGGGGTACTGCCGGAGCTGCCGGGAGGTGACGCGGTGAGGCCCTGGGCGGTGCTGACGGCGGCGCTGCTGGCGGGCTGCGGGCCGCAGCCCGCCACGCCCGCGAAGTCGGTGGTGGCCACCTTCTACCCCCTGTACGAACTGGCCCGGGAAGTCGGGGGCGACCGTGTAGAGGTCCGTCAGCTGGTTCCCTCGGGGGTGGAGGTGCACGACTACGAGCCGACCTCCGGGGACCTGGCGCGGCTGCGGGAAGCCGCGGTGTTCGTGTACAACGGCGCGGGCCTGGAACCGTGGCTGTCCAAGCTGGAAGGTGAGCTGCCCGCGGGGACGGTGCGGGTGGAGGCGACCCGCGGGCTACCCTTGGTCCGCGCCGAGGCGCACGGCCACGCGGAGGAGCTTGGCCACACGGGGCAGCCGGATCGCTTGCTGGACCCGCACGTGTGGCTGGACCCCGTGCTGGCACAGGCGGTGGTGGACAACATCTTGGACGGGCTGGTGCGGGCAGACCCCGCGGGCGAAGCTACCTACCGGCGCCGCGCGCTGGCCGCCAAGCAGCGCCTGGAGCAGGTGCACCGCCGCTACCAGCGCGCCCTGGCCCGCTGCCGGACGCGCGTGCTGTTGACCTCCCACGCGGCCTTCGGGTATCTGGCCCGGCGCTACGGGCTACGGCTGGTCTCCGTGGCTGGCGTGAACCCCGAAGCGGAGCCGTCGCCCCGGCGGCTGCGACAGCTCCTGGCCCTCGCCCGCCAGGAGGGCGTGCGGGCGGTGTTCG
>VAPR01000545.1_pt1 | contig 23906 bp, 22 predicted proteins | sample 3380701 | NCBI WGS metagenome assembly VAPR01 (sample SAMN11536904, study PRJNA540576) | hot springs metagenome | isolation source: hot spring wet sediment | place: Spain: Lobios | collected 2014-01 | reverse complement strand
GGAGGAGTTCGAGAGGAGGTGGTCAGCGAATCCTGAATCTGTCAGCGTTACCCTGTCCACTAAAGCGGGGTAAGTCCACGAGGAGTTCCTGCAACTGCCTGGCTTGATCCGCGAGCTCGCGGAAGCCCAGAGGCGTACCGAAGAGGGGCTGGGCCGGCTGGCGGAGGCGCAGCGGCAGACGGAGGAGCGTCTTGGGCGCTTGGAGGGAGTGGTAGCGCAGCTGGCGGAGGCGCAGCGGCGCACCGAGGAGACCGTGCAGACCCTGATTCGGGAGGTCGGAGGGCTAAAGGGCGAGAGCCTGGAGCGCCGCTACCGGGAGCGGGCCGCAAGCTACTTCCAGCGGATCCTCGGCCGCATTCGGGTGGTGGACCACCAGCAACTAGGATTGCTCCTAGACGACGCCGTGGACGCGGGCCGGATAGGGCCGGAGGAACGGGCGGACGCGCTCGAGGTGGACGTGGTGGTGGCGGGGCTTGCGGACGGCCAGGAGGTTTACCTGGTGGCAGAGGTCTCCGCTCGGGTGACGGCTCACGACGTTCGCCGCGCTCGGCGCAGGGCGGGGGTCCTGCAGCGCGCTGTGGGCAAGCCGGTGCTGGTTGCGGTGGCGGGAGAGGTCCTCTCGGAGGATCCGGAGACCCGGGCGGAGGCGGTAGAGGTGTGGCGGGTCTTGGACGGCCGGGTCGACCCACCGACTAGCAAGGCTTAGCCGCCCTGTGCGGCGGGGCGGGGAGACGCATCCCCGGGGCCTCGACCGCCCCGTCTCCCTGGGTGTACCTATGAACACCACGAATGAACACTACGAACAGCTTCCCGCCCGACAGGCCAGGATGGGCGCGGTCCCGGAGGCCACCCGTTCCTGACACCTGCTCCTGGCACCTGTCCTGGTACCGGTTCCTGGGGCCCCGCCCGGGCCCCCTGGCACCTATTGCGGGCCTACCCCGGGTTCCCGGCACCCGTTCCTGTCCCCCCGCTCTGGTGCCCGGTTCCTGGCACTGGTTCCTGGTACCGGTTCCTGGTACCGGCCGGACGCGGTCGCGCAGTTCTCGGAGAGCCAGGCCGCAGAGCAGCGAGCTGGAGTGCAGCAGTGCTTGCACGACCCGGGGACGGCCGGGTCAGCCCGGGTATGTGTCCGAGGAACGTTCGCGACCACTTAGACCGGGTCGCCAAGAATCGCGCGAGCGATTTTGGGGCGGTTAGATTAGAAAACCCCCAACACCACCGCCTGCGCCACCGCGTGGGTCCGGTTTTTCGCTCCCAGCTTGCGGTACAGCCGCCCGAGCTGCGCCCGGACCGTGCTCTGGGTCACGTGCAGCCGGCTCGCGATCTGGGCGTCGGTGAGCCCCTGCGCGACCAGGCGAAGGTACTCCCGTTCCCGGCTCGACAGCATGGGGATCTCGCGGCCCAGGGCACCTGCGGCGAGGGCCCGGAACGCGTGGTGGAACGTCAAGGTCGGAGCCCTGCCCGCCACCACGAGGCCGTTTCCTGAAGCCGCCACCCGGATAGCGTGCAGCAGGACCTCGGGCGGGCTGTCCTTGAGCACAAACCCCGCAGCCCCGCAGGCCAGGATCTGGGGCGCCAGGCCCGCCGCGTCGGCCTCCGTGAAGACCACGACGCCCAAGGACGGCTAGGCCCGCAGGAGCGCCTGCACGAGTTGCACCCCGCTGGGCCGCTCCGGGAAACGTGGCTCCACCACGGCGACCTGGGGCTGCAGCAGCTCCGCGAGCCGCACCGCCTCCGCCCCGGTCTTTGCCCGACCTGCCAGCCGTAAGTCCGCTGCCCTTGCCAACAGGCCCCGGAGCCCTTCGTACACGACCGACTGCGGTTCCGCCACCAGGACCCCCGCGACCCCGGCGCCCGGTCCGGAGGCGGGTCGCGGTGTAGCCACAGTCTTTCGAGCCACCTAGCTCTCTCCCATCGGCTCTATGTCCTCCGCGACCGCCAGCGCCAGGACCGGCCGCTCTGTCTATCATTCGATACAGGCGTGTTAATATTTCTGCTAAACCGCGATGTATTCCTTCTGTGACAGGTAGGCCCGCGGGGACCAGGAATTTCCACCAAGTGACTCGGCAGGCCCGTCTGGAGCATGGGAGGAGAGGCCCGTAGCCGTACTGTAGTGGTCGTGGAACCGCGGCCGGTCGCGCAGCTCGGGCTCGCTCGGGTGCTGCGCGCCGCCGGGACCGAACGCGTAGTCGTCTGCGGGTCGCTCGCGGAAGTCCCCACCGAGCCCACGCGTCCAGAGGTCGTGCTGGTCAGCCTTGGGGGCGGAACCCAAGCCCTCAGAACTGATGTCCAACGTCTGCGGGATACCGTCCCCCAGCTGCGGTTCTTGGGCGTGGGCACCGACAGCGCGTCTGGCGGTGACGTCTTCGAGGTCTTGCCCGTCCTGGACGGCGTGGTGGCCCACCCGAGCACCGAACGGGTGCAGACGGCGTTGCGCTCGATCCTCGACGGCCAGCACTACTTCGAGGGTGCCGTGCCTGCCCCGGTCTGGCGCCGCATGGCGTCGGCAAGCGTCCCGGCCTGGCTTTCGCAGTGCGACCTCCTCGTGCTCCAACTGCTCGGGGACGGTCTGACGGACTCAGAGGTGGCGGCGCGGCTCGGCTGCTCGGTGCCGCGGGCCAAAGCCTGTGTGCGGGCTGTCCTCCGCAAGACGGGCACCCGAAACCGGGCCCACGCCGTGGCGAAGGCGCTGCGGGAGGGGTGGATCGAGTGACGCGGCGCAGTCGGCGGGTAGCGATCCAGGGGCCGCAGGTCGCGCTCCTCACGGTGGTACTGGCCGGGGCCGCTGCGCTGTTCTTTGAGGGCGTGGCCGCCGCGTCGCCCGTCCCCTTCGGGTCTCCGGTGTACGAGACCCTCGAGTACTTGAAGACGCGCGGCTTCCTGCCTCTGTGGGCGGGCGCGGTCCGGCCTGTATCCCAGCGGGAACTCGCGTCGTACCTGGAGGAGGCCCGCCGCCGCACCACCGGCCTACTCCTCAACCCCCGGGATCTCGCTGCACTGGACCGCCTGGGCCGGGCCGTGGAAGCAGGAGGCTTCGTGGCCGTTTCGGGGTACGGCCACATGGGTCTCTCCACCGTGTGGGCGGAGTGGACCAGCGGGATCCCGCGCGCAGGCCTGAGCCTTGGCCTGCAGGCGTGGCCCACCCGCGCCAACGTGCGCTCGGCGTACGTGACCTTTCCCATCGGCACCGTGGACCTTTGGGCCGGCCGGATCCCGGTGGGTTGGGGCGCGAGCCCGGATGCAGGCTTGGTCCTGTCCGAGTACTCGGGCGGCCTGGACCAGGTCCAGGTTTCCTTCGAGCCTTTCCGGTGGCTGCGTTACGCCAAGCTCGTCGGGTTCTTGGACGGCGGGCGCTCCGTGGCCTCCATGCGTGCGGACGTACAGCTCGGCGACCTCCGCCTGGGGTTCACCGAGGCCGTGCTGATGAGGGGAGGCCCGTTCTGGGCGTACGTGGTGAACCCGGTGCCCGTGAGCGTGGGCTACGAGATCAACGCACGCCTGCGCAGCTGGCGGGACAACTACATGGCGGGCCTGGAGGTCGAGTGGCGCGCCCGGCCCGGCCTTCGGCTGTACCTCGACTACGTCGCCGACGACCTCACGACCCCTTTCCCGGGCTTTGGCCCCGGCCGGCCGCCGTCCCGGGTCGGCGCCACGTTCGGCATCCACGTCACGGAGTTCGTCCCCGGGTGGGACGTGCGGTTCCAGTACACGCGCGTCCAGAACTGGACGTACGCAGACGCGGGAGGCCTCCACTGGCTGCACAACGGCCTACCCACCGGGCACCCGCTCGGCAACGATTTCGATCTGTGGCACCTGCGCGCTTCCATGGGAGACGGACCGGGTTCACCCGACTTCTGGGTTTCTTACCTGCGGAAGGGCGAAGGCCGCCCGGACCGGTTCTGGTCGAGCCTCGCGGAGGCCGAGAGCGACTTCTTCCTCTCGGGAGTGGTGGAGAACTCGCTGATCGTGGGTGCGGAGTTCGGCGGCCGCTCCGGGGGTTGGACGTACACCGTGGGCCCGTGGCTGGCCTACCGCTGGAACGCCGGCCACGTCCCGGGAGCGACACGCCTGGACTGGGGGGTGAGCCTTGCGGCGCAACTCCGGTTCTGACGGAGTCCTCGGGCGCCTGGCTGTCCTGCTGGCCGGCCTGGCGCTGACCTTGTGTCCTGCCGCCACGTGGGCGCAGGGCCTTCCGGCGTCCTACCGTTTGGGCCCGGGCGACGTCCTGGAGGTTTCCGTGTGGGGTTTCCCGGACCTGACCCGGACCGTGGCGGTGCGGCCCGACGGACGGATCTCCCTGCCCCTGGTGGGCGAGGTCCAAGCCGCAGGCCGGACTGCGGACGAGCTGCAGCGGGAGCTCACGCGCCGGTTTGCCCAGTACGTGCGCAACCCCCAGGTGGCGGTGATCGTGCGGGAGTTCCGCAAGGTCCGCGTGTCGGTGCTGGGCCAAGTCGGCCGTCCGGGGACCTTCGAGCTGCTCCCGCCCGTGCGGGTCCTGGACGCCCTGAGCAGCGCGGGCGGCCTGCTGGAGAGCGCCGACCGCAAGGCGGCCCGGCTGATCCGGGCGGACGGGACGGTGGTGGCGCTGGACCTGGAGCGAGCTGAACAGGGCGACGCCTCCCAGAACCCGCTGCTGGAGATGGGGGACACCCTGGTGGTGCCGGAAGACCTGGTGGGCTTCGTGTTCGTGCTGGGCGAGGTGAACAAGCCGGGTGCCTTCCGGCTGAAGGGCGAGCTGCGGGTGCTGGAAGCCCTGGCCATGGCGGGCGGGCTCACCGAGAAGGCGGGGGTGGAGCGGGCGTACGTGCTGCGGGACCGGAGCACGCGGCTGCCGGTGGACCTGGCGGCCCTGCTCAGCCGGGCGGACGACCGCCAGAACTTGAGCCTGCGGCCCGGGGACGTGGTATTCGTGCCGGAGGACGTCGAAAACCGCGTGTACGTGCTGGGGGACGTGAACCGGCCGGGGGTGTTCGCCCTGCGGCACGCGCCCACCGTCCTGGCAGCCCTGACCCAGGCGGGCGGGGTGAACCTCCGAAACCAGCCCAACGAGGCCCTGGTGTTGCGGCGCAACGGGGCGCAAGGGGGCCGGGGTGCCGCGGTGAACGGGAACGGTACAGAGCGCATCCGGGTGGACCTGCCAGCCCTGCTGCGGGGCGACATCAGCAAAGACCTTCCCCTGCAGCCCGGGGACGTGGTGTTCGTGCCGCAAGGCCCCGTGGGGTTCCTGCAGCTTGTGTTGGGGATCCTCACGGGGATCGTGAACCTGCTGCCGTGAGGGCCCGATGAGCGTCCCTGGCACCGCACCCCTGCAGCCGGAAGGCGAGCCGACACTGCGGGACCTGGTAGAGGTCCTGCTGCGCCGGCGGTACGTCATCGTGGCGGTGTTCGTGGCGTGCCTGGTGGGAGCCGTGGGGGCTAGCTTCCTGCTCCCGGCCCGGTACCGCGCCACCGCCACGGTTGTGCTGGACCGCGGGGGAGGGACTCCCAGCCTGTTCCCGGAGCTGGCCGCGGTGAGCGCCCAGACCTACCTGGACACCCTGGCGGAGGTAGCCCGCAGCCGGTCCGTGGCGGAACGGGCGGTGCGGCTCCTGGGCGCCTCCACGGACGAGGCAGAAGACCCCGTGGAGCGGCTGCAGCGGGACCTGAAGGTCACCCGGGTGCGGGGCGCGGACATGATCCGGCTGGAGGTCACGGACCGCAGGCCCGAAGAGGCCGCGCGCCGCGCCCAGGCGGTCACCGACGCCTTCCTGGCCTTCCTGCTGGAGGGGCGCAGGACCCAGGCCCGGGCTACCCGGGAGTTCATCGAGCAGCAGCTGGGCAAGGTCTCGCAGGACCTGCGGGCCGCGGAGGACGCCCTGCTGCGGTTCAAGCTGGCCCACGGCGAAGTGAGCCTGCCTGAGGAGACCCGCGTCAGGCTGGAGAAGCTGGCGGAGCTGGAGGCCCAGCTGGTGGCCGCGCAGACGGAGCGGCGGGCCGCGGAGGCCCAGCGGGACCGGGCCAGCGAGGAGCTCCGCCGGCGGGACCAGGTGACCCCCTCCACCTGGGTCACAAGCCCCTTGGTGCAGACCCTGCGGCAGCAGCTGGCCAACCTGGAGATCCAGCTGGCGGGATTGTTGGAGAAGTTCACGGAGCGCCACCCCGAGGTGGTGGCCACCCGGGCGCAGATCGCACAGACCCAGCGCCGGCTGGAGGAGGAGCTGCGCCGCAGCTTGCTGGCCCAGACCTACACCGTGGACCCGGTCTACCAGGGGCTTGTGCAGCAGGCGGTGAGCGCGGAGGTGGCCGCGGCGACCCTGCGGGCCCGGGAGGAGGCCCTGCGCCAGGCCGCGCGGCGGTGGAGCGGAGAGCTGCGGGGCCTGCCGCCCCGGGAGCTGGCCCTGGCGCGCCTGCAGCGCCAGCAGAAGGTGGCGGAGACGGTGTACCTCATGCTGGCGCAGAAGTACCACGAGGCCCGCATCGCGGAGGCCTCCGTGGTCCCCGACCTGCGGTTGGTGGACCGAGCCCGACCTCCCGAGCGGCCTGTGTTCCCGCGCCGGGGGCTCACCGCAGCCCTGGGAGCCCTGGTGGGCGCTCTGGCCGGGGTGGCCGCGGCCTTCGGTGCAGACCGCCTGGACTTCCGCTTCCACAGGCCGGACGAGGCAGAGCAGCTGCTGGGCCTGCCCTTGCTGGCGGTGGTCCCGCGCCAGAAGGAGACCGACGGCAAAGTGCCCCTGGCGCAGGACTCCCGCCGGTCTACCTTCGCGGAGTCCTTCCGGACCCTGCGGACAGGGGTCCTGTACAGCGCGCCCGAGGGCAGCCTGCGGTCCCTGTTGGTCACGAGCCCGGAGCCTTCGGACGGCAAGAGTACCGTGGCCGCGAACTTGGCCCTGGCCCTCGCACGGTCGGGCCGGCGGGTGGTGCTGGTGGACGCAGACCTGCGCAGGCCGTCGCTAGTGGACGCCTTGCAGCCGCCCCAGCCCTTCGGCCTGAGCGACCACCTGGTGGGCGAGGTCCAGCTGGAGGACGCCGTGCAGCCCACCCGCTACCCCATGCTGCACTTCGTGCCCGCGGGGCGCACCGCTCCCAACCCCGCGGAACTCCTGGGCTCGGACCGCATGCGGGACTTCCTGGCGAAGCTGCGGGAGCGCTTCGACGCCGTGGTCCTGGACAGCCCGCCCGTCCTGGCCGTGACCGACGCCTCCGTGCTGGCGCGGGAGGTGGACGGGGTGGTGCTGGTGGTGAACCGCCAGACCACACACCGGGAGGCGGCGCTGCGGGCCCGTCGGCAGCTGGAGTCTTTGGGGGCGAAGGTCATCGGGTTTGTGTTCAACGCCGCGCCCGTGGACGGGCGCCGGGGTTACTACGGGTACTACGGCTACTACGGGTACTACGCGTACGGGGAGGAGGAAGAGCCAGCCGGCGCGCGGACAGAGAAGGCGCAAGGCTGACGGGCAGGGCGCCTCTCCTTCCCGCGCGTGACCGGGTAGCCGGGTGACCCCGCGGGGCGCGTCCCCGCGGGGGACAACGATGCAGGCGTCGGGTCCGACGCGCGTGTTGTGCCGGTGTGCAGTACCGGAACGGCGGAGCTGTGCCCAGCAGAGTTGAGATCGGGCGAGCCGAGAAGGCACCGCGTGAGCGGGCCCAGAGTGTGAGCACGGCCCGGGTGTGGCCGGACCGGCGGCGCCTCCTGTGCAGCCTGGCGCTGCTGGCCGCGGACGTCCTGACCGCTGCCGTGGCGGTGGCCTGTGCCGTGGCGCTGCGCTCCCTGGTGCGCGGAGCGCCCATGTACCCCGCGGCCATCGAGGCCGCGGTGGCCGTGTGGCTGGTGCTCCGGTTCTTCCGCGGGCTGTACCCGGGTGAGGGCCTCAGCGGGCCGGAGGAACTCCGGGCCTCCACCATGACCACCGTGTCCGCGGGCCTGGTGCACGTGGCGGTGCTCTTTGCCACGCAGCTGCGGGAGTCGCGCCTGGTGGCCCTGTCCGCGTGGCTGTTCCTGGCGCTGCTCAGCTGGGCCGCGCGGGGCGCGGTGAAGCGGGGCCTTGTCTCCCTGGGTCTGTACGGCACTCCCGTGGTGGTGGTGGGCGGGGGGGAGCCCGTGGCCGGGCTGGTGGAGGAGCTCGTGCGACACCCCGAGGTAGGGCTGAGGCCGGAAGCCGTGTTCTCCGACGACCACCCCGCGGGAAGCCGGTTGTGGGGTGTGCCCGTGCTGGGTCCCCGGAGCCTGGCTTTGGACTCCGTCGCACCCCCGCAGGTCCACCACGCGGTGGTGGCCCTGCCCCACCTGCCTCCGGAGCAGGCGGTGGCGGCGGCCCACGCTTTGCTGGGCCGGTACCGGACCGTCACCTACCTCCCCGGCGCGGCGCGCCTGGCCCAGCTGTGGGTGCGGCCGCAGCCCGTGGGCCGTTACCTGACCCTGCGGGTGCAGAACAACCTCGCCGACCCCCTGAACGCGCTCCTCAAGCGGTGCGTGGACTTGGTCCTGGGCGTACCGCTGTTGGTGGCCGCGGCTCCGGTGGTGGCTGTGTGCGCCCTCGCGGTGAAGCTGGTGGACCGCGGCCCTGCCTTCTACGCGCAGGACCGGGAGGGCCAGGGCGGCCGCCGCATCCGGGTGTGGAAGGTCCGGACCATGGTGCAGGACGCGGAAGCGCGGTTGCGGGCGCTGCTGGACTCCGACCCTGCGGCCCGGGAAGAGTGGGAGCGGCACATGAAGCTCCGGCGTGACCCCCGGGTCCTGCCCCTGGTCGGCCCGCTCATGAGGCGGCTGAGTCTGGACGAGCTTCCGCAGCTGTGGAACGTGGTGCGCGGGGAGATGAGCCTCGTAGGGCCTCGGCCGTTCCCCGACTACCACCTGGGGAAGTTTTCCGAGGAGTTCCGGCAGCTGCGCAGGGCTGCGCGGCCCGGGATCACCGGCCTGTGGCAGGTCACCGCCCGTTCCGACGCCGACCTGCGGCGGCAGGAAGAGGCCGACACCTACTACATCCGCAACTGGTCGCTGTGGCTGGACCTGTGGGTGTTGCTGCGGACTCCGGCGGTGGTGCTTTCCGGGAAGGGAGCGTACTGATGCGGGTGGCAGTCGTAGGAGCCGGCTACGTGGGCCTGGCCACCACCGCGGCCCTGGCGTGGGTGGGACACGAGGTGACCTGTGTGGAGGTGGACCCGAGCAAGCTGGAGCAGCTGCACAGCGGCCGGCTGCCCGTGCACGAGCCGTACCTCGGGGAGCTTTTGGCCCTGGTGAGGGACCGGGTCTGCTTCACGGACCGGTACGAGGAGGGCCTCCGCGGCGCCCGGGTGGCCTTCCTCTGCGTAGGGACCCCTCCGGGAGCCGACGGGAGTCCGGACCTCTCGCAGGTCCGGGCCGCGGCCAGGTCCCTGGGTGAAGCTCTGGGCTCCGAGCCCCTGGTGGTGGCCACGAAGTCCACGGCACCCGTGGGCAACGGGAACTGGGTAGCCAGCCTGGTCCGGGAGGCTTACCGGCGCCGCAACGGCGGGGGCAACCGGTGCTCCTTCGCGGTGGCCAGCACCCCGGAGTTCCTTCGGGAAGGTAAAGCTCTGCAAGACGCCCTGTACCCGGACCGGGTGGTGGTGGGGGCCGACGAGCCCTGGGCGGTGGAGGTCCTGCAGGAGGTACTCCGGCCCGTGCTGGCGCAGGACTTCCCGGCGCCTCCCTTCCTGCCGAGACCCGAGTCCCGGGGCCCCGTCCCCCTGGTGGTGACCGACCTGGTCTCCGCGGAGCTCGTGAAGTACGCGGCCAACGCGTTCCTGGCGGTGCGGGTGAGCTTCGCCAACGAGGTAGCGGAGCTGGCGGAACGGGTAGGCGCGGACGTCCGGGCGGTCTTGAAAGGGATCGGCCTGGACCACCGGGTGGGCCCGCACTACCTGGAGCCCGGGGTCGGCTGGGGTGGGTCGTGCCTGGGCAAGGACACCGCGGCTCTGCTCAGCACCGCCCGGGAGTACGGCCTGGACTTACCCCTGGTGGCGGCCGCCCGGTCGGTGAACGAGCGGCAGCGGGAGCGGGTGGTGCGCAAGCTCCTGGACGAGCTGCGGGTGCTCAAAGGACGCGTGGTGGGGCTTTTGGGCCTCGCCTTCAAGCCCGACACGGACGACCTGCGGGACTCGCCAGCTCTGGGCGTGGCGCGGAGGCTCGCTGCCCGGGGTGCCCTGGTACGGGCCCACGACCCCGTGGCCCTGCCGCGGGCAAGGGCGGAGTACCCGGACCTCGCGGAGTACTGCGACACGGTGGACGAACTGGCCGAGGAGGCGGACGCCCTGGTGCTGCTCACCGCCTGGCCTGAGTACCTGAGGCTCCCGTGGGCGGAGCTGGCGGCCCGCATGCGCACGCGGCTCGTGCTGGACGGCCGCAACGTCCTGGACCGCGAAGCCCTGGCCCGGGAGGGACTGCGGTGCGTGTGGTTGCACGGGTAGGGGCTGCTAGTCGTGCGACGCCCTGGCCCTCACGGTAAGCGGCGATGGTGAATATGGACCCTCTCCGCTGCGTGATCTGTGAGACGACCGATGTTCGGCGGACGGAGACGGTGGGGCCGTACCGGCTGGCGCGGTGCGGGTCCTGCGGGCTCGAGTTCACCCTCAACCCCAGCCTTCGCCTCGAGGCGTACGAGTCCACTTACCGCGGCGAAGCGGGTGTGCTCGCGGATCTGACGCCCTACGTATCCGCAGTCGTCCGCCTGTTACCTCGGGCCAGGGGTTTCCGGGTCCGAACAACACGAGGCCCGTTGACTGGCGCGCTTTTCTGGCATGCGCCGTGCACATCACGGAGCGTAGGGTGAGCCCTACGAGAATGCGCATCTCACTCGTCTTGCCGGATCTCCCGGTCGGGGGTGCGGAGCGGGCGGCGTTAACCCTCGCACGCGAGTTCATACTCTTTGGCCACGAGCTCGCTGTTTGTCTCTTGCACACGCGCGGTGAGTTGGTGTCAGCAGCGCGTACGCTTCCTGCGCGGTTATGCGATCTGTCAATGATTTCTCTTCTGCGTGCCCCAGCTGCGATCAGGCGTTTGGCTCGCTTCCTCGCTGAGTGGCGACCGGATGTGGTCTACCCGATACTATGGTCGGCGACAGTTGCCGCCGGGAGCGCAGCATATGCTGCCCGGAGGCATGCACGGATGATCACGGTGGAGCACAATCTCCCTTCATGGTACGCGCCCCGCGTCAGGTACGGCTCGCTCAAGCTGCGTGCGGTAATGTGCGTCCACCGCCGTGCGGACCGCGTCATCGTACCTAGCGTACTTGTTCGCGAGGACTTGATCGGCCTCGGCCTCCACCCAGACCGGGTTGTAGTCATCCCGAACCCCGTGCCAGTTCCTCAGGGTGTTGCGCCTATTGACCAAGAACCTTCGCGGCCGTTAGTCGTGGCCTGCGCCGCTAGGTTATTTCGCCACAAGGGCATCGATCGTGTCATCCGCGCAATCGCCATTCTGCAAAGCATGGGCGTGGACGCGGTGCTCAGGGTAGCGGGAGAAGGGCCGCGACGCGCGGAGCTCGAGGCTCTCGCCGCGGATTTGGGTATTGCCGACCGTGTCCTGTTTCTCGGCTGGGTGCGGGACATGAGCAGTTTCTACAAGGAATCGCACGTTGTTGTACATGCTGCTGAGTCGGAGTCGTTCGGACTGGTGGTGGCAGAGGCAATGGCGCACGGACGACCGGTGGTTGTAACCCCCGCGCTTTTGAAGAGCCTCTCCTTCCTTGCGCCAGGGGAGAATGCACTGATTACGAGCGGGGCACCGGAAGCTATTGCCCGCTGCTTATACGAGGCGGTGCGCACGCCTGGCTACCTGCGAGGGCTGGCAGAGAGGGGATTGCGGGATGTTGCACGTGTGTGCGATCCCCGGGCAGTGGCGCAAGCTTACCTTGAGGCGGCCGAGGTAGCAGGATGAGTGCGGAGGATCCTGTAGGCGTGGTTTCTAGCGTCTTTCGGGCTCTTGAGGGAGCTGGGGTGAAATGGTGTTGGTACAAGGGATACGAAGACTGGCCCCACGCTATCGGCGGGGATGTCGACCTGGCGGTGCATCCGTCAGACCTTGGCAAGGCGGTGGCAGCGGTTAGCTCTGCGGCGAGGGAGAGAGGGGCGCGGGCCTTCGTACCGTGTTCGCACGCGGATGTCACGGCGTGCTTCATGATGTTTGAGAAGCGTGCGGCTGTAGAGATCGACTTCTTTTCCAATTGGTGGAAGTGGACTGGGCAGCGGATTCTGCATGCCGAGGAGGTTGTGGCGAGTCGACGGCGCCACGCGGATGTGTGGATCCCTGCGCCGGAGCACGAATGTGTGTTACTTTTGCTTCTTTACGGAATGGTGCCGAGGGTGGCAATGGAGCGGCGTGTTAGCGGAATAGAGCGCGCGCGGGAGTTGGCGAGGCGAGATCCGTCCGCGTGTCGGCAGGCGTTGGTGGGAGCTCTGGGGCGGGGGGGGGTAGGGCTCTGGCGCTTGCTAGAGTGCGGTGAGGTGGAGGAGCTGATCGCTGCTGGTCGGCGTGTTCGCTTGTACGCGCTTGGGAGGGCGTTAGCGGGGCGCGGCGCCGTCGGAGTAGTCGCACGCGCGGCGTGGGTCTACGCAGGACGGGCGCTGGTTGCGAGATGCGGGTTGTGGAGGGGTTTCGGGAGGTCAGTACAGCCAGTACGTGTGCGGCAGCTGGGGGGTGTGGAGAGGAACAAGCGCTGGCTCGAGCAGGTAGTGCGGCGACACGAGGGTGCATGGCTGGTAAAGGAGGGCTGAAGTGGAGGGTTGGAGTTTTGGGCCGGCAGCGAGCCAGCGGGGGCTGTGTGAGGTCGCCGCGGTCGTCCTCGTGGCTGGCCCGGACGGTTCTGGCAAATCCTCTCTCACTAGCAGTCTACGCTCTCGGCTCGAGCCGTGGGTTCCATGGGAGCGGGTGTTGGTGCTCCACTGGCGGCCGGGAGTCCTACCCGCGCCAGGGCGACTCGTAGGTAAGCACCAAGCTCCGGATAGTGGGAACCCCCATGGGCGAGTGCCCTTCAACTATGCCCTATCGGCTCTACGCCTGGCGTATTTCTGGCTGGATTTCTCCTTGGGAGCCGCGGTCCGCGGGATGGCGGGGCCTATTGCACGTGGAATCGTACTGCTCGAACGCGGATGGTGGGATATGATCGTCGACCCCTATCGCTACCGGTTGAAGGTGCCGCCTCGCCTTATCCGAGCTTTGGGGCGCATGACCCCAAAGCCGCACCTCTTTCTGGTTTTGGATGCGCCGGCTCACGTGATGCAGGTACGGAAGCCCGAGCTGCCGCTGGAGGAGCTTGAACGCCAGCGGCGAGCCTGGCTGGACCTCACCATCCCCGGAGCCGAGAAGGTCGTGCTGGATGCCACGAAGCCCCTGGAGCAGGTGGTCGCCGACGCGCGCGAGGCGATCGTCGCCCACCTCGAGCGCCGTGCCGTCGCCCGGCTGGGCGCGGGGTGGGCCAACCTCCCCGGGCGCGTAGCGCCTCGGTGGTGGCTCCCTCGGGGCCCACGTGCGACGGCCTTCACTGGCATCAGCGTCTACCAGCCCGTGACCATGCGGGGCCGGCTCGGATGGGAAGCCGCTCGCGCCCTGGCGCGGGTCGGAGGGTTCCGGCTTCTCCGGCGCGGGGAAGCCCCGCCGCGCGAGGTCCGCGTCCGCCTCGCCCCGCACCTTCCGCCGCGGACGACCTACGCGGTGATGCGTGCGAACCACGCCGGCCGGTACGTGGCTCTTCTCGTGGACGAGGACGGGCGGGCCCAGGCGGTGGCGAAGGTGGCCACCACGCCGGAGGGGGAGGAGGCACTCCGCCGCGAGGCGCGCGCCATCGTGGTATGGGGCGGGCTTCTCCGCGCGCCAGTTCGGGCTCCGAGGGTCCTCGCCGAAGGGGACGGCGTGCTCCTGCTGGAGGTGGTGGCGTTCAGGCCACGACCCAGGCCCTGGCTTCTTCCCGCCGCCGTGGCCCGGGCGGTGGGAGCGCTGGAGCGGGAGGGCGTTTCGCACGGCGACCTCGCGCCCTGGAACCTCCTGGAAGAAGACGGCGGCTTCGTCCTCGTGGACTGGGAGTCCGCCGGCCCTGTGCCCGCCCCGGCGTGGGACCTGTGCCACTGGCTCGTCCAGGCCCACGCGCTCCTGGGAAGGCCGCACACTAACGAGCTCCTCGCTGCCATCGGGGGCCGCGGCCCGCTTGGGGAGGCTGTCCGCGGCTACCTCAAGGAAGCAGGTGTGCCGCTGGATGACCTGCCTCGCTTGTTCCGCCAGCACGTGGAGCGCACCCGCGGGGGGCTGGACCCACGGACCGAGGACGGTGCCCGGGGTCTCGCGGCCAGGGAGGCCCTCTTGCGCGAGCTCGGTCGGCTCGGAGGGGCGTGACGTGAAGGTCCTGGCCTTCGCCTACGCCTGCGAGCCCGGCAAGGGGTCCGAGCCCGGTGCCGGCTGGGGACTTGCCCGCATGATCGCCCGGGAGATCGGCGAGTGCTGGGTCATCACCCGCGCCAACAACCGGCAGGCGATCGAGGAGGCTCTCCCACACATCCCCGAGGCTGGCCGCCTCCGGTTCGTCTACGTGGATCTTCCCCCGTGGGCGCGCTGGTGGAAGCGGGGACAGCGGGGGATCTACCTTTACTACCTTCTCTGGCAGGTCGCCGCGGTCCTTCGCGCCCGCCAGCTCGTGAGAGAAGAACGCTTCGACCTCGTGTGGCACCTCACCCTGGCCAACGCGTGGCTGGGTTCGCTCGCGCCGCTCGTCGGCGGCCGCTTCGTGTACGGCCCGGTGGGTGGCGGGGTTGGGGTCCCATGGAGGCTCGCCCGCTACCTCGGGGTGCAGGGCGTCCTCTATGAGCTCGCACGGGACCTCGCCCGCTTGACCGGCCGCTACCTGAACCCCTTCGCCCGGCTTGCGTGGGAGCGGGCCGAAGTGATCCTCGCCCAGAACCCGGAGACGGTGAACTGGCTCCCGCGCCGACACCGGAGCAAGGCCAGGGTGTTCCCAAACGCGCTTGTCGCCGCCGATGGACTGCCGGCCGCTCCCGCCACGCGGCCGCCGGGAGGCCGGACGGCACTCTTCGTCGGCCGCCTGATTCCGTTGAAAGGCGGCGCAATCGCGATCGAAGCCATCGCGCGGGCGCCGGACTGGAGGCTGGTCGTCCTCGGGGACGGACCGGACCGCCGGCGTCTGGAACGGCTGGCGCGCCGACGTGGGGTCGCAGAGCGCGTCGAGTTCCGCGGCTGGCAGCCGAGGGAGGAGGTCTGGCGGGTGATGCGGGAGGAGGCCGACGTGCTCCTCTTCCCGAGCCTTCATGACGAGGCTGGCTGGGTCGCGGTAGAGGCACTCTCGCAAGGCCTGCCGGTCCTCTGCCTCGACCACGGCGGCCCGCCGGTGGTAGCCCGAAACCAGCTGGCCGTTCGCTTGGAAGATGCACCTGGGCATCTACGGGAACTTGAGCGCCCTCTTCGCGGGACGCTCTCCCTGCCCGCCGCTCTGTATACTCCGGCGGGCCGTGCCGTTGGATCCGACGTGTCTGCCTCGTTTGAAGAGCTGCGGCGGCTGACCCTGAAGTGCACTGTTTTGCTGCACGGGTGCGAGCCGATGTCGTATAGCCGTGGCTAGCGCCTACGGTCCAACGTTCCTCGTCAGGAGCCGAGTTCATCGTTTGCCTGCGAAGCTTCCGGTTTTGACCGTGCATGCCCCAATTATCCTTTTGCTGCTCAGCACACTTACCTGGAGAGCCAGAGAAAGTGAGGTCCTTCGGGCCAATCCCTTTGACGCCTTCGCCCTTTTGCGAGCCGGACTCGTGGCAGCTGCTACCCTGCTTGCTCTTCCCTCAATCTACAGGTTCCGGGTCAGCCATTGGGCGCAGGCTGGTGTCGCTCCACGCTTGCTCCTGGCCTACGTCGTGTCGGCCACTCCCGGAATTTTTTTGTCTGTGGACCCCGTTTTGACCTCATTACGTGTTCTGGAGCTTGGGCTCTTCGTGGCCATTCCACTGGCGACCTTCGCCGCTTACGGACCGGGAGTGGTTGCACTGTTCCGCCGCTTGGTCATTGGATCTTGGTGGGTCCTGACGGCCGCGACATGGCTGAACGTAGCCCTGATCCCGGAGGCCGTGCACCGAATCTCCGCGCCCCTGCCCTGGCAGATTGAGTCGGTCTACCCGGCGATTGCTGCAAACGGAGTGGGGACGTATGGGGTGTTGCTCGCGACTCTTGGGTTGGGGCGCCTCTTGTCCTTAGGGATGGCGCAGAGCGCTCGGGGTGCGGCCATTCCGCTTGGATTGGGATTGGTAACCCTCTTGGCAGCACAGTATCGCACCGGGTACGTTGCTCTGCTCGTCGTGCTAGCGATCACTCCATTCGCCGTCCGAAGGCGGCTGTGGATCCTGCCGTTTCTGGTCGCAACGGGCGCATTGCTCGCAGACGTTGGTGGGGCACGCGGCGAGTTCACGGAGTTTTTCCTGCGGGGCGGGACTTGGGAGACGGCCATGTCTTTAAGTGGTAGGCGGTCGTGGTGGGGCCAGGCGCTGGTCGTGTTTGGGGAATCACCGTTGTTCGGCAAGGGGCTGTTAACGGCCAGCCGGTTTGAGGTGCTTGTGCCGATGGGTTTCACAATGACGTCGACGGTCCATTCCGTCTGGATCGAAGCACTCGTAGGTACGGGAGTGATTGGCGCTGGCCTGCTTTTCTTAGCCGCGCTGAGCGCCCTGGTTAGAGGGTGGAGGGAAGCCCGGGAGCTGGGCGACGCTGTTGCATTTGGTATCTGCGTCGTTTTGGTGGTTAGGAGCCTGACGGGATCGGCGTTCGAGATAGCCGGTCCGTTGACGTTGGCATTCATGGCGTTCGCCATGCCGGCCCGAACTTTCGCGAGCGGGCTTGGAGGGCCCGCCAAGCGCTCCGGATCCCAGTGGGGGCGGGTCCGGCAAGTCATTTCAGGGCACGGGTGGAAGTAGCTACGATGTGGCAGGGGCGGATAGCATTGCGCGGTGCTTGAGGGATCCGACGCGCTGAGCGCTATTGTGCAATATTCGCCACGCTTTCCGTCAGAGTAGCTGTGGCCTCGGCTTCTCACCGCGGGAGTCCAGGAAAGGGTAGGAGAGCGTGGAGTTGACTGCGGCGCCGGGCAAGTTGCTTGATGGAACCGAAGAGGTCATTCCCTCCCGCTTCGCACGGTCCAAGGTCCACTACAATGTTCTCGCACGTAGATGTCATTGAGAGTCGAGATTGTAAGTAGCGGCACGGTTCGCGCGGCCTCGTGGGGGCTTCTGGATCAGGTTCTTTCGAGCCTGACCAACTTCGCCCTTACGTTCACGGCCGCGCGGAGTCTCGACCCCCATGCCTTCGGAGGTTTCTGGTTAGCCTTCGCCGCTTACCTGCTGGCCCTTGGCTTCAGCCGGTCGGTCGGCTCGGAGCCGCTGGTGGTCCGTTTCAGCGGCGCACGCGAGGAGGAGTGGCGTGCAGGCGTGCGGCAGGCGGCTGGGACGGCTTTCACCGTCGGAACCGTCGCTGGCGCTGTCGCGGTGGCGGCAGGCGCAACCTGGGGCGGGCCGGCAGGAGAGTCCCTCGTGGCCATGGGCGTTTTCTTCCCGGGGCTTCTCCTCCAGGACATCTGGAGATTCGCCTTCTTCGCCACCGGGCGAGGCGGCGCGGCTGCGACCAACGACGCCATCTGGGCCGCCACCATGAGTGTTGGCCTCGTTGCCCTCGCCTGGTGGGGCCGGGCGAGTGCATGGGACTTCGCTCTCGTATGGGGGGCTTCCGGGACCGTTGCAAGCCTCGTCGGTGTGGCCCAGGCCCGGATCGTGCCTCGACCGTCGGACTCGAGAGCGTGGCTAGCGGCTCACCGCGATCTCGCGTCGCGTTTCTCGGCGCAGTTCTTGGTGCAGACCGGGTCGGGCCAGGCGGCGCTCTACCTGATCGCGGCCTTGGCCGGGCTTGCCGCCGTCGGAGGCATCAGGGCGGCGCAGGTCTTGCTGGGACCCCTCAATGTGGTTTTCATGGGCACCGGCCTCTTCGCCGTTCCCGAGGCATCCCGGCAGGCACGAAGCGGTTCCATCGTCGCCGTCCGGCGCACCGGGCTTTTCGTGTCCGCCGGACTGTTGGCCGCGGTGACCGCCTGGGCAGCGGCCGCAGCAATTCTGCCCGACCACGTCGGGGAGGCGGTCCTGGGGAAAAACTGGCCCGTCGCCCGGTCGTTCCTGGGCCCCGTGGCCCTGGCGATGGCCGCCTCGGCGGTCTCAGCGGGGGCGGCAACCGTGCTGCGCGGTCTCGCCGACGCCGGGCGGAGCTTGCGAGCCGCCGCGTTCCAGGGTCTTCTCACGGTCGCCGCTGCTGCTGCCGGCGCTAGCCTTGGCGGCGGGTTAGGCGCCGCATGGGGGCTCGCCTCTGCTCTCATAGTGGCCTCGGTCGGTTGGTGGAGCCTGTGCGCTCGCGCGCTTCGGGATGCCCGCTCGGAGGCCCGCCTGCGGGGCGTTCGCGCTCCATCTGTCGAGTGGGAGACGCAGAGCTCGTAGGGGATGGGTGAGCGGCCCTCCATTGAAGATCCTCCTCGCCCACTCCCGCTACCGCTCGGGGGTTGCCTCGGGGGAGAACGCCGTCGTGGCCGACGAGGCGCGGCTGCTGCAGGAGGCGGGCCACGAGGTGCATGTGTTTGAGGCCTCGGTGTCCGGGAGCTTCGATGCCCTGCGCGCCGGCCCGGGGATCATCTGGGACCCCGGACGTGCGGCGGCCATCCGGGGGCTCATCCGGCGATATCGCCCGGATGTCGTCCACGTCCACAACCTCTTCCCCGCGCTGTCCCCAGCGGTAATCAGAGCTGCGGCGGCAGAGGGTGTGCCCGTGGTCATGACCCTGCACAACTTTCGTCTGATGTGCCTGCCAGCCACCTTCCTGCGGGACTGCCGGATCTGCGAGGACTGCTTAGGGCGCCATCCCTGGCCCGGCGTGGTGCACGGCTGCTACCGGGGATCCCAGGTGCAGAGCGCGGCACTCGCCACCTCGCTCGTCCTCCACCGCTGGCTCGGGACCTTCGAGCGCGTCCGGAGGTTCATCGCTGTTTCCGGCTTCGTCCGTGAGAAGTACACGGAGGCCGGCTTCGATCCCTCGCGGATCGTGGTGAAGCCGAACTTCGCCCGGCCGGGCCCGAGGCGCGAGGGTCCGGGCGCCTATTTCCTTTATCTGGGCCGTCTCTCACCCGAGAAAGGTGTCGCCACGCTGCTGCGCGCCTGGCGGGAGGACCTCGGGCGGCTCCTCGTGGTAGGCGACGGGCCGGAGGCGCCTAGGCTCCGCCGCCTCGCCCCCGGGGGGGTCGAATTCCTCGGTGTGGTGCCGCACGAGGAGGCGAGACGTCTTGTGGCGCAGGCTCGCGCCGTGGTCGTCCCGTCGATCTGCTACGAGGCGTTCCCGCGGGTGGTAGTGGAAACCTACGCTGCGGGGGTGCCGGTAGTGGCAAGCCGGATCGGCGCCCTCCCCGAGGTCGTCGAGGACGGAGTGACCGGGCTCCTGGCCGAGCCGGGAGACCCCGCGTCCTGGACTGCGGCCGTCGAGCGGCTCTTGGACGACAGGTTCTCTGAGCGTCTAGGCGAAAACGCCTACTTAGCCTGGACACAGCGATACGCTCCTGAGCGAAACCTTGCACAGCTCGAGACGGTCTATAGGGGGGCTCGTGGTAGTGCGTGATGGCGTGAGCGCAAAGCTCGCTCTCACAACCGAGGCGCCGATGGTTTTAGCTGTCCTGCTGGTTTTTGCCCTCCTTGCTCCCAGGACAGCTGCCGTTTCATCAGGGGAAGTCTTCGTAAGGCCAGGTGACGACCTCGACACAGTCGCCCAATCCAGCCCGGAAGGAACGCGGATCATACTGACGGCCGGCGAGTACCGGATGCAGTCTATCCGGCCCCGCCGGGGCCAGAGTTTCATCGGCGAAGTCGACTCGAGGACCGGGAGGCCTCTGGCCGTGCTCAACGGCTCGCGACTGTTGACGGAATTCGAGCGGGAGGGCCGCCTTTTCGTCGCCCGAGGGCAGCGGCAACAAGGCCAGGCGCGCGGCTCGTGTCGGCCGGACTGGCCGCGTTGCATGTTCCCGGAGGATCTCTTTTTCGACGGCGTTTCTCTTAAGCACGTCGCGTCGAAGAACGCGGTCGTACCAGGCACGTTCTTCTTCGACTACGACGCGGATGCCATCTACATCGCCGAAGATCCAACCGGCCACAAAGTAGAGACGAGTGTACTGGCGGTAGCGTTCCATCCTTCAGCCTCAGGAGTTACTATTCGAAACCTCGTCGTGGAAAAGTACGCGACGCCTGCTGGCAGCGGGGCGATCTTGGCGGGGGTGGGTTGGCTGGTTGCGGGCAACGAGATCCGCTGGAATCACGGCGGCGGGATCTGGCTAGGCTCGGACTCCCGTGCAGTGGGGAACCATGTCCATCACAACGGTCAGGCGGGAGTGTTCAGCAATAGCTCTGTCGGAGCAGTGTTCGAAGAGAACGAGATAGCCTTCAACGGTGGCCTCGGATTTTCGGCGGGCTGGGAATGCGGGGGTAGCAAGTTCGTGAGGACGCGGGCGTTGGTGGTACGTCGTAACTGGGTGCACGATAATTACTGCGCCGGCCTCTGGACGGATGGCTACAACCTCGAGACGACCTACGAGGGGAATGTCGTCGAGAACAATGAAACCTTTGGGATTCTCCACGAGATCTCGTACGCGGCGACGATCATCGGGAATACCGTGCGACGGAACGGCAGTGCGGGGATCGCAATTTCCAACTCGAGGAACGTACGGGTACTCGGGAACGAGGTGATTGTGGGAGCTGGGCGGGGAGACGGAATTGTGATCATCCACGCGCAGAGGCGGGATATGGGCGGACCTTACGGGTTGCTGGAGGCGAGAGATAATCTCGTGGAGGGGAACGTGGTGGTGCACGAAGGGAGAGCGGGTGTGAGCGGGCTGAGAGCATCGGTGGATCGAGAGCGGATCGGAGGCTGGAATAATAGGTTTGTTAGGAACCGGTACGTGGTGCGGGAGGCGGGGGTATTGCATTGGATCTGGTTGAGGCAGATGTCGTTTGAGGAGTTCGTGCAGGCGAATGAGGATTCAGGGAGCACTCTGGAGGTAAGGGGACGCCCTTGAGGGGGGTGGGCGTGACCGGGCGGTCGGCGACGGGAGCGAAGATGGCCAGGAGGAAGGTAGGAGATCCCGCCTCCTGGAGGGCGGCCGTCGAGCGGCTCCGTGACGCCGGGCTCTCTGAGCGTCTGGGCGCGGGGGGCATACCGGGCCTGGGCGACCCGCTACACTCCAGAGGCAAACCTCAGGCGGCTTGAGGAGATCTACGCCGCGACTTGCACAGGGAACGAGACACCGAGCCGAAGGGAGGGATTGGGACTTGATGACGCGTGTGCTGGTCACCGGCGCCGGTGGGTTCATCGGCCACCACCTGGTCCGCTACCTGGTAGAACGCGGCTATTGGGTGGGAGGGGTGGACGTCAAGGAGCCGGAGTTCGAGCCCACGGCGGCCCACGAGTTTCTCCGGTTGGACCTGCGGGAGTTTGGCAACTGTGCGGCCGCCATGGAGGGAGTGGAGGAAGTCTACCACCTGGCCGCCGACATGGGTGGCATCGGCTACATCACCGCCTACCACGCCGATATCGCCCGCAACTCGGCGTTGATCAACCTCCACATGCTCGAGGCCGCCCGGGAGGCAATGGCGGCAGCTGGCATCTTGAAACGGAGGCGTTAACCTTGCTTCGTCGGGCGCTGATCACGGGCATCACAGGGCAAGACGGCTCCTATTTGGCGGAGTTTCTGCTGGGCAGGGGCTACGAGGTCCATGGAATGATCCGCCGGTCGTCCACGTTCAATACCGATCGCATCGAGCACATCTACGTGGACCCGCACGAACCATCGGCGCGCCTATACCTCCACTACGGGGACATGACGGACGGTACCGGGCTGCGGAGAATACTGGAGAGGGTCCGCCCGGACGAGGTCTACCACCTCGCCGCGCAGTCGCACGTGAAGGTCTCCTTCGAGCAACCGGAGTACACAAGCGATGTGGTAGCCACAGGGACCCTTCGCTTGCTCGAGGCCCTGCGGGATTTCATCGGGTCATCCGGCAAGGAGATCCGGATCTACCAAGCCGGATCCTCGGAAATGTTTGGCTCCTCGCCTCCACCCCAGAACGAGGATACACCTTTCCGGCCCCGGAGCCCGTACGCGGTGGCGAAGGTGGCAGCCTACTGGTATGCGGTGAACTACCGGGAAGCCTACGGCATGTTCATCTGCAACGGCATTCTGTTCAACCACGAAAGCCCTCGGCGGGGAGAGACCTTCGTCACCCGGAAAATCACGCGGGCAGCAACCCGGATCAAACTGGGCCTGCAGGACCGACTGTACCTGGGCAACTTGGACGCGCGGCGGGACTGGGGGTACGCGGGAGACTACGTGGAGGCGATGTGGCTCATGCTCCAACAGCCGGAGCCTGACGACTACGTCGTCGCGACGGGCGAAGCGCACTCAGTCCGAGAGTTTCTCGAGGCGGCGTTCGGGTTGCTTGGGCTCGACTGGAGAGAGTACGTGGTGGTGGACCCCCGGTACTTCCGCCCGACGGAGGTTGACTGCCTTCAGGGGGATCCGAAGAAGGCCCAGGAGCGGCTTGGCTGGCGGCCTAAGGTGGGCTTCAAGGAGCTGGTGCAAATAATGGTTGAGCATGACCTAGAGCTGGCGCGACAAGAAAGGGCGCTGGTGGACGCGGGTTTCACGGCGGCGGCGCGGGGGAGCGGACACCATGGATAGGGGGAGCCGCATCTACGTGGCGGGGCACCGGGGCCTTGTGGGGTCCGCGATCGTGCGGCGGCTGCAGGCGGAAGGATTCGCTGAGGTAATCACGCGGGGTCGCGAGGAGGTAGACCTGACTGACCAAAGGGCGGTAGAGGATTTCTTCGCCCGAGAGCGGCCGGAGTACGTGTTTTTGGCTGCGGCGCGGGTCGGGGGCATCCTGGCCAACAGCACCTACCCGGCGGACTTCATTCGCGAGAACCTCCTCATCCAGACGCATGTGATCGACGCGGCCTACCGCTACGGGGTTAAGAAGCTGCTCTTCCTGGGTTCGTCGTGCATTTATCCAAAGCATGCGCCGCAACCGATGAAGGAGGAATACCTCCTTACTGGGCCGCTGGAGCCTACGAACGAAGCGTACGCCGTGGCGAAGATCGCAGGGCTGAAGATGGTGCAGTACTATAGGCGGCAGTACGGGTTCAACGGAATCTCGCTAATGCCTACGAACCTCTACGGGCCGGGCGACAGATTCGACCCGGAGCAGTCGCACGTGATCCCTGCGTTGCTGCGGCGGTTCCATGAGGCGAAGGAGGGGGGTTTTGGCGAGGTCGTCGTTTGGGGAACTGGTACGCCGCGCCGTGAGTTCCTTTACGTGGACGACTTGGCGGACGCGGCGGTATTCCTGATGGGGCGCTATGAGGAAGAGATGTGGATAAATGTCGGCGTGGGCGAGGACATCACCATTCAGGAGCTTGCGGAGATGGTCAAGGAGATCGTAGGGTTCCGAGGCCGGATCGTGTACGATCCGTCCAAGCCAGACGGCACGCCGCGGAAACTGCTCGATGTTTCGCGGCTTTTTGCCCTTGGCTGGAGGCCGCGTGTGTCGCTGCGGGAGGGATTGGAGCGGACCTACCGATGGTATTTGGAACAAGAGAGAAGAATGGCCTGAGGCCGAAGGCCGGGTATGGGGCGGGGCGGGAGGCGGAAGATTATTGCGCTCCCGGCGGGTAGGCCTGGAGGGGCGGGAGGAGTGGCGGTGGGCCGGCTCGGCGTGGCTCGGTGAGCTCGGGGTGGAGGCGGTGAGAGGCGGGGTGCAGAGGATGCCGCCGGTGCTGGGCACACGGGTGGACCCCACCAGCTACTGGGCCGCCACCCGGCAGGTGCTGGAGTGGGCGCGGCGAGGCGAGTCCCGCTACGTGT
>VAPR01000544.1_pt1 | contig 23928 bp, 20 predicted proteins | sample 3380701 | NCBI WGS metagenome assembly VAPR01 (sample SAMN11536904, study PRJNA540576) | hot springs metagenome | isolation source: hot spring wet sediment | place: Spain: Lobios | collected 2014-01 | reverse complement strand
AAAGAGCCACTGAGCTTCTATGATTTCCAGCCCCTTGTTCATCAGCGTGGCGGAATCTATGGTTACCTTTGCTCCCATCCGCCAAGTGGGGTGCGCCAACGCTTCTTCTACAGTGACTTGTTGAAGTTCTGTTAGCGGCTTGGTTCGGAAAGGTCCGCCCGAAGCAGTCAAAAGGAGCCGAGCTACTGCTAAGATGTTTTCTCCTTGCAAGCACTGGAACAGAGCACTGTGTTCGCTATCAATCGGTAACAACTCCCCGCCTTGGCGCAGTTGCTGGGTGACCAGATGTCCACCAGAGACCAAAACTTCCTTGGTTGCCAAAGCCACTCGTTTCCCTGCTTGTAGGGCAGCGAGGGTGGGGAGTAGCGCTTTGGCTGTTGGCACTGCGATGACCACGATGTCTACTTCGGGGAGAGTGGCAATTTCTGTTAAGCCTTCTATGCCTGCCAGAACGGGGCAGTCTACCTCCCTGGCGCAAGCCTGTGCAGCTTGCGGGTCTAAAAGAGCAAGGGCTTTGGGTCGCCACTGGTGGGCTAACGCAACTAACGCATCTTTGTCCCGTCCTGCGCTGAGGGCAACCACACGCAGTTTGTCCGGGTGATGAGCGATAATGTCCAAAGTTTGGCGACCGATGGACCCTGTCGCACCAAGGATACTAACCCCAAGCACAACCCTTCGCCTCCAAACGAGCCTTCATGCCAAAACAGCAAGGATGTTTTGGACCTGCGCAAGGGCATCGGCAAAAGCGTTGATGGCTTGGTCTATGTGTTCGGGCTGCACGATCAAAGGGGGTTCCAAGCGAATCACTTTGGGGTTGTTTAGCGTGTAGGCTGTTAACACTCGCCGCTGCAAAAGCCCTGCCGCGGTCAAAGCAGCGACATCCTCGTTGACAAACTCCACACCAATTAACAATCCTTTGCCTCGCACCTCAGCAATCAAATCGGGGAACTGCTGTTGGAGCGATTGGAGACCGTTGAGGAGCAATTGCCCCATTTGAGCTGCATGATCAGCCAATCGGTCTTCTTGGAGCACTTGCAGGGCAGCTAACCCTGCTGCGCATGCCAGCGGGTTACCCCCGAGGGTAGAGGAGTGCAGCAGTGGGCGGTCAAACAACGGTTCAAAAACCCGCCGCGTTCCTACGGCAGCTCCTAAAGGTAAAACGCCGCCACCCAGTGATTTCGCTAACGCCATTAAGTCAGGAACAACGCCCCAGTGTTCCACGGCAAAGTTTTTGCCTGTCCTTCCCAGACCTGTTTGCACTTCGTCAGCGATCAGCAGTGCGCCCCTTTCGTCACAAACCTTTCGCACAAACGAGAGGAAATCGTCTGGCGGAACAATCACGCCTCCTTCACCTTGAATGGGTTCAACGATGACAGCTGCTGTTTGCTCATCAACGGCTTGTGCCAATGCTTCCTTGTCGCCGAAGGGGACATGAACAAACCAATCCAGCAAAGGCTCAAAGGGTTGGCGGTAGACCTCTCGTCCAGAGGCGCTCAAAGCTCCCAAGGTTTTTCCGTGGTAAGCGTTTTGCATGGCAACAATCTTGCGCCGTCCCGTCGCCAACCGAGCAAACTTGAGGCACGCTTCTACCGCTTCGGCGCCACTGTGGCAAAAGAAGCAGAACTGCAAATCTCCGGGAGTCAAAGATGCCAGAGCGGCAGCCAACTCTGCCTGCATGGGGTTGAACAACACGCGACTGGACAAGGGTATTTTCTGCAGTTGTTCTTGGACGGCAGCGATGATGCGAGGGTGGCGGTGTCCAAAATTGAGGGCTCCAAAGCCTGCCAAAAAGTCTAAATAACGGTTGCCTTCATGGTCGTAAACCCAACAACCTTCCGCGCGTTCTTCTACCCCTTCCACACCCGCAAACTTCAACAGTTTTGCCAAACCGGGGTTCAAGTGGTTGGCGTAAAGGTCTGCGATGCGATGTGCCATGAGCGTCACCTCGCTTAGTGGATCAGCGCAAGGAACGCCAAAGAGTTTGCCGCAAGGCAGTGGAGGAGGAGAGGGGGATGGTCGGGGTGCCCGGATTCGAACCGGGGACCTCTGGCCCCCCATGCCAGCGCGCTAACCAAGCTGCGCTACACCCCGACCGAGGGGCAAAGGCAATTATAACGCTGTCAGGCAAAAATGTCATCGCCCCTCACTCGTAACCGTTCAAAAGTTGGATGATCCTGCATCGCTGAGAAAAAACCAGTGTCGGCGCCTCAGGAGAGAGACGCCTTCCAAGTCTCTATGAGCATCTCTCGCCTTTAACCACCGAAGTTTGACCTATTACCGCTGGTTGTTGTCGTTGTTTGCAGCGCTGCATAATCAATGACGGGCGATGGAAACAATGGATAAGGTTGGCCCTATCGTCGGCATTGATCCGGGAACTCAACGGGTTGGCTATGCTGTGTTATCAAAAGCAGGAGCCAATTGGCAATTGATGGACAGTGGAGTGTTTCAACTTCCGTTGCGCTTAACGGTGCCGCAGCGGTTAGCCCTGCTTTACGACGAAGTGGTCTCGCTGCTGTGCGAGCACCGTGCGCAGTGTCTTGTCGTGGAGGAACCATATGTCCGCCCCTTCGGAATGCGGTCAGCGTTGGTAGTGGCTCAAAGCGTGGGGGTTGTAAAACTGGCAGGGGCAAAGGCTGGTGTTGAGGTAGTGAGTTACCCTTACACGCAAGCGAAGCGAGCATTGACAGGTTCGGGGGCAGCACCGAAAGAGGTTTTGAACGCAGCAGTGCAAAACTTGTTGCGGTTACCGCACTTGCCGCCTTGGCAAGATGCCATTGACGCTCTCGCTTTCGCTCTTTGTCACTGTTTGCTTGCCCCTGCTGCGGAGGTGTCCCGAAACCCATGATTGGGCGATTAACGGGAAGGTTAGTAGAGCGCACTAACCAACGGTTGGTGATTGATGTCAACGGTGTTGGTTACGAAGTGTTTGTTCCCGGTGTGGTAGCGCAATGGGCAGCAAGCTTGAAAGTGGGCGACGAGGTGTCTTTGGTGACCCTTTACTTGCTCCAGATGGAGCCGGGACGAGCGACGCCTTTGCTGTTGGGTTTCCGCAACGAGTTGGAGCGAGAGTTTTTTGAGAAACTCCTTTCAGTCCCCAAGTTAGGAGTGCGGGGTGCGTTGCAACTCTTTGCCATCCCCATGGCAACCTTAGCCCGCGCCATTGAAGACAACGACCAGAAAACCCTTTTGCGGTTGCCCGGAGTTGGCCGACAGCGAGCCAGAGAGTTGGTCGCTGCCTTGCAGGGCAAAGTCGCCAAATTTGCGCTGATGGCAGAGGAAGAAGTGACAGCGCCTTTAGTGACCGATTTTGTCAGCGAAGCTATGGACATTCTCCAAGCATTGGGCTACACCAGAACCGAAGCGCAGCAAATGATTGATGCTGCCTTGGAGCGATTGCCCAAACCCACCAGTGTAGAAGAACTCATCCGAACAATCTACCAACTGCAGCGAGAGAAAAAGGAGTAAAAGTCTCGTTGCATCGCTGCTGACTGTGTGGCGTTGGCAAGCAGCGTGTGAGGTTTTTGTGGCTCAAAAGACTTTGTTTTAGGTGAGCGAAGATGCGGAAGCGGTGGGTTGTGCCTACCCCAACGGAGAGCGACGATGAGCAGTTGTTCAGCGCCCTGAGACCAAGGACGCTGGACGAATACATTGGGCAAAGAGAGGTCGTGACCCGTTTGCGAATTGCTATTGAAGCGGCTAAACAGCGCAACGAGCCGTTAGAGCATATCCTTCTTTACGGCGCACCCGGGTTGGGCAAGACGACCCTGGCAACAGTCATCGCTAACGAAATGGGGGTTGGAATCATCACTACGGCTGCCCCCGCTTTGGAGAGAGCGGGCGATGTGATGGGGTATCTGCTGAGTTTGAAGCGAGGCGAAGTGTTCTTCGTGGATGAAGTGCATCGGCTTCCTCGCCCTGTGGAGGAGTTTTTGTATCCCGTGCTGGAGGTGTTTCGGGTTGATTTCAACCTAAGCAAGCGCCCAGGGGCAAAACCCCATCGTTTTGACCTTGCTCCCTTTACTTTCATCGGAGCCACCACACGAGCGGGTAACCTTTCCAAACCCTTGCGGGACCGCTTTGGGTTGAAGTTTCGGTTAGACTTTTACAGCGTAACAGAACTCACCCAAATTGTCCTTCGCTCCGCTAACCTGTTGGGGATAGAGATAGACCATGCAGGAGCAACGGAAATCGCTTGCCGTTCGCGAGGCACTCCGCGCATCGCCAATCGGCTGTTGAGACGGGTTCGCGATTTCGCTCAGGTGAAGGGGGACGGGAGAGTAACGGCAGAGATTGCCCGCCAAGCCTTGGCGATGGAAGGGATTGATGAGATGGGCTTAGACCCGTTGGATCGGGACTACTTGACAGCGTTGGTGCGGGAGTTTCAGGGTGGACCGGTTGGCATTGAGGCATTGGCGGCCGTCCTGCAGGAAGATGCCCGCACTTTGGAAGAAATGGTGGAACCGTTCTTGCTGCAAATCGGGATGATCCGGCGCACACCTCAGGGGCGGGTCGCCACCGCTAAGGCTTACCAACACCTTGGCATAGACCAACCCTCTTTCGCTCAATCGCGGCTACCCTTCCCCAAGCCGACCGATAGCCAGTCGGAAGACAGCAAGGCGTTTGCCCCAGAAGCGTTCTGAGCTAACGGAGCCTTTGGTTCCACATTTGCAGTTAGCATCTGCTGCGATAACCTTTCGTTGCAGGATATAAAGTGTTTGCTTTGGAGCGAAAGTTTAAGGCTTAGGAGGGACCAGTCGTGCGTGCCCGTTGGTTTTGGCTGACTTTGCTTTTCGGCGGGGCAATAGGGGTTCTGATAGGTTTCCACCTTGCTCAATGGCATCGGCAAACCGATCTGGAGCCTCTTAGCCTGCCCGTTGTAGCTGCTCCTTCCGTTAGTGAAGCCCCATTATCTGCAGCATTCGTCAAAGTAGCGCAGAGAGCGGAGCAGGCAGTAGTTCACATCGCCACTACAGCGCCAGTGCCAGAAGAGTATCGTTTGTTCCGCGAGTTTTTCTTTGGGGAGCGGGTGCCGAAACGAGTGCCAGCTAACTATGGTTCAGGCTTCTTTTTCCAGAGCGATGGCTATGTGCTGACTAACTTCCATGTGCTGCAGGGAGCTGACACCATTCGCGTAGGGATTGATGAACGGACAGAACTACCGGCTCGTTTGTTGGGGTTTGATCCGCTGCTGGATGTTGCCGTGGTCAAAGTAGAGGGGTCTGGCAAGCAGCGGTTCCCCACTTTGCCCCTGGGCGACTCAGACAAAATTCAAAAGGGCGAATGGGTTATGGCCATCGGCAACCCCTTCGGGTTGGACAAAACGGTTACCGTAGGGGTGGTCAGTGCCAAAGGGCGGGAGTTTGAAGAATTGAATGGTCGTCCCGCTGTCACTTCCTATATCCAAACTGATGCAGCAATTAACCCTGGCAACAGTGGTGGACCCCTCCTTAATCTGCAGGGCGAGGTAGTGGGGATCAACACTTTCATCATAGGGCAAGGGGGCAATATTGGCATTGGGTTCGCTTTGCCCATCAACGAGGTCAAGCGCATCTTAGACCGGCTCATCAAAGGCGAACGCATCACCCGAGGGTCCTTGGGCGTCGTGGATTTTGAGGATGCCGATTCTCCCATCGCTCGACAGGCAGGCATCCAAGTCAGGGAAGGGGCACTCATCGTCCGAATGCGGATGGACTCTCCTGCATACCAAGCCGGCTTGCGTCCTGGAGATGTGATCGTTCGGTTTGACGGTGTTCCCATTAAAAACAGTGCTCACTTGCGTCGCCTCGTGCTGCAACGACCCGGTGGAGCAAAGGTCACGGTGGAGGTGCTGCGGGAAGGAAAGCGGTTGGAGTTGCCTGTAGTTTTAGGAAGCCGGTAAACCCAGCCGTTCTAACACTTCCCGAGCCAACGACCGATACGCTTCTGCAGAAATGTTCCGCCCGTCGTAGTAGATGATAGGTAAGCCGTGGCTGGGCGCTTCTGCCAGCCGAACGGTGCGAGGGATCACAGTGCGCAAGAGCCATTGGGGGAAGTGTCGCTGCAACTCTAAGGAGACCTGTTGCGCCAGATTGGTTCTCCCATCATACATCGTCCGCAAAATGCCTAAGATGGCTAACGCTGGGTTGAACGCCATGCGGATGCGTCGGATTGTGCTCAGCAAGTTGCCCAATCCTTCCAACGCGTAGTATTCACACTGGAGAGGGATAAGCAGGTAGTCCGCAGCAGCGAGGCAATTTACTGTGAGGACTCCCAAGGATGGTGGCGCATCCAAAACCATGACATCAAACTCTGGCTTGATGGGGGTGAGGAGGTGCCGCAGGTGGAGGGCGCGTTCCTGTTCGCTTTCTTGGGCTAATTCTGCTTCCGCTCCTGCCAACTCCATGTCCGAGGGCAGAATAAAGAGGTTGGCAAAGGGTGATTGGTGGATTGCTTGATGGATGTCCACCAACCCTGAGAGGGCATCGTAAAGGTGAGGGCGCGCCGTGCTGCGGTGAAAGCCAAGCCCAGAAGTAGCGTTAGCTTGCGGGTCGCAATCCACCAGCAGCACTCGCTTGCCTAATTCCGACAGACAAGCACTCAAGTTGATCGCGGTCGTGGTCTTCCCCACGCCGCCCTTTTGGTTCACCACCGCAATGATGATCCCCATGCACCGTCACCACTCAAAATGATGCAGCGTTCTCTGCCGAAGGTGCTACCAAACGGTAGCGCTGAAGCAACCATCCTGCAAGAATTTCCTTAGTCAGACGGCATTCCGAGCCAAACCCGCAAGGCTGGATCAGGAGTGAAGCGAGCATGCGCGTGTTGGTTGCTGATGACGAATACTTGGTGCGGGAGGAAATCAAAAGCGCCTTGGAAGAGTTGGGACACCAAATCGTTGGTGAGGCCTCTGACGGCGATACCGCGCTGCAACTGGCTCAAACTACCTATCCCGATGTGGCTGTCTTAGACATCAAGATGCCCAACAGGGATGGAATAGAAGTCGCCCAAGCCTTGGTGAAGGAAGGGGTTTGTGCTGTCGTTTTGCTCACTGCTTACGCCTTGCCCGAGTTTATCCAACGAGCGAGGGAAGCAGGGGTGTTCGGTTACTTGACCAAACCCTTTGACCCGAAAGCGCTGGAAGCAGCCCTTCAAATCGCAGTGGCGCGTTTCCAAGAGTTCCGCCAATTGCAAGAAGAGGTAAGCCAACTGGAAGAGGAACTGGCAACCCGAAAGTTGGTGGAGCGGGCAAAAGGGTTGCTGATGAAGCACTATGGTTTGAGTGAAGAGGAAGCCTACCGGCTGTTGCAGCGTCGCAGTATGGACACTCGCAAACCGATGCGGGAGGTCGCTGAGGCTGTCTTAATGACCTTGGAGTGGCTTCAAGAACCACCGCCCCGAAAAGGACGCAAGAAGTGATGAGGGATTGACAATGAGGGTTTTGTGCGTGACAGAGTGCTACCACCCAGTCCGCAACGGCGTGGTTGCTGTAGTGGATATCCTCACTGAACAATTGCGGCGACGGGGACACTCGGTGGCGATTGTCGCCCCACACCACCCGCAGGCACCACCAGATCCTGAGGGGGTAACCCGTATCCCATCGTTGCCCAACCCGTTTTACCCTGACTATCCAGCCGCTGTGCCTTGGTCACCCCGATTAGGGCAACTCTTCCAGTCTTTCCAACCGGAGGTTGTGCACGCCCATTCGTTCATGTGGCTTTCTCGGTTTGCTCTTCGAGAAGCGAAGCGGAGAAAGATCCCTGTGGTGATGACTTTTCACACGCTGGTGACTGAATACTTGCATTACGCCCCTGTGCCTCGGTGGATCAGCATACCGTTCATCACTCGTTGGGTTGCGTCCTTTTGTAACGCTTGTGAAGCGGTGATCATCGTTTCGCCGATCGCTGAACCTCTTCTCCGTTCCTTTGGGGTTACTGTCCCTATTGAGTTCATCCCCACTGGGGTGGATGCAGAGCAGTTTGGCAAAGGGGATGGGTTCCGAATCCGCAAGGAGTTGGGGATTCCGCCGTCGGCGACTGTGCTACTATATGTAGGTCGGATCGCCAAGGAAAAAAATGTTGCTTTTCTACTGGATGCTGTAAGCCCATTGCTGGCGGAGCGCCCTCGCCTCTACTTGGTGTTGGTAGGCAGCGGACCAGAGCAAGCTGTTATGCAGGCGAAAGCGAAGCAGTTGTCTGGAGGGGACCGAATCCTCTTCGTGGGGAGCCGTCCCCGAAGCGAGATCCCGGATTTCCATGCTGCCGCCGATCTCTTTGTATTTCCCTCCACAACAGAGATGCAAGGGTTAGCAGTCACCGAAGCGATGATGTCAGGGTTGCCAATTGTTGCTATTGGGGAAGGAGGCATTCGGTATTTCGTCAAGGATGGAGAAACGGGGTTTCTTGTCCCCCACAACAAGCGCGCGTTCGCAGAGGCTGTCCGCACCCTTTTGGACAAGCCTCACTTGAGGATGGCGATGGGGGAGCGTGCTCGCACCTACGCCCTTCAGACTTTTTCGCTGACAGCGTGTTTGGATCGCTTGGAAGCCGTTTATCAAAAAGTCTTGGCAAAAGTTGAGAAGCCTGTTTGAACGAGCAAGGCAAAAGGGTAAACAGCCAACGGCTTGCACCCGCGACCGTTTTCTGGAGGTGTCACTGAAGTTGGCAACCTTCTGTTCGCACTGTGGCAACGCAATAGGGGATGGGGTGGATCGGTGCCATCACTGTGGAGCAGTGCGCAACGGCTCTGTAGCCCATCCTCCTGCTACCAACGAACCTCCTCAACCCCCGCCAGAGCCTTCGCCTGATGAGTTGCTTGTTCAAGCTATGCGGCTTGGGGAAGAAGGGATATACGACGATGCTATTTTGCTGACGCGGCGGGCAATCAAGATAAAGCCCGATTTCGCTGCTGCCTATGCCTTCTTGGGGGAGATGTATGAGCGAGTAGGGGAGTGGGAGAAAGCGCTGGCTGCTTATGACCAAGCACTGGCGTTGGACAAGGACTACGAACCCGCAAGGTTGGGGCGGGAACGCCTCCAACAAAGAGTTCAGTCGCCAATCCCTTCTCCAGAGCCCCCCAAGCCAGCACCTCGGTGGGTGTGGGGTGGTCACCCGATCCCGTTGTTAGCGGCAGTGGCTTTCGTAGTGGGGATGTTGTTTGCGGTGCGGGTGGTTGTTCCTCCTGTGCCCAAAACGGAGCCTGTCATCAACCCGCCAATCACGATAGCCCCCTCTCGTCCTCAACCTTTTTCCGCTCCTGCCACGGCGCCACCAATGCCTGCGGCTTTGGAGGCAGCAGTGAAACGGGGCATAGATGCCCTCAATGCGAACAAATACGACGATGCCATCCGTTGGTTTGAGCGGGCGTTGCAAATCGCCCCTAACAGCAACGAAGCCCGGAGTTGGTTATTAATTGCTCGAGCGATGAAAGAAGAGGCCCAGTCTCGTGCTTTGCCGCCAGTGATAGCTGCCCGTCCGCAGGTCTCACCGCCTCCCCCACTCCCGCAGCCCAATCCTGCCCCTTCGTCTTCTTCCTCCCGCCAGACTTTGCCGGCGGAACGCCCTTCACGGACAACCCAGACCTCCCCTGCAGCCAGTGCTTCTTCCTCGCCTTCAGCGGGCACCTCATGGGGTTGGCAACCGCCGAACCAACCGCTCTACCAACCTCCCGTTGCGCCGCAGGGAGTGCCGTATGCGGCTCCTTATTCTCCTCATTCGGGGATGATGAGTCCTGCGGGTCCTTCCTCGCCTGCTTTACCGTCGCCGCAGGAACCACCACCTGTGCTAACGCCTTCGCCAGCACCCCCATCCTCTATCCCGCTGCCTCCACCCAGTATAGAAGACTTGGAGCGACAAGCAGCGCAAAAGGTTTACGAAGGGGATCTGGCAGGTGCTGTCACTCTCTACCGAGCCATTTTGGAACGAGGAGTGGGTGTTGAACGGGAAGGTCCTATCCGACAGCAACTGGCGTTGGCGTTGCAGCAATTGCGTCGCTATGAGGAAGCTGCTGAAGAGTATGCCCGAGCGATTGCCGCTTACCAGCGTCAAATAGAACGGGGCATCCAAGTTCAGGCTGCCCAACGAGGGATAGAAGCCTGCCAACGGGGTTTGGAGATCTGCCAGCGAGCAAGGTGAACCGTTCATGAGATGGTTGTTTTTGCCACTCCTGTGCGGTCTCGTCATGGTAGCCACTGTTCCAGTTCCAGCACAACCCAAAGTGTTGCTGCTGCTGCCATCACCAGTCCCAATTGCTCATCCAGAAGCTCAAGAGGTCTTCGTAGCGGCTTTTGCTACCTTGGGTTCCAAAGGGGCCCATCCGTGGTTGGTAGTGACCTTTCACAAAGAATCCCCTTCCTTTCAACGAGCTCAGCGGGAAGGGAAACTTCCTCCCGAAGCGTTGACGCAACCTCACGAACATGCTGAGAGGCTATGCGTTGTTGAAGGGGCGCAAGGTGCGTTGTGGGTTCGGGTGACTCGTGCGGAGGGTAAAGTCCCTCGTGCTATAGAAGCTCAGCTTTTGGTGCCTTCCTCTGCTCGGTTCGCTTCGGACATAGACGACTCACCCATGACTGAAGAAGAGCGTCAAGCCTTGCGCCCTTTGGCGCCTCGGACCCCCACACCGGAGCAAGTGTTGGCGTTACGGCTGGGGCGATGGTTGCGAGAACTTTTGTCGCCCCCTCCCGAAAGCAAACCTTCAGAGTCCCCGCCTGTTTCAACCGCCGATCTCAAAGCCGTAGAGGCATTGTTTAAGGAGGGGCGATGGGAGGAAGCCGTGCTGCTGCTCAACCAGTTAATTGCTGAGACCCCGACGGATGCGGCCCTTTACTTGCGCCTTGGGCAGGCTTATGAGGAGAAACAGCGTTGGGAGGATGCCTTTTTGGAGTATCGGCGGGCGGTGCAACTGCAACCTGATTTGTGGGTAGGGTGGAAAGGCATTGCCCGAACCGCTGTTCGGCGGAACCGGTGGCAGTGGGTGTTGGAAGCGAGTCGCCAGTTGCGGAAAACCCCTGAGAAGGATCCCGAGATCCTCCTTTGGGGAGCGCGAGCGGCGTGGACCCTTGCCGACGACGCCCAGCGGAAAGGGCGCGACCGAGACGCTGAGTCGCTACGACGGGAAGCCAGCACTTTTTACACAGACCTCATAGCGGTGTCCCAAGATTTGGACACCTTGCTGGAAGCCGCCGAACGCCTTCTTGCTCACAAGAGGACGGAGGCTGCCACCCTTGCTTTGACCAAAGCCATTGCGGTGATGCCTAATGACCCGAGTGTTTGTGAGCGGGTGCTACTGTTGGCAGGGAGTCTCAAACGCATAGACTTGGCTTATCAAGCCTTGCAGCGTTGCCTCTCCGCTCAGTCTCCCACTCTCCTCTCCCTCGCTGCCTCTCGGGTTGCGTTAGCGGCAATGGATCAAGAGATTGTGCGGTTGTTTGAACGAGTGCGGGTAGATTTGGCTGCCTTTGATGGAGGCAAATTGACCCGCGAGGACTTGTTGGCACGCTTGCAAAAAGTTAACGAGGAAGCGGAGCAACTTTTGCGAGTTGCGCACGCTCTTCGCTTCCCGATGCCCCTCAACCGTTCTCACGACCGCCGATTGCTTGGCTACGAACTGTTCCTTCAAGCCACTGGGCTGCTCCTTCAATGGGTGGAGCAGCCAGATGATTTGACTCGCCGGCGAGCAGTGGTGCTTTACGAATTTGCTCGTAGTGAGTTAGAGCAAGCGTGGAGCAGCACCCCTCGAACCCGCTAATCCCCACTTACGCCCCTAAAATTTCTATGGTGATGGTTCATGAGCCCGATAGAAACACTCGGCAAACTCTTGCTGGGATTTGGCATCTTGCTCTTTTTGGTTGGCGGTTTGTTAGTCTTGGTGGGGAAGTTGGGTTGGAGCTGGAAGCCCTTGCCCGGTGATATCGTCATCCAGCGAGACAACTTTACTTTCATCGCGCCCATCACCACCAGTTTGTTACTCAGTTTGCTATTGACCTTGCTCTTGTGGCTGCTAAGCGTATGGCGACGGTAACCAAGAATGTCAGCGGCTTTCGGTAGTTCTGCGGTGATGGCGCACTGCCGCTGAGTTAGGTCATAGCAACTTCCTCCAACAAACAGGAGTGTCTCGCAAAGCCATGCGATTGGAAGAATTGGACTACCACCTGCCATCAGAACTGATTGCTCAAGAGCCGACAGAGCCGCGGGATCATGCTCGGCTGCTGGTGTTCTGTCGCAGCACAGGGCAAATGGACCACCGACGCTTTTATGAGTTGAGCGACTACTTGCAACCGGGCGATGTGCTGGTCATCAATGACACGAAGGTTATTCGGGCGCGGTTGCGTGGGGTGCGCCCAGACACGGGTGGAAAAGTAGAGGTCTTGCTCCTTCGCCCAGAAGAAACGGATCCCTTTGTCTGGCGGGCTCTTGTCAAGCCGGGCAAGCGAGCGAAGAAGGGAGTGGTTTTCCAGTTTGGGACGGAGCAAGACGGAGTGACAGCGCAACTTCAGGAGCGCCTTGCCGATGGCTCTTTTGGGCTTCGGTTTGACCGACCTCGGGGCGAGTTGCTTGTGCTGTTAGACCGCATTGGAGAGGTGCCATTGCCCCCATACATCAAGACCCACTTGACCGACGACCGACCTTACCAGACTATCTACGCAAGCGAACCGGGATCTGTTGCTGCCCCCACTGCTGGTTTGCACTTCACGGAGCGCTTGCTAAATGAACTGCAGTCAAAAGGTGTGCAGATTGCTCGCATCACTTTGCATGTCGGTTGGTCTACTTTCAAGCCCATCACCAACGAAGTGGTAGAACAGCACCAAATTGGCGAAGAGTTTTACCGCGTGTCACCGGAAGCAGCAGCAATGATAAATGCGGCTTGGGAACGAGGCAACAAAGTCGTTGCAGTGGGCACTACTTCAGTCCGAACTTTAGAAACGGTTGCGGTGGATTTTCATCGCATCGAGCCTCGGGAAGGGTGGACAGAGTTGTTCATCACGGTTGGACACCCGTTTCGTGCTGTGGACGCCCTTATCACCAACTTTCACTTACCCAAGTCCTCCAACTTGCTACTGGTCGCTGCTTTTTGTGGTGGCATGGAAAAACTGCGCCCCGCTTACGAAGAAGCGGTGCGATTGCGCTATCGCTTTTACAGTTTTGGCGACGCAATGTTGATTTTGTAGCCACCCCCTCGGTTCTCCCAAAACATTCCTTTCCCCGTTGCCGTCGTGCTATCATGCTGTTGGCGCTGTTTTTAAAGTCAGGGAACTTATTTTCAGCCCCAAACGGCTAAGGGGGATTAACGATATGGCGCGGTTGGTTCGCTTTGGGGTTGCTATGGAAGACGCCTTGTTGGCGCAATTTGACCGCTACATTCGGCGCAAGGGTTACCGCAATCGTTCTGAAGCCCTGCGCGACTTGGTGCGCCACGCCATGGTGCAAGAAGCGTGGGAGCAGGAGAAAGGGGAAGTGATTGCTGCCGTTGCCCTCGTCTACGACCACGAAAAGCGAGGGCTTGCGGACCGATTGACCGATTTGCAGCACCACGCCTTATCCACCATCGTCTCTTCCCTTCATGTGCATCTGGACGATCGACACTGCTTAGAAGTCATTGTGCTGCGGGGAAAAGCAAAGGAAATCCGCCACCTTGCCAACCACCTCCTTGCTCTCAAAGGTGTTTTGCACGGGGGCATTATTGCTACTGGAGTGCCTGCTAACGAACAGGAAAAGGCTGCGTCAGAGTAAAACGAGAAGGCGCAACAGGGTGGCAGTGTTGAAACGCCCAGACTAAAAGGAGGTTGGCACGATGCGATGGGTGTGGGTTGTTGGGTTACTCCTTTGGGTGGTGCCCCTTGCTGCTCAAACCCTTTCCCCGGAAGAAGAGCGAGAAGGGTTCCTTCCCCTTTTTGACGGCAAGACTTTAGATGGTTGGGACATTATTGGCGATAGGGAAGCGTGGCAGGTCAAAGACGGCGTGATCGTTTGCACGGGCAAAGGCGGCGGTTGGCTCAAAACCAAGTGGGAATTTGACGATTTCGTCTTCCGCGTGGAGTGGCGCATCAAGGAAGGGGGCAACAGCGGCGTTTTCTTCCGTGCCCTCCCTGTTGCCGATCCTTGGGTTCAAGGTTTTGAAGTGCAAATTTTGGACGACAAGGGGAAGGTTGGCGCCACCAACTGCGGTGCTCTCTACGGCTTGGCAGCGCCGAAAATCAACCCTGTCAAGTCAGGCGAGTGGAACCGCTACGAAATCCGCGCTATCGGTAACCGCGTGCAAGTGTTTTTCAATGATGTGCTCGTCCACGATGTGGATGTGAGCCAACACCCTGAGATGGCGAAGCGCCCTTTGCGAGGCTATATTGGGTTGCAAAATCATGGCGACTATGTGGAGTTTCGCAACCCACGCATCCGAGAAGTCGGCTTCCGTTGGCTGTTTAACGGGAAAGATTTGACAGCTTGGAAAACCGAAGGGGCAGGCGAATGGCAAATCTTGCCCAACGGCATCCTGCACTACACAGGCAAAGGCACTCATTTGTGGACGCGCGAGAGTTTCCGCAACTTCGTCCTGCGATTGGAATGGCGAATTGAAAAGGGTGGCGATAGCGGTATCTATTTGCGGGGCGATGCTGCTGGACGAGCCCAAGTGAACATCTGGGAAAACCCAATGGGTTCAGGGCAAATTTGGGGCTACAACATCTCTCCCACCAAACGCATGGATGCCCCAACAGGTGAATGGAACTACATGGAAATCCGCATGGTCGGCGACAAGGTGAGCGTGTGGCTCAACGGCGAATGGGTTATCAAAGACGCAACGCTGTCCGGTGTCGCTGCTGAAGGTCCCATCGCCCTTCAGCACCACGGCACACCTTTGTGGTTCCGCAATATCCGCATCAAAGTGTTGGGAGACTGAAAGGAGGCGATAGGATGGTTGGTTGGTTTTGGGTAAGCGGTTTGGTCGCTGCAGTGATGAATAGCGCTCCCTCGCTACCCGCCGATTGGACGGCAACCTTGCGCAAAGAGCACCCTCGCCTATTGGCGACGAAAGCCGATTTTGAACGGGTTCGTCAATTAGTGCAAACGAGCGAGTTAGCCCGGCGCTTTTACGAGAGCCTTCGGGCAAGCGCTGATCGCATTTGTCAAGAGCCCCCTTCCCGCTACGAAATCCCTGACGGGCTTCGGCTGTTAGCCACCAGCCGACGAGTTTTGCAGCGGGTTTACACGCTGGCGTTGGCGTATCGGCTCAGCGGAGAAAGGCGATTTGTTGAGCGGGCTTGGCAAGAGTTGCACGCTGCCGCTAACTTCCCCGATTGGAACCCACGCCACTTTTTGGACACAGCAGAAATGGCACATGCCTTTGCGATTGGCTACGATTGGCTTTACGAAGCGTGGACGGAAGAGCAACGGCAAGTTTTGCGGCAAGCGATGGTGACGAAAGGGCTGCAGCCAGCGCTGAAAGTTTACCTTGAGAAGGGTTGGTGGTCACAAGCCCGCCACAATTGGAACCAAGTCTGCAATGGCGGTATTGGAATGGCAGCGTTGGCGTTGTTGGATGAGTTACCCGAATTGTGCGGTGAGATATTGAGCCATGCGATTCAATCGTTGCGGTTGCCCATGCGCGAGTTTGCGCCCGATGGAGCATGGGGCGAGGGACCGGGCTACTGGAACTACGCTACCTTCTACAACTGCATTTTTCTGGCAGCGTTGGAGATGGCATTGGGCAACGATTTTGGGCTCTCGCAGGTAGAGGGGTTTGCAGACACGGGTTTGTTTCCCCTCTACATCACGGGACCGATTGGGCGCACTTTTAACTTCGCTGATGGTGGCGACGGGACTTTGCAGGCCCCGCAAATGTTTTGGCTCACCCGAAAGTTCAACCGACCCGTCTACGCTTGGTATGCCCGCACCACTGCTTCCCCCCACCCATTAGATTTGCTCTGGTTAGACGAACGAGGCAAAGACCCCCAAGCGGAAGGGTTGCCCCTTGACAAATACTTCCGCTATGTGGAAGTCGTCAGCATGCGAACAGCATGGAACGACCGCAACGCCCTATTCGTCGCTTTCAAAGCAGGCGACAACAAGTTCAATCACAGCCATTTGGACATCGGCACTTTCGTTCTGGACGCGTTGGGCTATCGGTGGGCAGTGGATTTGGGAGCCGACGATTACAACCTGCCCGGCTTTTTCGGTCGGGAACGGTGGACTTACTACCGGTTGCGGGCGGAAGGGCACAACACTTTGGTGATCAACCCATCCCAAGCCGCCGACCAAGACCCACGAGCAGAAGCAAAAGTGATCCGCTTCGTTTCGCAACCCGACAAAGCGTTTGCCATCGCTGACCTGACTTCTGCCTATCGGCAGCACGGTGCGGAGAAAGTGATGAGAGGGATTTCGTTGAACCGAACCCAGCAAACGGTGTTGGTGCAAGACGAAGTTGAACTGAAGCAACCGGGCGAAATCTGGTGGTTCCTGCACACGCCTGCAGAAGTGCAACTAAGCGAAGATGGTAGGACAGCGCTTTTGCGGCAAGGCGAAGCACAACTGCGAGCGGTTTTGTTGTCACCAGATGACGCTCGTTTCCTCGTGATGGACGCTCGTCCTTTGCCCACATCACCCGACCCACCCCGTCAAAACCCGAACAAAGGGATTCGCAAACTGGCGGTGGCTCTAAAAGGGGTCACTTCTGTTCGGTTGATCGTGATGATGGCGCCAACGACCAAACACATCCCTACCCGAGAACAAAGACCGCTGCTTGTGCCCCTCGCCGAGTGGTGAGGGGGATCGGTCAACAAGTGGGAAAAGGAGTCCTTTCCCCTGACTTCCTTTCCCCGATGGGAGGCGTCAAAGTTTTGGTGGTGATGGGCGATGAGTTATGCGGAACCGCTGCCCGAAACGCTGCGCGAGGTTGTCAATGGCGAGCAGCCCAAGTTAGCATTGTCTACGGATGTGCGTCGGGACGGTTCTTTTGGAGAGCAATGGTTGTTGGTTACAGACAACAAATTGCAAGTGTTTGATGTGCGCAACGGGAGCGCCCAATTGACCGAAGAGTTGCCGTTAGACAAAATTGCCGAAGTCATTGCGGAGCCGTTGGTGGGAGGTGGTGCCCTTTGGGTGAAGGGCACAGATGGTCGCTTTTCTGAACTGTTGCGCTACTCCAATACCCATGCCCGCAAGTTTTTGCAAGCGGCACGTGCCCTCAATAGCCTAATCAAAGGTGAACCCATCCCACCCTACGAAGAGGACACCCACCGTTGTCCTCAGTGTGGGTTGCCCTTAGAATACGGTTCCAAAGTGTGTCCCTTCTGCACGCCCAAGAGCAAGACAGTGCTCCGTCTGTTCCGCTACCTAAAGCCATACTGGTGGCAAGCCTTAACTTTGAGCGCACTGTCCATTCTTTCCACTGCGTTGGGGTTGCTCCCTCCAGCGTTGAACAAGCCGTTGATGGATATCGTGTTGGCGCCCAAAGAACCCATTCCGTTAGAAACTCGCTACTGGTGGTTAGCCGCATTGGTCATTGTATTTGCCCTCTCCCGCCTGCTCATCGCTGTCCTCAGCGTAGTGCAGAGTTGGCTTTCAGCTTGGTTGGGCAGTCGCCTCACCCACGATATCCGCTGCCAACTGTTCCATCACTTGCACCTGTTGGGATTGCGCTTTTACGACAAGCAGCAACTGGGACAGGTTATCTCCCGGGTCAACCAAGACACTCAAGCAGTGCAAATGTTCCTGATGTGGGGCGTGCAGGATTTGGGGCTCAACTTGCTGCAACTGGTGGGCATTGGCGTAGCACTGTTTGTGATGAATTGGAAATTGGCGCTTTTGGTTTTGGTGCCCGCTCCACTGTTCACCGCCATTGGCTTGGGCTTTTGGCGGTTCGCTCGGGCTTTCATGCACCGCGTTTGGAGCCGATGGGGACGGTTGAATGCTATCCTGAACGAAAGCCTGTCAGGGTTGCGGGTTGTGCGTGCCTTTGTGCAGGAACACCGAGAGGTCAACCGCTTCAGGCAAAAGAGCTATGAACTAATGCGCGCTATCATTACGGCAGAAAGGGCATGGGCAATGCTTTTTGCCGTGATCACCCTGTTGACCGCTGCAGGGACTTTGCTCGTTTGGTATGTGGGTGGACGGCAAGTTTTGGGCGAGACGATGAGTTTGGGAACGCTGATGGCCTTCTTGTTCTACTTGGGCATGTTTTACGCTCCTTTGCAAGCCCTCTCTTGGCTGGTCAACTGGGCATCCCGGTCGCTAACTGCTGCGGAACGGCTGTTTGAGATTCTGGACACCCCGACCGAAACGGACGATCCCGATGCAGTGCCTCTCCCCCGCATGGAAGGGCGAGTGGAGTATCGGAATGTGGTCTTCGGCTACGAGAAGCATCGCCCTGTGCTCAAAGGGGTGAGTTTCGTCGTGGAGCCGGGCGAGATGGTTGGCTTGGTGGGGCACAGTGGGGCAGGAAAAACCACCACCATCAACCTGTTGTGCCGGTTCTACGATGTGGATGAAGGGCAAATTCTGATTGACGACATTGACATCCGCAAGATCCGGCGCAGCGATTTGCGCCGACAAATCGGAATCGTGCCCCAAGACACCTTCTTGTTCTCGGGAACCGTTGCGGAAAACATTGCTTTCGCTAAACCCGACGCAACGAAAGAAGAGATCTTGCGAGCTGCGAAGATTGCTAACTCCCACGATTTCATCGTCACCCAAAAGCCGGACGGCTATGACACCCAAGTGGGCGAACGAGGTCAAGCCCTATCAGCGGGCGAGCGGCAACGCATTGCTATCGCTCGCGCTCTGCTTCCCAACCCTCGGATCATCATCTTGGACGAAGCAACTTCCCAGGTGGATGTAGAAACGGAGCGCCAGATTCAGGAAGCAGTGGAGCGGCTTATCAGCGGGCGAACCACTTTCGCCATCGCTCATCGGTTAGCCACTTTGCGCAGTGCTCACAAACTCATCGTGCTCAAAGAAGGGCAAATTGCCGAGATTGGCACTCACGACGAACTGCTTCAAAAGCAAGGGGAGTTTTATCGCCTCGTCCAAGCCTACCAAGAAGTAGTCAAATTGCGCGCAGTGCAGCGGTGAAGGGGAGTGGCGCTTCCAATGGAAGAACGCAAAATTGCCCCAACGGAGGTTCCTAACGAACTCGTCCAAAGCAGCACAGACCTCGTTTGGCTGAACCCGAAGGAGTTGCAGTTTTTCACCCACAACGGAGTGTTGCGCTTAACAATAGGCAACGAACGCAGTTACTGGCGGGTGCAGGTTTACCGGTGCTTCCCGTTGACCGATCCTGACCGCTACATTAGCGTGCGCGATGCGATGAACAAGGAGATTGGGCTGATCCGTCGTCTTGCTGATTTGGATCCTCAGAGCCGAGAAGAGGTTCAAAACGCTTTGCACCGTCGCTACATGATGCCTATTGTTCGGCGCATCCTTTCCGTGCAAGAGCGGGCGGGGCTGCTTCAGTGGGAAGTGGAGACAGACCGAGGGAACAGGCGATTTCTCACGAGGGCAGGGTTGGAAGGGATAGAACAGCCGATGCCGCATCAATGCGTGCTGACAGATTTGGACGGCAACCGTTACCACATCCCGGACATCACGGCGCTGGATCCCATCAGCTTTGCCCTCCTTCGTCGTTGGTTACTATGATTGGGCAGCCCCAAATGCCAAGTCACTGCCCAATTGGCACTTGCCCTGCAGTTTCCCCTTGCTCTTGGGTAGGGAGGTTGACAAAATGAGAGGCAGCTAAGGCTGCACTTGACAAATCCTTCAAGGAGGTGGCAAACGATGCCTTTAGTGGACTTGCGGGGTCAAGCAACACGGCGAACACCCGAGGAGTTAGTCCGGCACTTGCAAACCTTTGAGCTGGAATTGAAGTTCAGTGCTGGCATTTGGTATTTCTCACCCCCTGCCTCTCGCTTCCACGATTACTACAAGCCTCAACTGAACATTGAGCAGCGATTGGAGATTGCGGCTCAGTTGAAAGATTATGGGTTGTCCGCTTTGGAAGCCCACTACCCCACGGAGATCAACGAGGACAACTTGGACCTTTGGAAGTCCTTCGTTCGGGATACGGGGATTCGCCTTTTGACCGTTGTGCCGGGGCTGTTCTACGATGCTGACTTTGAATTTGGTTCGCTCAGTTCCCCCATTCCCTCGGTGCGTCAAAAAGCGATTGAACGGACCATCATCACCCTTCGGTTGTGCAAAGAGTTTGACTGCGACTTCTCCATTGTCTGGCCGGGCATTGACGGCTACGAGAATAGTTTCGGCGTGGACTTTTACGGCATGTGGGATCGCTTTGAGGAAGGCTTGGCAGCGGCAATGGAGGAAGTGCCCGGCGTGCGCATCGCTATCGAGCCCAAACCCTACGAACCACGCGGCAACAACATTTACCGCATGACTGCCGATGGTCTGCTGGCAGCAAAGGACATTGAAGCGCGCCTCAAGAACCCCGAGAACAAGAAACTGCTGGACGAAGGGCATGCGTTGGTCTGTCTGAACCCCGAAATTGGACACATCTTGATGGGCACGGAAGATGTGCCTTACTGCCTCGCCCGCATCATGCGGGAGGGGCGATTAGCCCATACCCACTGGAACAGCCAACCCTTGGGCAACTACGACCAAGACCTGAATGTGGGCGTTATCTCGCCAGAGATTACGGAAGCAGCCCTGTTTGTGATGAAGATGTATGGCTACACAGGCTACTTTGGCATTGACATAAACCCTGAGCGTCAACCGGTAGATGTCGCACTGAAGATCTGCATAGATGCCTTGAGGGCAGCAGTAGACCGCATCAACAGCTTGGACTACGAGAAAGTAGTTTGGGCGATGATGAATCCCGATAAGGCGCGCGGCTGGTTGGAAGCCTACCTTATCCGCATGCGAGCACTTCATCCCGAAAAACTGCCACCCTTGTGGGAGTTGCCCATGGCGTAATTGGCTTTCGCCATAGAGGTGAACCGCATAGCGGTGCGAAAGGTTGTCACCGCCGAAGGGCGCGAAATGGAAGAAGCGCCCGAAAAGATGCCCAAAAGCCCGTGGTATAGCGAATTAGTGGGCAGCCTAAAGGAACTGCTGCTGGAATGCACAGCCCAACGCACTGACGCTATCGTGCTGCGGGACTTGCGTTTCGCTTTTTGACCACATCAGGGTTTATCACTGACGAACAAGTAGCTTTTTCAGCGGCAAGCAGAGAGTGGTTCCGAAGACTAGACGAGTGAAAAGCAAGGAGGGATTGGGATGGCGACGATTGTTTCGGTGCGGGCGCGGGAAATTTTGGACTCTCGCGGTAACCCGACCGTAGAAGCTGAAGTGCTTTTGGACAACGGTTGTTCTGGCTGGGCAGCAGTGCCATCAGGCGCTTCCACCGGCGAGTTTGAGGCGTTGGAACTGCGGGATGGCGATCCGAAGCGCTACAGCGGAAAGGGCGTGCTGACCGCCGTCCAACATGTCAACCAAGTCATTGCGGAAGCTGTCAAGGGTTTGGACCCTGTTGACCAAAGCAAGTTGGACAAAACCTTGCTGCGCTTGGATGGGACGAAGAACAAGTCGCGCCTTGGCGCCAACGCAATTTTGAGCGTGTCGTTGGCAGCCGCCCGAGCCGCCGCAGCAACGAAAGGGGTGCCGCTTTATCGGCACATTGCGGACCTGTTTGGTAGCAAAGGGGTTACTTTGCCTGTGCCGTTGATGAACATCATCAACGGTGGTGCTCACGCCCAAAACAACTTGGATTTGCAAGAGTTCATGATTGTTCCGGTAGGGGCGCCTACCTTTGCTGATGCCCTTCGGATGGGAGCGGAGATTTATCACACCTTGCGGAAAGTGTTGGTCACGATGGGGCGGAGCGTCGGTGTTGGCGACGAAGGCGGCTTCGCTCCTACCTTGGATGGCGGAAGCATGGAAGCCCTGCAAATCCTTATGGAAGCCATTACCAAAGCCGGCTACACACCTGGCAAAGAAGTCTGCTTGGCAATGGACCCAGCTGTCTCCGAACTTTACGACGCTAAAAAGAAGGTTTACATCTGGCAGCGAGAAGGTAAGCGACTCAACGCTGAGGACATGGTGGGCTTCTGGACGGAAGTAGTGGAAAAGTTCCCTGTCATCTCGTTGGAAGACGGGATGGCGGAAAACGACTGGAAAGGTTGGGAGTTGCTCACCAAAGCCTTGGGCAAGCGCATCCAGTTGGTGGGCGATGACCTGTTTGTCACTAATCCACAACGGCTCAAGCGAGGGATCAAGCAAGGCATTGCTAACGCAATCCTGATCAAAGTCAACCAAATCGGCTCCCTTTCAGAAACGCTGGAAGCGATGCGCATCGCAAAAGAAGCAGGCTATGGGTGCATCATCAGCCATCGCAGCGGTGAGACAGAGGACAGTTTCATCGCCGACTTGGCTGTTGGCACCGATGCTGGACAGATCAAAACGGGGGCGCCGTGTCGCAGCGAGCGAGTAGCAAAATACAACCGGTTGCTTCGCATTGAGGAGGAATTGGGGAACAAAGCAAGTTACGCTGGTAGGAAAGCCTTCGCTGCCGTAGATTGGAAGCGCGTGAAGGCGTAGCGGAAACAAGTCGACAAAGGCGAAAAAACGAGGCGCCGGGACAAAACCCGGCGCCTTTTGTTTTGCTCAATACCCGTGTGAGGGTTTTTTTCAGAAGGCGCTAATTGGAACGGGGGGAAGAGCTTTGCCCGCCATCAGGGTTGCGGAAACCTCTTGGTCTGTCCCCCATTCCTCGCGGACCACCGAACCCGCCAAAGCCGCCGGGACCAAGACGCGGCATTTCGCCAACAAGAATGGTTTCAGCGATCAAGTTGCCTGTCGCTTCATCGTTGCGCCCTTGAACAGTGATGCGTTCTCCTTGCTTAATATCCGCCACTTTGATGGGCACCATCTTGTAAATCTGAGCGTTGGGGTTGACAGTAATCGGCACATTAATACCAAACTGATTACCTTGTTGTCGGACATCATAAATGCGACCAACAGCCATCCCAGCTTGGCGGGGCAGGTTGGGCATCACGATGACAGTGTCGGCGCGCAACCATCCACTTTGAGGATCTGGCTGCCCTATCACCAAGGCGTAGGCATTGGCTTTGATATCGGCTTTAGTGCCCTCTTGACTCCGTTGCACTTGAGTTTGGTTATTGACGACGACGGTGCGGGTGAAGGTTCGGTCGCCGAAGCGCGATTCTACGATGATGGTGTTGCCCTGAACTTGGGCAACTTCGCCGAAAGCGAAGGGCGGGACCCGAAAGCCTCCGGGTCCTCCGAAAGGCTGCGGTTGCGCCAATAACCCGCCCAGAAAGCCAGCAGCAATCAACACGATACCGGCAATGAGACGCTTCATCGTGCGTCACCTCCACTGTAGTGTTACTTTGGTGACTTTGCAGTATCACCGTTTTCCTTCCCCGTAGGGTTGGGAGTTGTGTTGCCTGAAGGCAACGGGGGCGCATAGCGACTGCGCTTCCGTTCCTCTTCCAGCAATTGCTTCAATTCCTCGGGTGTCCGAACGATGCGTGGGGTCAGGAAGACCATCAACTCGGTGCGGTCTTTTGTCTTCTCCGTGCGGCGGAACAAGGGACCAAGTAAGGGCAAGTCCTTCAAGATGGGCAGTCCTGTCTCCACTTCTTGCACCCGGTCGCGCATGAAGCCCCCGATAACCACTGTTTGCCCATCCTTCACCATGACCGAGGTGCGGGCAACTCGGGTGTTGATAATCGGTTGGGTGAAGCCCGCTTGTTGCACTGTCCCGCCCAAATCGTCAATGGTTTGCACGATGTCCATCACGATGTAGCCAGCGTTGTTCACGCGAGGGGTGACTTGTAAGGTTGTAGCGATGGAGCGCAGTTCAGTGCTAATCTGAGGCGGTGTCCCAACAGTGCCCGGGTAGTAAGTGGTGACCACAGGGAATAATTGACCGATTTGGATTTGAGCTTGCACATTCGCCATGGTGAGGATGTGGGGTGTTGCTAAGACATTC
>VAPR01000543.1_pt1 | contig 23972 bp, 30 predicted proteins | sample 3380701 | NCBI WGS metagenome assembly VAPR01 (sample SAMN11536904, study PRJNA540576) | hot springs metagenome | isolation source: hot spring wet sediment | place: Spain: Lobios | collected 2014-01 | reverse complement strand
ATATATCAACTTAATATAGTATTAAGCTCTTTTATCCTCTTCTTTAAGGTTACTATGCTAACCCCAGCAAGCAATGCAACCTCTCTTATATATCTTCCAGCATTAACAGGATCTCTCTTACTTATTGCTAAACATACTATTGCAGCTGCTACACCTGCAGGGTTCTTGCTATTTATAGCATTATCATCCTTTAAGCACTTTGCCATGTACAATGCATCATATCTAAGATCATAAAGTGTATCTGCATTTAAAGATCCAAGTATGTAATCAACATACCTCTCAATATCAATACTTGGTAGCAATAAACCTAGCTCCCTTATCATACTTCTATAACATGAACTTAGTGACTTTACACTTACATTTAACACCCTTGCAAATCTATTGATTGTTATTGGTACATGCTCTAGCCTTAGCAGTATGTATAATGCAGTATATGCCAGTAATCTCCTAGACCTCTTGCCTACATACTTTACATTAAGATACTTATTGTAAATCTTAACTGCCTTCTCGGCATCAACATTATTAATATTAAGTAGCCTTAGAGCATCTAATATAATACTTTGAATACCTATATTATACTCGCTCTTTACACTCATTAGTCCCACCTAATTAGGGGAGACTAATTGTTATATTTAAACACTATTACTTACTAATTGCAAAGCATACTTTATAAGGTTAAACTGTTATTGCCTCCATCTGTGCACTTATATTACTACCAAAGTAATGTAAGGTTGAAGACCTAGCCTTAACTATCCTAAGGAACTCATTTACATCAATATCCTTTATAGGAGGCATTATGCTTATAGGAGTAATATCATTAACACTACTTACTGCTTTAACACGCTTAAGATCATTAACTATCTGCCTCTTTATAGCTTTAGTACAAAGTTTACTGAAGTATATGCTTGCCAATGAGGCCTTTAGCATCTCCTTCAGATGGGTTGAACCTTTCTCTTCATGGAGGTGAGGGTTCCTTGTCTCTACCTGGAGTACATTAACACCTTCATGCATAACCTCTTTATGCTCACTCTCTAGTATGCCTCCAAACTCCTCCATAAGGTAAACTAACTCATAAGGCTCTATAGCAAAACCAGAGGAGTAAGCCATCACATCAGCAAGTTTAATGCTCATTGCATGCTCTCCAGAGTTGCCAGTCTTTACTATATCTGTCTCAAACCCAGTATAGCTTGATATTAGCATGTTAATGTATCTGTTTGTATACTCAGATATCCTACCCCACTTTGCAAAGTACAACCCCTCTTGCGATATCTTAGGCTTGTATCTCCATGCTATTCTAACCATGGTATAAGGGGAGTCTGATATTATCATAGCAGAGGCATATATCTTAACATACTCATTCACTGCTCCTGGCATGTAGTTATCAGAGTCTATGAAGCCTACATACTCCTTACCCAATGCCTTTGCTAAGAGTATGGCTATCAGCATACCCTCTCCCTTGCCATCCCTAACAGTTTTACCTTCAAGTATGTATGGATAATTTAAAGCCTCAAAGGCTTGTGCAATAGCATCGTCCTTCTGATGTACTATTATTATATCTCTATCTGTTAGCAATGCATGATGCTTTAAGGTATCCTTCTCAAGTCTATACCTATCAACTGGACTCCTATGGCTATTAGAGACAACTATAACCAAACAATCATGAGGTATACCACTTATAACACCCTCAAGTAACTTAAGCCTCTCAGATTTTATGGGGACTACTATTGCTAACCTATTGTACAAATCATATAGTTCCTTCTCAGATACCTGGGCAACTGTTCTTGTTCTATGGTACTCAGCACTACCAGAGTCTAGTTCATGTACATGTTGAACAGCATTTATCGTTAATGCACCAAACCTCTCACTGTATCTAGGATAATCAAGCTTCATAGAATAAGATACATTGAATTGGATATAAAGTTTCTTTTTATAATCTCTTTCAATAGGGATAAAGGCTAAATTATATGTAATATTTAATTATGCTTGTAATGCTTAAGAAGAGAGTAATAATAAAGAAGAAGGTTGTAGATAGCATTATATCTTACTGTAAGATGAGGCATCCAAATGAAGCCATGCTTATACTTAGAGGCAAGGTTAGTAAAGATACTCTAGTTATCAATGACCTTATGATACCTCCATTATCTTACTATGGTCCATACTACGTTGGCTTCCCTATACATATGCTACCATTTGATAGATCAATAGTAGGTAGTGCACACTCACATCCAAATGGTGTAGTTGAGCCATCATTAACTGATATGCAGAACTTCCTAGGATTCATAAGTATAATAGTTGGGTATCCATATGAGGATGAGAATATGCATGCTTTTGACTCTGATGGTAATAAAGTCAAGTTTGATGTGGAGCTTTAGATAAAATAAATAATAATATAATATAATAAATATTACCTACTCCTAATCCATGTACGGTGAATGTAGAGAGATTCGTGTACGATATAAACCAGATCGTATCAAAGATAACCGTTAATGAGAGCGAGAGTGTGATTAAAAGGATAAACTACGTTAGGAATAGACTCATAGAGTTGTATAAAAGGAATATAGTTAAGATAAACCACTCTATACTTGAGGTTGTTTGTGCAAAACACTTTATAAAGTATGGATACGATGTTGATGTTGAGAGACAGTTGAATGATATACTTGTATGCGATCTTTATGCTACCAAAGGTGATAACATCCTTATAGCAGAGATAGAGACTGGTTTTGTACCCCCAGAGCATGCATTGGATCCATTAACATACACATCTGCTAGAGTAGCAAGTAAGATAGCAAGATACAGTGCGTTTGCTGACAAGTTTGCTTTAGCTACCCCAGTACTAAGCATACTACCTATACAAAGTATATTCTTAAAGCCACCAAGGCATAGAAGTAATGATGAGATAGCAAGAGTTAAGGCTTTGTGTGATAGATACTACTCCAATCCTCCTATAAAGGTAGAGGAGATTAAGAATGCTAGATTGCATTCAGTTCTTGTTATAAATGCTGATGATGCCATAGTTAAAGAGATGGACCCTGAGGCTTATGTAGAATTGGTAAAGAGTATAGAGTCTATAGGTTATAATAATTATCAGAGCAGTAGTAATGTATAAGATTCGATTTATATGTTTAGAGAATTACATAGAAATACTTAAATCCTACTTCCTCCATAATAATACTAGGCTATCCATCGGGAGAGGGAGTGATCTGGTGAGTAGTGCTAGTATCAGAGGAAGCTCTGATACCCACGTGGCTCACCAGTCGCCTCTATCTTGCAAGAGGGGATGGGGAAACCCAGAAGCCCAGTAAGATAGAGGCGAGGGCCAACTATATTCATACACGGGCTGAACCCCGAAGTAGTATGGATATAGAAAGCCACATGCTCCCGAGTATGGATAGCCTATAATTACTAATATAAGGATTAATTAATTAAATATTCTCCCTTTGTTTATTATGCATTAGTCTACCTGCTATAAATCCAAACGCAAATCCCCCTATATGCGCAAAATATGCTATAGATGTTAACCCTGCTACTATGAATATAAACTGTACACCAAGCCATAGGTAAGCAAACCTATCCCCTAGAACTGCAGCTAAGCCTATTATTCCAGATACTGCCCCAGATGCTCCTACAAGCGGTGTATTAACCCCATTACCAGTTATTAGTGAGTAACCAGCATGCATAATTACTCCAACCAGCCCTGAGAGTATGTATATTAATGCATATTTAGATGAACCTACTAACCCCTCTATAACCCTGCCTAAGGCAACAAGTGCAAGCATGTTAAATGCTATATGTACTACATTTGCATGTATGAACATTGAGGTAAACGATGTTATTATGAACATCTTACCATCGCTAAGTAAGTAAAAAGGTACCAGACCAAATCTGTACCATTCATAGTATGCAATTGTATGCGTTAGTATAAAGATTAGAATATTGGATGCTAGTAAGATTACTGTTACCATTGGTAGCAATTTAATTAATTCTATAACCACATTAGTAGTATTTATTCCTAAGCATTATAATCATAGATTAAACTTGCTATTTAAATGCCTAGTACTTAAATTATTCATTCTAGGATAATATTCAATAAACTAGTTTATATAACTTTTAAAGAAAATAGTCCAATCTTTTTCCATTATCATAATTGTGTCTTTTGCCTGCATCCTTATTAGCAAGAATACTATTTACTATACCTACTACCTTGTTTACTTCCTTAACCTTCTTCCTGCTTATCCAATAGTAAGCCTCATCTATAGTATCCTTTGTTACCAACACTATAACCCTACCACTCATCCTTCTACCAGTTCTTCCCTTCCTCTGCACAAACCTTATTGCACTAGGCACGTTATCGTAGAATATAACTAGATTACACTCTGCTATATCCAAGCCTTCTTCTCCTACGCTAGTTGCTACAAGTATGTTATACTCCCCGTCTCTAAACTTACTTACCATGCTTAACTGCTCATCCTGCCTTAAACCAACTGTACCAGATTTGCCTATGAGATAACCTACCCTGAAGCCTAGTTCTTTTAATTTATTGTATATTGCATATACAGAGTCTCTATAGCTTGTAAATATAAGTACCCTAGCATTGTTATTACTCTTAACATTAGCATCAAGTATCTCTACTAACTTACTTAGTTTTGGATGCTCTATGCCAGAGATCTCTGCCCCCCTAGCAAGCTCATAAGCATATTTAAGATCATGGTTAACTAAGGTCTTTACACCTAGCCCTCTCCTCTCGCTTAACCTCTCATAGAAACTTGTAAATGCCACTAAACCCTGTGTATCAAGTACCTTTAATGCATGATTCAACCTTATTGCACTGTACAATGCCTCTGCTATCTCCTTACTAGCATTTGTATTATAAGTCTCATTAACCTTTGCTAGTATAACATCTAGTTCATCACCAATCCTTATAAGATCCCTTGCACTAACCCTTAGGCTATCTATTATATTGTATGATCTTAATAACTCAAGCTTACTGTTCAAAGCATTAAGTATATGCCCCCTTATATCCTTGAATAAAGTAGTCAGCTCTACCTCAACAAACTCTACCTTGGTATCCTTGATATAAGCCCTTACATCAAGACTATCCTCACTCCTAACCTCTATCCTCTCTATCTTAAGGTTACCTGCTAACTCAATGACCTTATCCTTATTATCTGGTAATGTTGCTGTAAAACCAACTATCCTTGCATTATTGCTTAACCTTGCTAGCATAGTATAAGCATAATCACCAACTGCCCTATGAGCCTCATCAAACATAAGCAAGGAGAAGTCATCTATGCTCAATATACCTCTATTAGCATCATTTAATGCTACTTGGGGGGTAGAGCATACTATACTTGTTGTAGACCATACCTCCTCTCTCTCATGCAAAGGACTTGAACCTGTAACTAATGCTATATCATCTTCCTTATCCTCTATTATATGCTCTTTGAAGAAGTTATAGTGCTGATTCACCAATACTCTAGTAGGAGCAAAGATCATACTCCTCTTACCTTTATCAAGCATCTCAACAGCCAAGAGTAGTGCTATGGTAGTCTTGCCAAGCCCTGTAGGAAGTACTACCAAGGTATTCCTATTCAATGCTACCTTTGCTATGTTAACCTGGTACTCCCTCTTCTCTAGACTCTTACTCTTTATAAGCCTATGCTCAATCCATTCAATGCTCATTATCAAAGCATTTACATTATGTAAATAAAAAATGTTAGCATCATATTTATTTAGTTATAGAATTAAGTTATTAATGATGAATGATGATGATGAAGAGTAATGCCATGCATTCTATTAATGTGAGCGTAGCAGATGATATGATCAGAGGTATTAATATTACAGATAAGATAAATGCATTATGTGCAGATACACATAACCTTGAACCTTCATTGCTGGTCTCTGCTATTTATGACGGTGATAGGAAGGTTGCAGTACTAAAGTTCTACAATGCAAGGGATGGTAGGATATACCTATGGTATGATAAGACAGACCATAAGCCTTACTGCTTTGCTTTAGAGGGTGATGAAGGGTTAGAGCAGTTAAAGGGTAGGAGTGATATACTTAGAATTGAGCATGTGAAGAAGTTAGATCTGCTTAATGATAGAGAGGTATCCTTGGTTAAGATAGTTACTACAGATCCATTGGCTATAGGAGGTACATCAAGTGAGAAGAGTATTAGGAACATACTCAAGACATGGGAGTCTGATATTAAATACTATGAGAACTACCTCTACGATAATGGGCTTATAGTTGGTCTATACTATTCCATAGATAATGATGTAATAAAGAAGCATGAGTACAAGGTTGATGAGAACGTTGAGATAGCACTAAAGAAGTTGATATTTGATAGCATAACATATGATAAGAGTAGCAATGAGGAGTTAAGGAGTTACCTGCAAGAATGGGCTAGGTTACTTAATCAGCCTATACCATCAATAAAGAGGTTAGCATTAGATATAGAGGTAGTATCAGAGAACGATAGGATACCAGATGCTCAAAAGGCAAGGAATGAGGTAATAGCAGCTGCCTTGGTTGGGAGTGATGATCTGAATGAGGTCCTCTTACTAAGGCGTAAGGATAGTAGTAATGGAAGTATAAGCAAGTCTCTAGAGGATAACAATGTAAATATTCTATTCTTTGATGATGAGAAGGAGTTGATAAGATACATATTCAATAGGATGCTTGATTACCCATTTATAATAACATTCAATGGTGATGAGTTCGATCTACCATATCTATACAATAGAGCGTTAAATCTAGGTATAAAGAAGAGTGAGATCCCCATAGTAATGCTTAGAGATGCAGCAGGTGTAAAGCATGGTGTGCATATAGATCTCTATAGAACATTTACCAACAGATCCATACAGATATACGCTTTCAGCCACAAGTACTCAGAGTACACCTTGAATGCTGTAAGCGAGGCTCTCTTGAATGAGTCTAAGATAAAGTTCGAGGGTAATATAGGGGATCTCCCCTTGTATGAATTAGCAAACTACTGCTACAATGATGCTAGGATAACGTATAGGCTAACAACATTCAGTAATGATCTGCTTATGAAGTTACTCATAGCTATAGCAAGGATAGCAAAGATGCCTATAGAGGATCTCTCAAGGCTTGGGGTATCACAATGGATAAGGAGTATGATCTACTTTGAGCATAGGAGGAGGAATGCACTAATACCAAGGAAGGAAGAGCTTGAGCAGAAGGGTGTAGCATCAACAACAGCAGTTATAAAGGATAAGAAGTATAGGGGAGGGTTTGTTGTAGAACCTATGCCTGGTGTACACTTTAACGTTGTTGTATTAGACTTTGCAAGTCTATACCCTAGCATAATAAAGGTATACAACCTATCTTATGAGACAGTTAGATGCGTGCATGAGGAGTGTAAGACAGAGAGAATACCAGAGACCGATCATTGGGTATGTAAGAAGAGGAGGGGTATAACATCACTGCTTATAGGCTCATTAAGGGATCTAAGGGTTAACTACTATAAGCAGCTATCAAAGGATAGATCTCTAAAGCCTGAGGATAAGGAGCTTTATAGTGTTATAAGCCAAGCATTGAAGGTTATACTTAATGCTAGTTATGGTGTTATGGGTGCTGATATATTCCCATTGTACTTCTTACCTGCTGCTGAGGCTACTGCTGCAATAGGCAGGTATATAATAACTAGCACTATAAACAAGTGTAAAGAGCTTGGTATACAGGTTATCTATGGTGATACAGACTCATTATTCCTAAAGGGTGCAACAAAGGAGCAGATAGAGAGTATAGCATCATGGGCAAGGAAGGAACTTGGTGTAGATCTAGATCTAGATAAGCAGTATAGATACATTGCATTAAGTGAGAGGAAGAAGAACTACCTAGGAGTGCTAATAGATGGTAATGTTGATGTTAAAGGGTTAACTGGTAAGAAGAGCCATACGCCCCAGTTCATTAGGGATGCATTCTACTCTGTAATAGATATATTAAGCAAGGTTCATACTCCAGAGGACTTTGAGGCTGCAAGGGAAGAGATTAGAAGAATAGTTAAAGACTATGCAAGTAGACTTAAAGCAAGGAAGATACCATTAGAAGATTTAGCGTTCAATGTTATGGTAGGGAAGGCACCAAGCGATTACAAGAAGAGTATACCACAGCATATAAGGGCAGCACAGTTGCTTGAGGAGCATGGTAAGAGGGAGGTAAGGGCTGGAGATATAATCTCATTTGTGAAGACAACAACACAGCCTGGGGTAAAGCCTGTAGAACTTGCTAAGGTTGATGAGATAGATGTTGAGAAGTATATAGAGTATATGAGGAGTACGTTTGATCAGATACTGAGTGCATTAGGGTATGAGTTTGATGTTATACTTGGTGCATCAAAGTTAGAAGACTTCTTCTTCAGCTGAGAGTTTATCTTATTATTTCATACATCTGAGCAGTCTATCCTTGCTCCACAGTTAGGGCACATAAGTAAGCATCTCCCGCCTTTTAGTTCTATCATCTTAGCATTGCAGATTGGGCATAGTTCATTGCTGTACTCTCCCTTCATAATATGTTAATCATTGCTTGTCTATTTAAAATCTTATAGCCTTAACAGGTATGCTATTACTGTAAATGCTACAAGCATGCACTCTACAATTATGAACCTCTTCCAGAACCTCATCCTTTCATGCCTGATTATAGTATATTCACACCTATGCGCCCTTATCATCCATGGTTTATCTAACGTAACCCCACACCTACACCTCATACCTAACATGTCTTAAAGGACATAAAAAGAATTATTAAGTAATAACCAATATTAACCAAGTTATTTATATTACTATTAAATACCATTGCATTATAAATATGATATTAATAAGATAAGTATGAACAATAATTTATAAAGAGATAAATAGACTATCGCCATGAGACTCTAATTATGAATAGGATAAAAAGGATTGCCATGCAGCTGATAGAGAGGTATGATGGGGCATTTACCACTGACTTTGAGAGCAATAAGCAACTACTGAACAAGATAGCTGTATTCAGATCTAAGGAGCTTAGGAATGAGGTTGCAGGGTATATAACTAGATATATGATGGGTAGCAGTAATATTGCTAATAAGAAGGAAGAAGAGGAGAACATGCAAGAGCAAGGAGAATGATAAGGGTTAGGTTGCTTGGAGGAGCAAAGAGGGTAGTAGGAAAAGAGTATGTGAATCTTGATGTTAAAGAGTTAACCTTAAGGGAGTTACTATCACTCTTAGCAAGTATGAGTAGTGATCCTAGCATCTTCACCAACAACTCAAATATAATAGTAGTTATAAATGGAATAGAATCCTCATTACTTGGGGGTTTAGATGCAGTAATAAATAGCAATGACCAAGTTAGCATACTTACAGTTGTACATGGTGGTTAAGCTTATGGTAATAGATAATCTTTATGCTAATAATAGATTTGAGATAATAAAGTTGGTTAATTATAGCAATGATAATTATGAGGATTATGTAATGCTCTTGTATTTTAATGCGTTCATAGATGAACCTGCTAGATTCATTATGGATATTAGGAGCATAGAGCCTAGGGTTAATATACAGATAGTTAATACTGATAATATAGTAGGCAAAGAGCATATCATTGAGATAATTAAACAGACTATAGAGGCTAAAAGGAGAGGAGTGCTACTTGCTGATAAGGTAGAGGTAGATATAATCTTAAGGTTGGCATGTGTAGACCAGATAGAAAAGGCTATAGAGATCTTAGGTCTAAAGCATGGGATGAACAATGCAACCATTATAGCATTAGGCTCATATGATATACTTATGCAATTAGGTAATAGACTTAACGCTATTATAGATAGCATAAATGCTAGTAGCAAGAGGAATGATTATCACAAGCATGATGATAATAATAATGGTAGCAATGATTCTAGCAAATATGAGCATATACTAAAGTTACATAGTATAGATAAAGATGAGTTATACTCATGTGTGTTAACTACATGTAATGGTTCAATAAGGGAGGCTATAGTAAGTATACTTGCTGAGAGGGCAAACCTGTTATACAGATAATTACAGGTAACGCTTTGCCTTAACACTACTGAATACGTCCTTTTGCTTAAGTACAGATATACCACTCTTATCACCTACTATCTCTATAAGTATATTCCAATCATAATGCTTGAGATCAACCTTCCTATCTATGTGTTGTGCTACTGCTCTTATTATATCCATGCCATGTATATCTGATGCAAACCTCTTCTCAACTGTTATCCTAAAGCTCTCATGCATACCTATCTTTGCTCTTGCAAGTCTTACACATGAGGCACTTATCTCCTCTATCCTAGTATTAACAACATCCTCAATAGGTATGCATCGTAGTATGTACCTTATCCTCCATGGTTCCTCTTGCACTATGCTATAGAGATGATTAACTACTATGAAAGGGTCTAGATTAGTGTAGCATAAGAGCAGGCCTGATATCCTAGTATAAAATACCTTAGCATTATCATCTCCAAGATTCTTAAGTAACTCAACTATCTCATTGGATGCATTATGCTCAGAGTATCTGAATGTAGTAACTAGAATATTGAATCTTGTGTCCAGTCTATGCATATTAATTCTGCTCTATACATATAAGCAACACGTTAATATGTAAGTATGGCAAAATACTTATTAATAGATTATTCACTTGATAAGAATCCATGGTAAGAGAAGAAGAAGAAGAGGAGTTTGAGGAAGAGGAGGAGTTTGAGGAAGACTTAGAAGAAGATTTTGAGGAGGAGTACGATTACGAGGAAGAGGAGATAGAAGAGGAGTATTGATTATTATTGCCATTATACTAACCCTAAATTTTTAATTTTAAGATGTATAAATGAGAGGATGTTAATTAATTACTGCTACTAAACCTTACTCTTGTCTTAGTAAGTAAGATATGTATAGTTGCATATATAAGTGCAAGACCACTTATCTTTATAATCATATATGCATAAAAGTATACCCTTGTATTAGTGAATATTAGATCATACCATGATACAAACTCTCCTAGTGCTATTAAAGATAGCCCAGTTGGTATAAGCAAGGAAGATTTATCTATTCTTGCTTTTGGTAATGCTATAACCATGCTCTCTGTACTACCATACACTAGGAGGATGAATGCTGTTGCTTTACTAACATACTCTATCACATTACCAGATATGCTAAAGAACGGGGATATAGCGAATGTTATTAATGCTAGCAGAGGTATCATATACTTAAAGCCACTCTGTATAGTGTAAGCATATGCTAGAAAGAAGTAGGCTATAGTAGTGGGTATGAATGTTATAGTATGTACTCCAGTAAAGTAAAATTCTATTACATTAAGTAGGAAGGCTAAAGAGAGGGATAGGAATGCTAAGGTTAGTCTTAGCATTGTAGGGCTAGCAGTTACCCTATATCCTTTGTATGAACTTAATCCTATGAGGAGGCTTAATAATAATCCTATTGAATGCAATGTTATATCTAATAGATTTGGATTCATACAGTATCTTGGCTATCAATAACCTTTTAAAGCTTATAATCATTCAATACATCCCTATATCTAGGATCTGTATAAGCAAGTATCTTAACATACTCACCATATGTAACATCTAACATGCAGTTACTGCATCTAACCCTAGAGAAGTTATTCTCTAATATTGCTATAGAGCCACACTTTGGGCACTTAACCTTCATGGTAACTCTTACCCTTCTCTTGTTAATAATCATTTTGATTATCCATATAATATACAATCAATGGGAGTAATTATTGCTTTTATTACTGTTAGAAGGTAGAATTGAGCTGTTGCTCTTCTTCCTGTAATACTCATACACTAGTGTTGCTGCTATTAGCGTAATAGCAAGCCCAAGTAGTAGGGATGAGATTAGCGTAAATGGATTAACCTCTCCCTCTATCATGTTAACCATCTGCTGTGCAGGTATATAGAATAATCCTAGAACAACTAGTCTCAATGAATCGCTCAATAGCCTAGCATTGCTCTTAAATACATCGCTAAGCAAATGACCACCAAATATAACCCCTAAACCTATCCATAGCAATGGTAGCATATTTGTTATGAACGATGCTATTATATGTCTATTCAAGAGTATGTTCAGTATATCGTTACTGTTATTATTTGATCCAACAAAAGATATAGCACTAACATACCCTGCATTTATCCCTGCCAATATTATCATTATACCTGCCAATAAAGAGAATACCCTTATGAAACTTGATGGACTGCTACTCCTTGTAAAGTTTATTATAGCCCTGTCTACATCAAATGCCCTTACTATAAATATTGAACCTAGTATTATAAAGAGTATAGGCATAAGATACTCAGCAAAGTTAAGCACTATAGATAGCCCAGAGGCTAGCAAGAGTGCGCCTGGTATACCCAAGAAGAACTTTGAGTATCTAGGATCATATATTAAAGATTTTATGTAACGACCAAATAAGGCATAGGAGTACTCTACACTCTTACTATGTTTTATTATTACCCTCTGTACAGATATGACTGGGAGTATACCCTGTATGATTGGTAGCACTGCCTCATCATCTACACCATCAGATACCATTATAGCAGCATTTGCATTGAACTTACTTAACACATCTTGCAGTTGATACACTATCCTCTCATCTGCCTCAACTCCTCTATTGTATGATCCAGAGAGCAGAGCAACCTCACTCTTGTAACCTTTGCTTAATAACTCCTCATACAACTTTACAGCAGCAAATATAGCATTTGAGTCAGCATCCTCAGGATCCTCTATAGCAAGTCTTATACCAGCATGTATACAGTTATCCCTGCCTATTATAGGGGTCTTAATATTTGCCTTAGTACCTATATCATCATCCCTATCTATGCATAGCACTATTATGCTCTTGCTTTTATTACTGCTGTTATCTGCATCATTACCCATTGATGATAATAGAGAGATAAGAAGATATAACTATATTGGTGTAATCTCAAGTATGCAAAATAGCAACGTAGCAGGCAATATAATACAGATACTTGCTAGCATACCAGAGTTCTTAAGGAAGCCTATGATGCGTAATAGAATAAATGACTTCTTTACATTAGAGCATGAGGATAGGGTTGAGATGATAAAGAGTGTTATAGAAGTGCTCCCTAGTATGGATATGAGCATAGTTGCAAGGCTATTTAAGACATGGTTAGAACTACTCCATGAGTTTGGATATGAGAAGAGGGTATCGTTATTTAAGATATATGCAATGCTATTGGCAGATAACCCTAGCATACTAGCAAGGATAAACCTTGAACCTTTGGTAGGTACCTTCAATTCATTACAGCAAGAGATTAAGTCTTCTATTGCAGCAGATATAAAGCAAGTGATAGATGAGCTTGATGCAGATAAGAGGATGCTGCTTATAAAGAGCCTGCCTAAATATGCCTTAGATGCGATAGGTTATAATTAATAAACAATCAAAATTTTTAATTCTAGCAATCATAATAATATTATTATTGTTAGGTAGATTTAATGGTATTCAATCTAATTAACTAACTAACTTAATGCTTATCTGGAACCCTCTCCTCCTCTTTGCTCACATCCCTTAAACCCTGATCAAGCTTCTCAACACCAAAGAATATCCTCTCATACCTCTTAAGTAACTGTCTATGCTCTGCTACAGACATATCAAGTCTAAGATCATTTATAACCATTATGCTGTACCTTACCCACTCATTCCAACAGTTATGACATGCATTATAACTCTTTGCTCTATTATCCAACTCTATACTCTCATCTATCTCATTACCGCACTTTACACATCTTGTCATAATATGCATTTAATATCATCTCTATTATATTTTGCTAATAATGGTACTGTTAGATCATAGTTATTAGCATGTAGCATAAGAATATTACATGCAAGTATATGCTTTGCCTATTTCTATATTACCAGTAGAAAAGATTAAGCCTTTAGGCAAAGTAAAAATAAATTAATATATGAATATAAAAACTATAATTATAGATGCAGGAGGAACGTTCTGCTGGAGCAGTGTTATTTAGTTTAAAGGATAAAGAACCAATATACCTTATACTACACTATACTGCTGGACACTGGGACTTCCCAAAGGGGAATATAGAGGAGGATGAGGATGAGTTAACTACAGTTAGAAGGGAGGTTAAAGAGGAGACTAGTATATGTGATATTAAGTTTGTTGATGGATTTAGGAGGATAGTAGAGTACATGTATAGACGTGCTGGTAGGCTTGTGCACAAGGTAGTAATCTATTACTTAGCATATACAGATACATTACAGGTAAGATTATCGTATGAGCATAATGATTACAGATGGGGAAGATTTAATGAGATAATGAGTATATTAACTTACAATAACTCAAAGATGGTACTTGAAGAGGCTGATAGATTCTTAAAGGTTAGGTATATCTGATCATCTCTTGAATTGCATATTATCTAAATGATCAATTGATTCGTTTATAGCCTTCTTAAGCTTGATTATCTTAGCGAGTGGATCTTGTGCATTTATTATGCTACGCCCTACTATTACATACTCAGTACCATTCACTATAGCATCCCTTGCATCTCCTCCTTGCACATCTATTCCTGGAGAGAATATTGCTGTTACTGTATCAAGGCTCTTCTTTTGATCAGCATTTACATACCTCTTAGCAATATAATCCCTACACTCCTTTATAATATTGGGTCTAGTAGCACCAACTACTATACCATCTGCATTACACTCAACAGCCCATGTTAAGAAGAGCATGTATAATTTATCTACAGTAAAGCCTTTATGATCATACTCTATTTTCATACCATATGTACTCTCTGCACTCGCATGGCTCATGTATACTAATGCAATAGCACCCATATCCTTTGAGTGAAGATAACTTATGGTATCATGTAATGCATTATATCCTATTATGGGATTTAGAGTTATAGCATCAAATGCTGCTCTATACAAATGCTCTATAGCATTCATGTTAGTGCTAGGTATATCGTTCAGTTTTATATCTGCTATACTCTGCAATCCCTTTGAGTGTGCATAATCATTTATACTCCTTAACGCATCTATTGCTAAGGGTAATATTAGGTGCATGTTTAACTTTATAGAGCATATATGCTCAGCAAGGAGTTCTATAGTATTGTAGACTGCATCTATATCTGTAATATTAAAGTCCAATGCTAATACTATTCTACTATTCTTAGCCTCTGCAGACCCCTTTATCCTTGTTAGGAAGCTCATACCCTTATTGTGCTCTTTAACCTTACAATCTTCATGTATATGTATCCATGCTCATCTATGTTGTTAGTGAACGTTGGTGCCTCATCACTCTGACTTGAGTATCTTACAAAATTCTCCTTTGGTATACTATGCAATATAGTATAACAGAAGTATGGATGATCATCATTCCCGCCTATGAAAGTGCCTAATATAACATTACCATTACCTTTATCATTACCTTCATCAACTGATAGGAACAATGGTATCAATACCTCATCCCTCATATACTTGTACAAGCCTAACTTTACTAGGCTTATAAGATCATTCAGAATTATAGATTCATACTCTATGCTCTTTGAACCCTTTAGCCTCTTAGGTATACTTACAACCCTTATCACTGGTGCATATGAGTAGGCTGGGTTGTTTGCTGCATTAACCATATTAACCTCTTCATTACCCATGAATGCTCTATATGCTATAAACTCACCATTGCATTGGGCATCAACGTAACAGAATACTGGTCTACCCATGTTAAGGTTAAGCCCTACTGCCAATATGTTACTCTCTTGCTCTTTAACCTTAAGCTTAAATGAGTATATTGGTGAAGGTACAACCTCTAGCGCTGCTGCTAGTCTTGCTAGATCGTTTATACTATCCAACTGTATATAGTAAGGTATCCTCACCAATTTAATTAGGTAAGAGTAATTAAAGGATTACATATCTACTTTACCTTTTACTTTTCTCTTCCCTTCTCCTCTCTAAGATCTATTATATCATATACATCCTCCCCAGTACCTATAAGGGTAACCTTAACCTTCAGCCTCTCCTCTATGCTTCTAATGAACTCCTTAGCATCTTTACTTAACTCACCATACTCTTTAGCATGCTTACACTCTGGGAATAGTATATCTATCTTAGTTAATGCTATCTGGGTAGCACTATTAAGCATAACAGCCCTTGCAGCAAGGTTAAAGTTGAATGGAGCAGCCCTCCTCTCTCTACCAGTTACAGTTGCAACCTCAAGCCATCCCCTCCTTGCTGCTTCATCTCTACTCAACTCCCCTTCCAGATGACCAGAGCCTACCCTAGTAACATATGATTTGAGTACAAGTATTACATCATCAACCCTCTTTGGTCCCAAGCCTATATCTGCACATATAGAAGATGCTGTTACATCCTTTGATGTAACATAAGGATAGGTACCATGGTATAGTGATAGGAATGTTCCTTGCGTACCCTCTATCAACACATACTCACCATCATCTAAAGCCTTATTGACCAAGTAACTAACATCACCCAGATAATCCTTTAATACATCTATGTCTTTAGCAACCTTAAGTAGCCTTAATGCTCTATCTGCATTTGCTGGTCCACTACCAGAGCCTGTAGTACCTATAATGCTAGATTGCTTACTATGCTTATCCTCATGCTTATGTTTATCCTCTATTATACCTGCTTGATGATCTACTCTAACTCTAGACTGTGCATTGAACTCCTCAACCTCTTTAAGTAGAACATGTACATCTATAAGTACACCTGCACCTATCATCAGCATGCATTTATCATATGCAACTGCGCTTGGTAGCATCCTTACCTTGTATGTCTTACCATTGATTGTAAATGTGTGCCCAGCATTTGGTCCCACACCTCCTCTAACAGCTATGCTAGGCTTATCCTTCAATGCAAGGTATGCTATTATCTTACCCTTACCTTCATCACCAAAGAACCCGCCTACAACAACGCTTGCTGGCATAATGCTTGTAATATAAGGCAGTATAAATAATTAGCAGTTAAGATACCTTAGGGAGTTCTTTAGGAGCATCTCTTCAGCATCAGAGTAGTGCATGTTAAGGGTATCAGATAATGCATATGCTACACTTACAAGGAATGATGGTAATGCCATTGAGTTGTTAAAGCATGAACCATACCTTACTGGACCATCAGTCTCTATAAGTACTAGATCTATGTTGCTATTCCTTAATAGCACTCTCTTCTCTTCTGAGTATACAAGGACAGGGCCATAGGATACATAGTAGCCCATATCGTTAGCCTTTACTAATTGCTTCTTGCTGCCAGAGAACCAGTGAAGTAGAACACTCTTAATATTGTATGAACTTAGCACTGCTAGAACATCATCTACTGCTCTACGTGAATGTATAGATACTGGCTTTTTATACCTCTCAGCTATGCTTAGCATTCTCTCAAATACTACCTTCTGCTTCTTGTAATCACTTGCATAGGCAGCATCAAGCCCTATCTCGCCTATACCCTTTATCTTATCTATATTGGATAGGATAAATGAGGTAAACTCATCTACATCCTCATGCTCTATGCACCATGGATGCAAGCCTACAAATGGTATTATAACATCCTTGTATCTCTCTGCAAGACTCAAGTTCCTTCTTGCTGTATTGATATCCATTGATACAGATATAGCTTTAATATCTAATGCCCTAAGCATATCTATAACCTCACTCTCTATACTTGTATACTCATCATCGCTTAGGTGTGTATGTGAATCTATCAGCATATTCAAGGAATTATGGTAACATAAATTTATTTATTGTTAGGCATTAATACTAAGCATGGAAGGTAATGAACTAAGCCTAGCGCCAATGTACAGGATAATAAAGAAGGCTGGAGCAGAGAGGGTAAGTGATGATGCTGCTGATGAGTTAAGGAGGGTATTAGAAGAGATAGGGTTAGAGTTAGCAAAGCATGCAGTAGAGTTAGCATCACATGCTGGTAGGAAGACGGTTAAAGCAGAGGATATAAGATTAGCATCGAAGAATATGCTAAAGGTATGATTAATAATAGAATATGAATGAATTATTATGATTGTGGTGGGGTGGCAGAGCGGCTATGCGCCCGCCTGCAGAGCGGGTATACAGGGGTTCGAATCCCCTCCCCACCTCTCATCTGAAGGCTCTGCTAAGCATAACCATCTCTGGTCCAGTTGTAGATGAGCCTACAACTATAGCCTTTGTATTTGCTATAATTCCAGATGAGACGAATGGTACTCCACCATTAACTGTTGCAGGTTCAACATCTACCTCTAGCGCATCTCTTACCCTACTTATATCCTCATCACTAGCCTTTGGGTGTATCACTGCCCCATTGTTTGTACACGTTATCAATGCACCTACTTGGTTGTATGATGCTATGCTCATAACTACAACTTTAACATCCAATGCACTGCTTATATCCTCTGATAACTCTTTAAGCAATGGTGATACTATTGCTGTTTTATCATTAACTGCTATAAGGTTACCTATGGCTGTGAACTTTGAGTTAAGTCTAGTTACATTCAATCTTGTTGCTTCCTTTATACTCTCAACCTCATCATCTTCAGCTATCCTAGAAAGTAATATACCCTTGTTATTTACTACCATCAATGGACCAAGTAACCTTGTATGTGCAACAGATACCCTTACGCTCTTAACCCCTAGGAACCCTTCAAGCTTCTCAGCCTTGCTTTGAGCAAAACCCTTAGGTATGAATAAATAATTATCATTTGCTCTTATGAATATTCCTATGTTAGGACTCCTATACACTCTATACTTGTATATGTTCATACTTTACTACTTACATGTATCTCTTGCTCATATTGTAATATGAACTTTTTTCTATGAATTCTAGTATAAGATTGTATGTAACAAGAGGATTATTCTTACCCTACAGCCTACTTTAATAACCATAACCCTTCAGAAGTGCAGTAGTAGTATCCTTGCTACTATTAGCGTCTGTTATCTATCTATTTACTCATGCTTATTTTAATGGATGAATTGTATTTTATTAATAAAACAGATCAATATCATTTATATAACATTACGGTATAAGAGTAGTGAGGTAAGTAAAGATGCCTATAGACCCAGACTTCCCAAAGGGGCTGCAAGTGATAGGTAAGCACTACAACAAGGATGGAGAGCACTTCCACTTTGTCTGGGGTCCTGGAAGACTGAAGGACTGTGCTGAGAATGAAGAGGCAAAGCATGACTTTGCTGCTAGAGGGGAGGAGATAGTACCTGTAGGAGTACATGGAACCATGGTAGCTGTTGATTGGGATGCATGTTATGCTGATGGTGCTTGCATAGAGGCATGCCCTGTGCAAGTATATGAGTGGTATAGAACTGCTAACGATGTCCCAGCAACTGAGGCATGGAAGTATCCTGGAGGAAATGGAGAGACCACAAAGGATCATAGGAAGGATCACACCGATAAGGCTGATCCAATAAGGGAGCATGATTGCATATGGTGCATGGCTTGTGTATCCGTATGCCCTCCACAGGCAATAAAGGTTGATCAGTCTAACCTAGAGTACCACGAGAAGGCAGCAGGCACATACAACCCAGAGTTAGCAAAGAGTGCACAGCCTCCACCACACGGGCATCATTAAACCAATATTATTTTATTTTTATTTATTGATTATTTTTAACTAATAATCATTAGAACCTACAACCCTTAGCATTCTCTTTACATCTAATACTATTACATCCTCTGGGAGTTTTATCTCAATCATCCTCTCATTAGGCTGGTTAAGACTAAGTATGTGAATAAGCATGGAACCATCTTTATTCCTATATTTATCTATTTTTGTAGGAAGCCTCCTCTTACCTATTCTTATACTAGGCTCAAATAGTACATCAAATGTATATATGTATGAATTCCCCCATAGAGAGAATGAGTACTCAACCCTATAGTATGGTATAGATAATCTTGGCATACTAAGGTTGTTTGCTGAGTGTAGTATCTCATTAGCATCATAGAACTTGTTATGGAACTCATCTATGAATGGCACTTTAGCATATACACTCTTCTTTAAGCCCTTCCTCTCACATATACTTGAGTACTTGATAAACTCTTGCTCTGGTAGTATGGATAATCCATATCTATGATCATCGTAAAGCATAACCTTCCTATTAACTATTATCTTCTCGCTTACATTAGACCTTAACAACCTTGCTATATTCTCTATGAACTGCTGCTCATTGCACTCATATACTGCCATGGATCATTCTAGCACCTCACTTATCTTGCTTATCGTCTCCTCTGTTGCATAGATGCTTATCACTGGATCCTTAGGATATGCATCACCAATCTCTTCAGATACACTTACACACTCATAGCCTCTAGTAAACAGCATCCTTCTCCAGAACCTGCCATCGCTTACTACAGTAGCCTCATCCTCTAGTATAAACCCTAGGCTTGTTAGTTGTGCCTTAATCTTCTCTAACGGTAATAGCACTGCGATTGACTTGCTCCTTAAGTTCATAATATACATTATACATTAAGCAAATATAAATTTGACCTTAGCAAAGGCTTACCTTGTAGTAAAACTTATTATATTGTATAACTATATCTAAACTCATGGAAAAGAGTGTACAGAAGTTGATAACACTAACACCAAAGGCAGCAGAGAAGGTTAAGGAGTTCATGAAGCAGGAGGGTAGGGATGATCTATACCTAAGGGTATACGTTGCTGGTGGAGGATGTGCAGGTTTATCCTATGGCATGGGATTTGAGGAGAAGGCTTCAGAGGATGATATAGTGTTAGAGGAGCATGGAGTAAAGATGTTGATAGACTCTTACAGCTCAAATTACCTAAAGGGTAGCGAGATAGATTATGTAGAGAGCCTTATGGGCGCAGGTTTTAAGATAAACAATCCTAATGTGGTAAGAACCTGTGCGTGTGGACACTCATTTAGTACCGAGTAAATACTCTGTAAGATTAGCTAATTATTATAAAATCTGCTATTTTTTAGTACTTGATTATTTAAATGATAATATAATTAAATAAATCTAGATTAATTAATAGTTAGTTTTTAACCTTTAGATTAATAATTACTCCTGTGGTGAACCACACTGATAACAGAACCTAGCGTTCTTTGGTATCTGGATACCACACTTTATACAGTACTTAACATCTGTTATAACACTAGTATGCTCTACACTCCTTAGAGCCTTATCCTCACTAACCAATTCATTTATCCCTGCAAGTACACCTGATATTATATCATCACTTATATTGAATACAGGCTTTATTGTACTCTTATTATGCCTCACAACCAACTGTATCATTAGATCATGCTCATGTAATCCCTTCCTTCTAGCAATTATCTGTGCCTGCTCTATATCACTTGCATTAATAGTTATCTCGCCTTTATTAGATGTGAATACTATCCTATTCTTACCATCCCTACTCCTCTCAAGTATAAGCTTACCTCCAAGTATCTGCTCATTGAACCCAGGATAACCTTCTACATAATCACAATCGTATACCCTCTTATCAGCCCTCTCCTTGCTCTCAACACTAACAATGCTATTGCTTAAGAACCTTATCTGGTCCTTTATATACTTCCATAGATTTGACTCGAAGCTCTTACCTGTATATACCTTAACCAAGGTAGCTGTTATACCCACTAGAGGAACTATGAAGAGTGGTGCAGAGGCTAGCATGTTCTTACCCCACTCTCCTGTACCAATGGTAACCTCAAAGTCATCGGGTCTGCCCTTTATTATTATATCAGTACTCCTCCTTGCACCTGCTACAGTCCTTAAAGCACTAACCTTCCTAGCCTGTATGAAGAACCATGAGGCAGGCTCTGTTGGATCCTTTGAGTAAGCAACCTCAAAACCGTTATCTTGCAAGTAAAGTTGTACCCTAGTTGCTAACCTCTCAAGATCAACATTTAAACCTGTAAACCTCTCAGTCTTTGCCATATGCTTAATTATGGGAAGACCCTTATATTATTTACTATTAAAAGGGAATAAATTAATTGTAATCAGTAATTATTTAATAACAAGCATACTGTGAATAGTGCAAAAAGAGTTTTATATTATGATATCTACAAATGCTTAGATGAGCGGGAGAAGGATAGTGTTAACTGCAGATAGAAGCCTAACAACCAACTATAGAGGTAACTTCCTATACGGTTTCATAGCATGTGGACCTTATGAACTGTTACCAGAGTGGGTATTCGATAAGGTCTTCTGCCCAAGCGTTGAGACAGATCCAGTAACAGGAGAGGCTAAGGTTGCTCAATGTGGGCTTAGGAGGATTGAGAGTGCTCTGCTTAAAGAGTACAAGAGAGAAGAGGTGTTCATAGCACATCCAGATATGCTTGATAAGGCTATAGGAGAAGATACCAAGGTTGTAGGGATAAATGTTATGGATCCATTGGGCATGGCTCCAGTTACAACTACCATGAGCCCAGAGAAGTTATCATACATAGCAATGAAGTTCAAGAGGATGTGCGCTAAGATAATACAACTGAAGAAAAGGTACAACTTTAAGGTACTGGTTGGAGGTAATGGATCGTGGGAACTGGCTAGGCCAGAGAGGATGATGATACATGGTATAGATTGCGTAGTTATAGGTGAGGCAGATGAGATAGCTGTTGACCTCTTCAAGGATGCAGAGGAGGGTAATCTTAAACCCCTGGTACATGCATTTGTAAGGAATATAGATAATATACCAGAGATACAGGGTCCTACAGTTAACTCATTGATAGAGGCTATGAGAGGTTGTGGGAGAGGGTGTGACTTCTGTGATGTTAACAAGAGATCTAAGAAGGACTTCCCATTGGATAGGTTACAGAGGGAGGCGAAGATAAACCTTGATTATGGCTTTGATAGCATATGGCTACAATCTGATGAGATACTACTCTATGGGTGTGATAACAAGGACTTTATACCAAACAAGGATGCAATAACATACCTATGGAGAGGGCTTAAATCTCTAGGCGCAAGGTTCGTTGGTACTACCCATATGACCTTATCTGGTGTAGTAGCAAAGCCAGATCTCATAGAGGAGTTGAGTAGGATAAATGAGATGAATGGGTATAGATGGCTTGCTACTAACCTAGGTCTAGAGACTGGTTCGGTTAGACTTGCTAAAAGGCATCTAGGCATGAAGACCAAGCCATTCAGCCCTGAGGAGTGGCCATGGGTAGTCAAGGAAGGTTGTAAGATACTTAACAAGAACCACTGGTTCCCTGCACTAACCCTAATAATCGGTTGGCCTGATGAGACACCTGATGATACTAGGGATACACTAGAGTTGGTGGAGAGTTTAAGAGCAATGAACATGAGAGGGTTAATAGCACCTCTGCTATATCAAGACTTTAATGAGAAGAACTCTATGCACTTTAGAAACCTTAATGAGATGCAGTTTACAATATTCTGGAGATGCTGGGAACATAATTTAAAGGTTATAAATGATATAATACCAATTATAGTAAGGAACAAGACATATGGTCCATTGATGAAGGTGTTCATTACTATGCTTATAAAGGCTGGTACATGGGCTATAATGAGGTACCTTAGAGGCTTATGTAAAGAACTCTTTGGGAGTACGCCAGATGATATAGTTGAGAGGTATGCTAAACCAATAACAGTTAGCAGATGATAGAAGCCTATAATTTAGTTAACTAACAGATTAGTTTTATGATAATTATCTCATCTACCACATTATTTTATTACTTTATATAAGAAGAGATTATGTAATTATCAGAGATGAATACTAATAAATAAAAATGAGAACGATTATTATTCTATTCTATTCTTATTGATTTACTACTTACATACCCATTCCGTGCATTCCGCTACCGCCCATTCCTTCAGATCCCTTCTCTTCCTTTGGTTTAGTTGCTGCTATTATATCATCTATCCTTAGTATCATGCTTGCTGCCTCTGTTGCTGATGTAAGTATCTGCTGCTTAACAACCAATGGTTCATAGACATTACTCTTGCTAAGGTCATCAACCTTACCCTTGTATA
>VAPR01000540.1_pt1 | contig 24065 bp, 37 predicted proteins | sample 3380701 | NCBI WGS metagenome assembly VAPR01 (sample SAMN11536904, study PRJNA540576) | hot springs metagenome | isolation source: hot spring wet sediment | place: Spain: Lobios | collected 2014-01 | reverse complement strand
GCGAGGGTGTATGCAAGCCCTTTATCATAGCCGGTTATGGCGGGGGTTGAGCTAAAGTTGACGTATACTCCTCCCCTCTGCTTAACCATCTGCTCAACGGTGTGTTTAACCATGTTGAAAGACCCGAGCAGGTCAACGCTCATCACCTCGATGATTTCCTGCGAAGTTGTTTCGGAGAGGCCCTTGTTCCAGAGCTTTGGCTCCAGAACATATCCTGCGACATTGACAACGGCGTCGAAGCGTCTGAACCGTTCCAGCGTCTTCGCTACAAAGCTTTCCACAGACTTTTCGTCGGTGACGTTGAGGCTGTCCACATGAACCCTCTTTGAGCCAAACCGCGCAACCCAACCCTTTTCCAGTTCACGGAGAACATGCAACCGCCTAGCACCCGCCGAGACAAGCGCCCCCTGCTCCAGAAACCATTCAACAACAGCTCTTCCTATTTCGCCTGATGCACCCGTGACGATGCATACCTTGCCCCCTAAAATGCCCATCATGCAATCCCCATCGTTGGCATATTTAAATAGACCATGTGGTCATCTACATCGGATGTCGAAAGACCTCCGCCTCATCGTCAGAGTGCTGAACACAGACGTCGACGGAACTCTGAGACTTCCGTATGCACTTGCACGCATCAAGGGTATTGGTGTGAACCTTGGATATGCGATTGCAAGGGTGGCGGGCATAGACCCTTCCACGAGGCTGGGACAATTAACCGATAAACAGATAGAGAAAATTGAGCAGATAGCGCGAAACCCAACACGCTTCGGCATACCTGCATGGCTTTTAAACAGACGGTTTGACCCGGTAACAGGAGAAGACCGGCACCTGACAGGAGCCGACCTCGAGCTGGCCATCAAAGAGGATATCCAGACTATGATGAGGACAAAAAGCTGGAAAGGAATACGTCACTCGCTGGGGCTAAAGGTCAGAGGGCAGAGGACTCGAACAACCGGTAGAAAAGGCTTGACCGTAGGTGTTTCGAGGAAGGCGATCGCAGCTGCTACCCAGCCGAAAGAGGAGAAGAAATAGTTTCAGCCTATTTCTTCCCTAGCCATAGCCGCGCCTAGGACAAGGTTGACCTGTTTCTGGTATGCAACATCCCAGCTGCGTGTGCGTAGGCCGCAGTCGTTACATGCAACAACTTTCTCCGGATCTCCCAGAGCCCTGGCAGCGTAAATGGCTCTGTCTCGGACAAGCTCAGGGGGCTCGATAAAGTCTGTGTGGACATCGACCAGCCCGGGAGCCAGTTTAAACCCAACATCGTATTCCCTGAAGACCTTTAGGACCTCGAAACCTGTTCTCGCATCGGGGTCGATGCCAGGTTTTGTGGTGTCTGCGTTGGAGCAGGATATGGAGAGAACGTCTACCTTGAGCTCGAGTAATGCGGGGAATAGTGCCTTATAATCTGTGTAACAGATGTGGACGGCTTTCTTGGCACCCACACCGCGGAATGTTTCGTTGATGCTTTCAACCACGAGCTCCGATTCATGAGGTTTGGTTGCGGCGGCGGGCTCATCCAACTGTATGTACTCAACCCCTTCGCTGTCGAGAGCCTTGACAACTGGCCTCAACACCTCACTAACAAGGTCGAACACAAATTCTCTTCGCGCAGAGCTCGATCTCGCAGCCAAATCTTCACTCTCTGCGTGTTTTACATAGTATTCGTCAAAAGACCAATCCGCCAAAGTGTAGGCAGCTGTAACCGGGACTTTCAACGGCTTTCTCGCATATCTCTTGTTGAACTGTAGCTCGTCTACGTGGTAGGGCTGCAGAAGCTTAGGCTTCTTTACTATAGCGGCTTTGCGGTAGAACTCGTTGTCCCAAACCCTGACCACACCACGGTACTCAAACCCATCGATGTATCTGAGCGGGTGCTCATACATCTCGACCCTTCTCTGCTCACCATCATAAACAACATCCAATCCCGCGGACTCAAAAAACCTCAGCCCATAAATACATGCCCAATCAACCAACAAATCCTCAGAACCTTGGTTGTTTCTGAGCAGTTCGACCAGATCTTCATAATTCTCCACGCCTAGCAACTTTCCCCATTTCTCCGCCTGCTCAACAGCTCTGGACACGTCCCTAACCCGGAACGGGGCCTTGTTGAGGCTTCCAACCTCGATTACTGGAAACAGCTTGTTCACATCGATTCACCAGCCTTTTTCACTATCGCGCCTAAAACATTCATCTTCTTCAAGGCATATTCATGGGGCAGATGCTCGAGTTCGCAGTTGGGTCCCAGATGTATCTCCCCACAGTTAGCGATGGAGGCTACTTTCTTAAGCAGAGTCAGGGATGAGGCGGGGTCTTCGAGTAACGTGTTTCTGCCGTCAACCAATCCGAGGAAAATGCTTTTCTCAGTATCGAGGCCGCGTAGAGATTCCACCCGAGTCTTAAACATGTCCAAACCGATGACATCGACAGGAAAATCGAGGAAAGCATCTAGGTTTTTCTCAGCCGAGCCAAACTGGAGATGAAGCATAACCTCCCCGCCAACCTTTTTCCTCAGTTTCTCGACAGCGGAGCGCGACATCTCCAACTCCTCTGAAGAAACCTCACCCATCACAAGGGAGGGTGCCGTCAGCTGAATCTGAGCAAATTCCCCCAATTTTTTCAGATATTGTGCCAAAGCATCAGCCACGTCGTGAACCAATTCATCAAATTTTCCGTAAAAATTGTTTACCGCGAGTTTAGAGAAGGTGAAAGGCTCGGGCACAACAATCTTCCTTTTCTCAACCTCGATGAGACGATGGAAAAAAAGAGTCCTGTCCACTCTGTTTCGTAGGTTGATTTTACCTTTGATTACTGGTGCTTTGTAGAAGAAGTTATTGTCAAACCATCGGCTCAATCCGTTGACCTCCACGTTTTCTAGGGATGATGCAAAGGGTCGGAGGAGGTCGTTCCAGCCGAGCATCCCGTCTATGAGGTAGGTGAAGCCGTTTTGTCGCTGAGCCTCCACAAAGGCTCTGGAGGTAGTCTCCAGCTCGTTTAAGAGAGCCTTGTCTGATATCTTGTTCTTCGCTCGGTCTCTGTAGGCTTTTATGAGAGCCTCTGTTCTGGGGAGAGGACCGACGAGGTACACCTTCATTCTACATCCTTCTCTCGGAGCTGTGGCCTGGGAAGTAGCCGGCCTTCGGATCGATGTAGTTTTTGGCCACGTTTACCGCTACGGCTGCTTGCGCAAACCCGATAACGAGGAGCGCTAGCTTCACAGAGTCTGGCTGAACCGCTATGTCTCCAGCGGCGTAGACACCTGGGATGTTAGTCTCACACCTGGCGTTGATTTTGATGGCGTTGCCCTCCATTTCTAGCCCCCATTTTTTGAAGAGAGAAACATCAACTATGTGTCCCAGCTGAAGCAGCAGCGCATCACATTCGATTGTCGTTTCCTCTCCTGTTTTGTTGTTGTAGATCTTTATCTTTTCTAGGTGGTTGTCGCCGTATGCTTCTTTGACCTCGTAGGGTATGAGGACTTTAACTGCCGAGTGGAACAGCTCTATGACGCTGCCTTCATGTGCTCTGAATTCGCTGCGTCGGTGAACAAGGTAAATCTCAGAAGCTATGTCTTTTAGGTTGAGGGCCCAGTCAACCGCTGAGTCACCGCCTCCGACTATAACGACACGCTTGTTTCTGAACATCCATTTGTCCTTAACTGTGTAGTATACGCCTTTTCCCTCAAACCGCTCGACAGAGGGGTTTCCGAGTTTACGGGGTGTAAATGCTCCGTGTCCTGCGGCTATGAGCACGGTTTTAGAGAAGTGAACACCCTTATCAGTGGTTAGCTCAATAATTCCACCGTCGAGCCGAGTCAAGTTAAGAACTCTTTCCGAGAAATGGAACTTTGGATTGTAGGCGCTCGCCTGCTCGAACAAGTTTTTCGCCAAGTCTTTAGAAAGTATCTTGGGGAAGCCTGCTACATCGTAGATGAATTTGTCCGGATAAAGGGTTGTCAGCTGGCCGCCGTAAGTGTCCAGAGCCTCAATAACCTTGGTCTTCATGCCTCTCATACCGGCGGCGTAAAACGCGGCGAACAGGCCCGTGGGCCCAGCGCCGATTATGGTCATGTCATACACATCGAAAGGCTCCATGGTCAACTCATTCATACATAAATGCGGATTTAAGTTTGCCCCAGCCCAATCGGTTTTATTGGAAGACTTAATTCTGCCACGTCGGCCAGGTCCTCGCAAACTCTCGCCAGATGGAAATGAAATTTATAGAGGGATGCGGTGTCACTTCGTCCCGGCATTCGTTTCAAAAAATCCTCACTATGTTTCATGAACTCGCTTCTGAGCCCGGTAACCTTGGTGACAAGTGCAATCTCGTGGCTAAATAATGCGTCAATGGGTTGAAAACCAATTGAGAGCACTATGTTGGCGAGTTTTCTGAACTCTTGTTTAACCTCTTTGGCTAGGGGTTTCCTGTTTCTCAGCTTTTCCTTAGCCATTTCCGCTGCTTGGTCTCCCGCGTCTTCTATGAATTTGGCTGCAACCCTTAGGTCAAGGAGGTTAAGTGGCGTGATATTCAGCCTTTTGGCGAGGGCGGGGTCAACCAGAGCTGAGCGTAGAACTCGGACAAGCGTGAAATAAAGTCTATCAACCTCTTCGTCTCTTGTAACCGCCATCCTGCCGAGCGACAAATCATCCGTCACAACAGAGTTTACGGCATACTCAACCATACCGATAACGAGGTTGTACTGTCTTCTTAGAAGCTTCTCAGGGGCCACAGTCTCCTCGTTAAGAACAATCTGCACCTCCACGCTTTTGTCAGCTTCGTCAACTATCTCAGCACCTACCAGTCCACGTACAATCCGCCTGACCTCTTCGAGCTGGGTGTCCGTGATAGAAGTTTCAGACACAATTCTTATGGTATCGTATCCGTAGAGGTAGGCGCCTACGAGCAGCTGGTTAATGTCGTCTGTAAACATAATTTCCACTTTCGAGACACGTCGAGAAACGGGTGTGTCAGGGTAGATATACAGCCCACCATCCTCCGATGGCTTAATAATAACCTGTGAACCCTTGGACAGCCCCATCCTTTCTACCCACTCCTTTGGAAGAGTAACCGTGAACGAGCTGCCACCGGTAAGCTGAACCGCTCTCCTGACCTCCACAATAGGACATTCAATATGCTTGTTGTTAAGCCTTGCACAAGATACCTTTATAACATGACTTAATGGGTTGGATAATTTAGACGCGAAAATGCCGAGCTGGAGATACTCCACGACCGTCGGTGAAAAGGAGGACGAGGTCCGGGCGAGCCTCAGAGAGATAGATGTCTCTCCAAAATGGGCCCGGGAAGTGTGCAAAGCTCTCAAGGGCTTGACAATCCCAGAGGCCAAGAAATTGCTCGAAGACGTGATAAACAAGAAGAGGATGATACCCTATAGGCGATACAAAAAGAAACGGGCGCATCACGCGGAGACGAAGGGGCCCGGAGGCTACCCTGTCAAAGTCTCCAAACATCTTCTCAAGCTCGTTGAAAGTCTGGAGGCAAACGCAGAGTTTAAAGGCTTAGACCCGGAAAAAACAAAAATTGTCCATGCGGCGTCTCACAAAGGCAGAACTCTTCGGAAAAACATAGAAAGAGCCTTTGGGCGATCAAGCCCATATAATCGGACTTATGTTCATATTGAGCTGGCGGCGGTGAGTGGTGGATGACGCTGGTTAAACAGATTCTCGAGACGAGGATTAAGAAGGCGGATATTGAGGAGTACCTGCGTGAGAAACTTAAGAACGCTTTCTTCGGCGGAGTCAGCATTAGCTTTACTCCCTTGGGTACGAGGGTCACAATCTATGCCATGAGGCCGAGTAGGGTCATAGGGCCTAAGGGCAAGGTTATCAAGGAAATCACGGAGACGTTGGAGAAACAGTTCGGGGTTGAGAACCCTGTGGTGACCGTGGTTGAGGTGGAGGTCCCCGAGCTCAACCCCTACGTCATGGCTGAGAGAATTGCCCAAGACCTGGCCCGAGGTCTCAGGTATAGAAGAGTTGGGTTCTGGGCCGTGAAAAGGATAATGGAAGCCGGTGCTAAGGGAGTGGAGGTTCACATAAGTGGGAAGCTCACTTCCGCAAGGGCGAGAACCGAGAAGTTTACAGAAGGTTTTATGCCCAAGTCGGGCGAGCTAGCGATGAACTATGTCCTCGAAGGAAAGTCTTCGGTGCTGTTGAAAACCGGTCTCTTCGGCGTCAGGGTTCTTATTTACCCGCCTGACGCACCTCTTCCAGAGGAGATAAAGGTGAGGCAGAGTGAAGCTTCAAGAGCTTAGGGAACTTAACGAGAAAGAGCTGATTAAGAAGATTGAGGAGCTCAAAGCTGAGCTAAGACAAGTCATTTCGGAGATAGGGAAAGGAGGGATGGTTGAGAACCCGATGAGGAAAAGAGAGCTACGGAAAGAAATCGCGAGAGCCTACACGGTGTTGACGGAGAAGAGGCGACAGAGAAAATGACCAAGCCACTTAACATCTACATCCTTGGGAGAAGGGTCAAAGTAACCTACAACAATAGAACTTCAGAGGGAGTTGTCGTCTCTGAGACACGTAACATGGTCAAGGTGAAGACTATGAATGGTGAGAAAAGTTTTCCCAAGATCAATTCAGTTTTATGGATTGACGGCAAAGCAGTCGAAGGCTCTAGGCTGGTTGCCCGGCCTTATGAAAGACTGTTGAGAGGTGGCGGAAAATGAGCGAGGCCCGGAACATCGGCATCCCCGTTAAGCCTCCGAAGACAACCTGCAGCGACCGAGACTGCCCCTTCCACGGAAACTTGCCGGTGAGAGGCATTCTACTCAGCGGAGTCGTCTACAAAAAGAAGATGAACAAGACCGTGGTTGTGGAGAACGAGCACACGGTTTACGTCAAAAAATACAAGAGGTATATGCGGAGAAGGTCGCGGATTTCTGCGCATCTTCCGCCGTGCGTAGATGCTGAGGTGGGTGACCGAGTGAGGCTGGGTGAGTGCAGGCCACTGAGCAAGACCGTTAGCTTCGTGGTTCTGGAGAAGATGGGGTGAGAAAATGGCGAAGCGAACACGTGCAGTTGCAGCGGTAGGCGTTCTCGAGAGAAGACCCAACATACCACGCACCATAGTGCCAGGCTCCTTGATCACCTGCGCCGACAACTCCGGTGCGCAGATACTCAAGATAATACAGGTTCATGGAGTGTCTACACGGCTTCGCCGGGTGCCTGCTGCAGCGGTGGGGGATAAGGTGAGCGTGACAGTCAAAAAAGGTTCAGCTGACTTGAGGAAGAAGCCGATGCACGCCATAGTTATCCGTCAGCGGAAACCATATAGGAGAAGCGACGGAACATGGATATCTTTCGAGGAAACAGCTGCGGTGCTTATCACACCTGAGGGAGACTTGAAGGGAACCGAGATAAAAGGCCCTGTAGCCAAGGAGGCTGCCGAACGTTGGCCAAGGGTTGCCAACGCGGCCAGCATGATAGTATGAGGTGAGAAGAGTGTCGTCGGCGTCTCCGAGAAAACAGCGTCTCCGCCGCTACAACGCGCCGAAACACATATTGGCAAAGTTTTTGTCTGCTCATCTTTCCCCGGAGCTGAGGAATAAATACCGCAGACGGAGCGTCAGGCTTAGGCAAGGTGACACGGTGAAGGTGATTAAAGGCACGTTCAAGAACATAGAGGGCAAGGTGAAGAAAGTGGATGTCAAAAGGCAGATGGCCTACATCGAGAACGTTTCCATCAAGAAGGCAGACGGGTCGACGGTCGATGTCCCAATAAGGATACCAAACCTTATGATAACGCAGCTTAACCTCGACGACAAATACCGTAAAGAGAAGCTGGAGGCGAAGACGGCATGACTCATCTAAAATCTCTCGCAGCCCCCCGCCACTATCCAAAAAAGGCCACCGTTTTCACGGTCAACCCAAGTCCAGGACCACATCCCAAGAAAAAATCAATCCCACTTCTAATAGCGGTAAGAGACCTGCTAAAACTTGCAGATAACGCTCACACAGCGCGGAGAATAATCAAGCAGGGGAAGTTCCTTGTGGATGGACGGGTGATAAGGGATCCCAAGTTTCCGCTGGGGTTGATGGATGTTTTATCAATTCCAGAATTGGGCGAGAGCTACCGTGTGTTGATTAAGTTGGGTAAAGGCCTCTCACTTGTGAAGACATCCAGCGAAGAAGCCGGGTTCAAAGTCTGTCAAATAGTGAGAAAAAACCATGTCCGCGGCGGCGGCTTGATGATAGGGCTTCACGACGGCAGAACAATCCTATTCAGGGGAGAGTCCCTTGAAAGAGGGAAGAGTCTTAAAACCTTGGACTCTGTCAAAATCGCGCTCCCCAGTCAGGAAATTATTGAAACCATTTCTCTCGACAACGGAGTATACGCCTATATTCACAGCGGCGCCCGCGCCGGGCTTCATGGGAAAATCCTAAAGATAAGGAGAGATGTGGTTTTCCCTGACAAGCCAACAGCCACTATTGAAACGAGTCAGGGAGCTGTCACAACTCTACTCAGCAGCATAATGCCAATAGGGGGTGAAGCACCATGGATAACACTTTAGAACTGTTTCAGAAGCCGAGAATTGAGAAGGTCGTCGTCAACTGCGCGGTCGGCGAAGGAGGCGCGAGGCTTGAGAGAGCTCAGAAAATACTCGAATCTCTTGTTAACCAGAAACCAGAGGTTAGAAAGGCGAGGAAAACCATAAGAGGTTTCGGAATACACAAGGGAGAACCAATAGCGCTACGAGTAACACTTAGGAAAGCTGCTGCAGAGGAGTTTCTTAAAAAAGCTTTGATGGCGGTCAACAACCGAATAAAGAAGTCCTCTATCGATAACATGGGCAGCTTCTCATTCGGCATCAAAGAACATCTCGACATCCCTGGCACACGCTATAACCCGGAGCTCGGGATAATTGGCATGGATGTCACAGTTCACTTAACTAAGCCTGGGTACAGGGTTTCTAAGAGGGCTTATCGACGGGCGCGAGTTGGGGTCAGGCAGCGTGTCACGGTTGAGGAGGCGGTCGAGTTTCTCAGGGAGATGGGTGTGGAGGTGGTTGAGGAGTGAAGCAAAAGCCTCCTAAGCAGAGGAAATTTGGCAAAGGTGTTCACGTGTGCAGAAGATGCGGCACAAGCGTGGGCGTTATCAGAAAATATGGCCTCTACATTTGTAGAAGATGCATCAACGAAATTGCTCCCAAGCTTGGTTTCAACGTCTATGATTAGGTGATGATGATATGACGGATCTTGTTTCAGCTTTGTTCACAACTTTGCAGAACAACGAGATGGTCAGAAACCGAGAATGCATAGTCAAAGCAAGTAACTTGGTAGCAGAGATATTGAAGGTTCTTCAGAGAGCAGGATATGTCGGAGCCTTTGAATACATAGACAACGGCCGCGGAGGACTGTTTAGGGTTCAGCTTTTGGGCAGGATAAACAGGTCTGCCCCCATACGGCCGAGGATGAGCGTCAAAGCGAACCATTTCGAGATGTTTGAGCAACGATACCTACCCGGGAGAAACGTAGGCATGCTGGTTGTCACAACACCGAAGGGTGTCATGTCTCACGAAGAAGCTAAAAAGATGAAAACGGGAGGGAGGCTGCTGGGCTATGTCTACTAAGTTTCTGGAAGAAGAGTTCCAAATACCAGACAAAGTCAGGGTCCAGATGAGCGGGAACATTCTCGTCTTCGAGGGAGCCAAAGGCCGCGTCGCCAAGGATATAAGCCACATACCTGCGGATGTTAAAGTCGGGGATGGCAGGATTGTTTTCAAAGTTCCAGGAAAGTCTAGAAAAGCAAAAGCACTATTAGGAACGCTTGTCTCCATCGCGAGAAACGCGGTGACAGGTGTCACCAAAGGATACGTCTATAAAATGAAGGTCGTCTCGTCACACTTCCCGATAACTGTGAAAGTGGTGGGTAACGAGGTTCATATAACAAACTTCATAGGAGAAAAATATGTGCGTAGGGCTAAGATCGTTGGAGACGTGAAGGTGCAGGTGAAGGGTGACGAGATAGTGATAACGGGTGTCGATAAGGAGAGTGTTGGCCAGACAGCGGCAAACATCGAGAACGCTACACGCATACCGAGAAAAGACCCGCGAAAGTTTCTCGACGGAATATATGTGATGGAGAAGGCGGTTGGTGAGTAGTATGTTGCCCGCCAAGGTGTTGAGAAAAAGGAGAAAAACTCCCAAGTTTGTGCGGCAGGAGAGCTGGAGATACGTGCGGCTTGAGACAGGGTATAGGAGGCCACGTGGAAAAGACAGCCGTATGAGGCTTCAGAAAAGCGGTTCTCCGCCTCTGGCGAAAATCGGCTACGGGTCACCTAGAAAATATAGGGGCATTCACCCGTCTGGATTGCGTGACGTTCTCGTCACCACCGTTGCTGACTTGGAGAAGCTCTCGCCAGAGAGAGATGCTGTGAGGATTTCGGGGCGGCTTGGTCTCAAGAAGAAGCAGGAGATTTTTGAGGCGGCTCAGTCCCGCGGCTTCAAGGTTCTTAACCCGCCTGCTAAGCAGGGTGGTTGAAGATGACGCTTGAGATGCAGAAAAGATTAGCCGCGGATTTGCTCAAATGCGGCGTGAGCCGTGTTAGGTTCGACCCAGAGAGGCTGGAGGACATCGAGTCAGCGATTACACGGGATGAAATAAGAGGTCTGATAAACGAAGGCGCGATATACAAGGTTCCTGAGAGAGGTGTCAGCAGGGCTCGTGTCGAGCGCGGTCGGAAAAGAGGAGAGGGGAGCAGAAAAGGCGGCAAACATTCTCTCGTGTCGAGAAAACGGATGTGGATCAACCGTGTCAGGGTGCAAAGACGTTTCCTCAAGCAGCTGCGTGAGAAAAACGCGATAGACCCACACAGCTACAGGGTCCTTTATGCCTATGTGAAAGCAGGCAACTTTAAATCCGTCGCCTCCCTCCGCGGATTCATCAAAAACAAAGGACTGTTAAAGGAGGTGTCTAACAGGTGACGGTTTTGCAGAGGCTTAAGCCGAGAAGAAGACGTCAAGGACACACCGACTATAGGAAACGTCTCAAACTTGTGAAGTCAAGGATTGAACGTCTCGTCATCAGGCGTGGATGCAGGAGAATAGTGGTTCAAATCGTAAAATCCAAGGCTGGTGGCGATGAAACACTCGTCACCGTCGGCTCAGAAGTTCTCAGAAAATACGGCTGGAAAGCGTCGCTTAAATCTGTTCCAGCCGCCTATTTAACAGGCCTGCTCGCAGGAAGGAAAGCGCTTGAAAAGAATGTTGAGAAGGCGATTGTAGACATCGGTGTTTACCGGTCTGTAAAGGGGTCGAGGCTTTACGCAGTCGTTAAAGGCGCCTTAGACGCTGGTCTCGAAATCCCGGTAAGTGAAGAGGTTTTACCCAGCGACGAAAGAATTCATGGCAAACATATATCAGATTATGTTGCAAAAATTGCTGACAACCCGGTAGGATACCAGTTCATCGCCTCGGACAGAGAATATCTACTCAAGCTCGGTGAAGAAGTTGAGAGAATTAAGCGGGAGATTTTAGGAGGTGGAGAAAATGAGTGAATGGGTTCCTCGAACACGTTTAGGCCGTCTTGTCCAAGAAGGTAAGATCAACTCGCTGGACCAAATTTTCCAGATGCATAGTAGGGTGCTTGAGCCGGAGATAGTTGACAGGCTGCTGCCCAACCTCGAGCAAGAGGTTATCGACGTCAAGCTTGTTCAAAGACAGACTGACGCTGGAGAAAAAACTCGTTTCAAGGCTCTTGTCGTCGTCGGCAACAGAGACGGATACATAGGCATAGGCACCGGCAAATCGAGCCAAGTGGTCCTCGCCATAGAGAAAGCCATTCGCAACGCGAAGCTCAACATTGTCCCCGTTGTGCGTGGATGCGGCAGCTGGGAATGCGCCTGCGGAGAGCCACACAGCCTCTTGGTCAAATCCGAAGGCAAGTATGGCAGCGTAAGAGTCCAGCTACTGCCCGCTCCAAGAGGCCTCGGCCTTGTGGCGGGCGAATCTCAGAAAGTTGTACTGGCTTTGGCGGGTGTAAAGGACTGTTGGACACGTAGCTTCGGCGAGACTAGGACATCTTTATCGGTCGTCGGCGCGGTCTACGAGGCCCTCAAACGCACAGCAGAAGCAGTGTTACCCAGTCTGTGGAGGACTGTCTGACCATGGCCATAGTGGCGGTTGTGCGTATCAAAGGCCACGTAGGCACAGCGCCCGATGTCCGGAAAACTCTCGAATCGCTTAAACTGGATGAAGCATTCAAAGCCGCCCTGTTCAACGAGACCGACACCCTCGTGGGCATGTTGAAGAAGGCTCAGAGATACCTTACATGGGGAAACCCAAACAAACAAACCATCCTAACCCTGTTGAAGAAAGCCGGAATCGATGGCGAAAACTTGGAGACACTAGCGGAAAAGCTGGCGAAAGGCGAGGAGAAACTCAGCCAACCAGTCTACGTATCTCTTCATCCACCGAGCCAAGGCTTCAAAAACACTGTCAAGAGAAGCTACCGATACAAAGGCGAATACGGAGACAGAGGCGAAGCCATAAACGAACTAATACGGCGCATGGTTTAAACTGGAAACATTTAATAACAAACACGCCCACCGACACGGTGGAAAGAACAACTGGTGAAAAAATATGCCGACGAGGTCTCGAAAAGTCAGGAAGCTCAGAGGCTCGCGGACACATGGATGGGGCCAGATAGGACAGCACAGAAAAACTGGAGCTAAGGGCGGCAGAGGAATGGCAGGAGGACACAAGCACAAGTGGACCAAGCTACTTGACAAAGACTATTTTGGAAAACACGGCTTCACACCAATCGTGAAACATGAGGAGAAGACAGCCAACCTCATTACAGTCTCGATGCTCGCTGAAAAAAGTGAAAACAACCTCGTAAACCTATCCGAAGCAGGCTACACTAAACTACTCGGCGGTGGAAAAATAACCACACCTCTTACAATAGTTGTGGAGAAATGGAGTAAGAACGCCGAAGAAAAGGTGAAACAAGCAGGAGGAAACATAGTTAGGCCAGCAGAGCTGGTGCAGTCATGAGTGAAAAATCTGCAGCCCGCACATTCATAGAGAAAGTCTCGAAAATACTCCCCGAAATTAAGAAACCGGGAAGAAAGGTTGGGTTAGGGGAGAAGCTTGTCTGGACAGCTTTGGCTCTAATCATCTACATGTGGATGGGCCACACAATCCTATATGGTCTTCCGCATGGAACACAGGTGGGCCAGAGCCCGGCTCTACTAAACGTAGTTTTTGCCCAGAAGACAGGCACGCTCATCACATTAGGAATAGGCCCTATAGTGACAGCTGGCCTCATATTACAGCTTCTCGTCGGCGCGGAGCTAATCAAGCTAAACCTTAGCAAGCCCGAGGACAGGGGATTGTTCACATCAGCCAGCAAGCTGCTCGGCATCGTGATAGCGTTGTTTCAGAGCGCTGCATACGTTTACGCGGGCTTCTTCGGCCCAACCACGGCGTCCCAGAACATCGCGATATTCATCCAGCTGGTCGCCGCCACAGTCCTCATCATGCTACTCGACGAGCTTGTCCAGAAAGGCTGGGGACTCGGAAGCGGAATAAGCCTCTTCATAGTCGCAGGAGTAGCCGAAGAAATCTTCGTAGCACTCTTCTCACCAATAATTTTACCAGACCAAGCCTACCAAGGAATAATACTCGCATCCATACAGGCAATATTTACCGGAAATCTTCCAGCGATTCTGGTCCGTCAGGGAGGATATCCCGACTTGGTCGGCCTCTTCTCCACAATTTTCCTGGTTCTTGCGCTGATATACATCGAGGCTGTTCGTGTCGAGATCCCGATTTCATACGCAAAGTTTCAAGGATACAGGGCAAAGTACCCCGTCAAGCTTCTCTACGTCTCCAACGTGCCGATAATATTCGCCACAACAGTCTTCAGCAACATCTTCTACCTCGGCTCACTTATCTGGAGCCGCTTCAACCCCAACAACGAAAACATCTTCCTCAACTTGATTGGCACCTACAGGTTTGACGAGCAGCTGGGAACAATCGTTTCAACTGGAGGGCTGGCTTATTATGTGATAGGCCCCCGGGGAATAGCCTCGGTACTCCAGGACCCAGTCAGGGCCGGTATTCACGCGGGGCTGCTTATACTCTTCTCGGTATTGTTCGCAAAGTTTTGGGTGCAGGTCTCCGGACTTGCTCCTGACAAGGTTGCAGAGCAGCTTATTCAGGCTGGGATGCAGGTGCCGGGATTCAGGCGCTCTCCAGACGTCATCGCAGCCGTTATTGGCAAGTACATAGGGACGGTAACCATTCTCGGCGGTCTGGTCATAGGCCTAGTGGCGAGCGTTGCGGATTACGTGGCGGTGTTCGGCTCAGGCATAGGGTTGCTACTTACAATCGGCATCCTCCAACAGTACTACCAGTTGCTCTTGCGTGAAAGGATATCAGAAATGTATCCGGGATTGGGCAAGCTTCTCGGGAGGGAGTAAAAATGTTCATCGACATGCTTCTGCTCTCTTCTATTGCCGCCGCAATCTCTGCAGCAACCACCGCTATAAGGAAAATCGTCTTTAAGAAAGAGGATTACGCGAAGATGGCGGAGATCCAGGCATTCAACCGCGAACTAATGACCGCAACACGGAAAAAAGACCAGAAAACAATCCAAAAACTTCAGAAAAAACAGGACTACATCAGGCAGCTGAACGCCGAAGTTACCAAGAAAAACATGGTAACAATGTTCGCCAGCCTCCTAATCTTCTTCACAATATACCCGACTCTGGGAGGATTTTTTGGGACAGAGATGCTTGGATACATGCCAGCGGGGCTCGATATCCCGTTTGTCACAAACTCTGGTAAACTATTTTTCTACGGATGGTTTATTTTGTCGTTTTTCGGGGTAAGCTCACCCATAACAAAGGTATTTGGGCTGGGTTTAGCAGGAATGCCAGTGACAGGAGGTGGAGAGGATGAGAAGAAGGCTGAGGACAAGAAGCAGGAGGAGAAAGGCGGTAAGAACGCCGGGCGGAGTAAATAGGCTACATTTCTTCGACGAGAGGCCAGGTCCAAAGAGATGCCGTTTCTGCGGAGGCGTGCTCAGCAGCGTGTCCACCGACCCACGGACACCCCATAGCATGAAGACTGTTGAAAGAAGATACGGCGGAGAAATATGCCACCGATGCCTAGAGAAATCTATCCTCGCCTCCGCCGTCGCCGAGTGGGGACTTTGAAAAAATTTTCCGCAGCATGGACAATAACCTCGACAACCTGCTTCGGGCTAAGCCTTGAAGTGTCAACAATAAGATGGAAAGGAGAATAGTCGCGACCTATCCTTATCCCATAAAGCCGTTCATAAATTTTTGAGCTTTTTATGTCACGGCTCCTCAGCAGACGGGAGGCCTCTTTCACAGATATCCTACTGCGTTTAGCCATCCTCTCAGCCCTACTTCTCGGGTCAGCCGTCAACCAAACCTTGAACGCCCTGCCCCTGTAGAGCCAGGGCATAACCCAGGAATCAACCACTATACCGCCTCTCCTACACATCTCCAAAAGTTTCTCGTCGACTTTCTTGTCGAAGCTCGGGTCACGGCCCCTCAGCTTAAGAAACTCAAGACCTTTACTTGTCTCCCACCAACCAGGTCCACCGGGCCTATACCCCATCTCCGCGGCCAGAGCCTTAAGAGCGTCACCACCCGAAACATACTTAAGCCCAAGCCGTTTAGCTACCATTTTTCCCACAGTCGATTTCCCTACGGCGGCGAACCCGGCTAGACAAATAACTGGTTTATCAGCCATAGCAGCACCCGGCCCCCGCTGAATTTATGTATAAAAATCGTTGGAGCACATGTTATAACGGCCATGGTTGATGAATCGCTTATTGGACGCGTGGTGGTAAAGACGCGGGGTAGGGATGCTGGGCTAAAGGGAGTCATCGTCTCGGTTTACGGCGACGGGTTCGTTCTCGTCACGGGCCCCAAACCTCTCACGGGAATGAGGAGAAGACGAGTGAACGCTTTACACATTATTCCAACACCTCACAAAATATCCATAGCCAGAGACGCATCAGACGAGGAAGTGATGAAAGCCATAAAGGAAGCCGGAATAGAAAAATACATGGTTGAACCACATGGGGTCAGTCAATCCGCCTTGGAAGCGGAGCTACGAAGTACTCATTAAACGCGAAGCGGAAACAGACCCGCGTTATGGCAAGCCCCCAGAAAAGAGAAGCATAGAAGAACTCCTAAACCTCGGCATAATCAACCTCGATAAACAGCGAGGGCCCACGAGCCACGAAGTAGCATACCTAGCTAAGAAGATCATAGGCGTGGAACAGGCCGGACACGGCGGGACCCTAGAGCAATGTGGGGAAATCCCGCCGTCTCCGGTGTTCTACCGCTTCTCCTGAACGATGCGACTAAGGTTTCACATGTATTCATGCATGGGGGCAAGGAGTATGTGGGGTTGATGGAGCTCCATGGCGACGCATCCGACGAAAAACTTCAGGAGGCCTTCAAGATATTCACAGGAGATGTTTATCAAGTTCCTCCGGTGAGGGCCTCTGTCGCGAGAAGGCCGCGGATAAGACGTGTCTACTATTTTGACATGCTTGAGAGAGACGGCCGCCTCGTCCTCTTCAAAATAGGATGCTCGGGCGGAACATATGTCAGAAAAATCTGCCACGACCTAGGCCTCTACCTAGGAGTTGGAGCCCATATGGAGGAGCTGAGAAGAACGAGAGCCGGCCCCCTAGAGGAAAAAAATTCGGTGACACTTTTACAGGTTTACGAAGCCTTCGAAAAATACAGGGAAACAGGAGACGAGGAGGCTGTCCGCAAAATCGTCCTACCGTTAGAAAACGGTCTGGAGCTTTTGCCCAAGGTCTACGTCCTCGACACAGCAGTCGACGCAATATGCCATGGAGCCGACCTCATGGCAGCCGGCGTCTCGATGGTTGATTCCGATGTTGCCGTAGACTGCGAGGTGGCTGTGATGACTTTGAAGAACGAGCTTGTGGCCCTTGGGAAAGCGGCTATGGATGCACAGTCAATCCTCGAAGCATCCGAGGGAATGGCCGTCGACGTAACAAGAGTAATAATGCACAGGTCCACATATCCACCGGTTTGGAAAGGAGGACTACAACGCGTAGGTTAAACCTAATACACCCCGTTCCAGAGGGTTAATGAAGCCGGGGTCCCTCAGCCAGGTAGAGGGCAGGCCTGGAGAGCCTGTGGCCTTCGCGGGCCGCGTGGGTTCAAATCCCACCCCCGGCGGCTATGAAGAAGTCTATGCTAGTCTATGTTATTGCTTTATTTTTTCGAGTTGATGTTGGGAAATTTTTTAGGCTTACATAAGCGGCGACAGCTGTGTATATTGAATGTTGCTTAAGCGGCTTGTGAGAAGAGGGCCCATAACGATTGATTCTTCTGCGACACTTTTTGATGTTGTCAAGATTATGGCTGAGCAGAATATTGGGTTTATTGTTGTTTTGGAGAATGGGCGGATGGTTGGGGTTTTGTCTGAACGGGATGTGGTGCGGACTTTGGCTGAGCGTAGAGATTTTGATGTTAAGGTTGGTGAGATTTGCAAACGAGACATCATAACACTCTCAGCCAACGCGTCGATAGATGATGCTGCCGAGGAGATGGGGCGGCATAGGATAAGACACATAGTTGTGGTCGATGACGCAGGCAAGCTCGTGGGAGTTGTTTCGGCAAGAGACGTGCTTCAAGAGCTTTACGCCCAAGAAAGCGGAGCAGACTGATTCCATACTTGGCCTAGACCGAGGACAGGGAGCCTTCACTTTCTCTAATTTTTTGGGTGGAAAAGCTTGGGGCTTGTTGTTCTCGAAAATGTCGTCGCCGGTTATAATATTCGTAGCGGATGGCTGCGCTCCCAGCTTGTGACGGTTGTTGACGGCGTCAGTCTCAATGTATCCGAGGCTGAAGCCTTAGCTCTGGTCGGTGAGTCTGGCAGTGGGAAGACGACTGTTGGGAAACTTAGCATAAGGCTTCTTAAGCCACTGTCAGGCAAAATATTCTACGACGGCATCGGCGTCACCGATTTGCCCGAGGATAGGCTGCTTAAACTGAGGCGCGAGGCGAGGATGATCTTTCAAGATCCTTATTCAAGCCTCAATCCCTACATGACGGTAAGGGAGTTTGTGGAGGAGCCTCTTCTCATCCACGAGGTTGAAGATAAAGCCGAGAGAAGTGAAACGGTTTACAAGGCGCTCGAGGATGTGAGGCTCACGCCTCCGGAAGAATTTGCTCAGAAATATCCACATCTTCTTTCGGGAGGACAGCGCCAACGTGTCGCAATAGCGCGGGCCATAGTGCTGAAGCCGCGGTACATCGTGGCCGACGAGCCGGTGTCAATGATTGATGCTTCAAGCAGGGCGGAAGTTCTTGAAGTGCTTAAGAGACTGAAGACAAGTTACCGCATATCTTTCCTCTACATATCGCACGACCTCGCTACAACCCGGTACTTCGCCGACAGAGTTGCAGTCATGTATCTAGGCAGAATTGTTGAGACGGGAACAGTTGAGGATATTTTGAATGAGCCTCTGCATCCCTATACACAGGGCCTTATAGCCTCCATCCCAGAACCGGACCCCGGCAACAGGTTTGTTGAGAGACCTACTATAAAGGGAGAGCCGCCATCCCCACAAAACATTCCAACGGGATGCAGGTTTCATCCAAGATGTCCGAAGGCTTTTGACCGATGTCTCGTCGAAGACCCTCAACTACGAGAAGTTAGAAGAGGCCGCTACGTGGCGTGTCATTTATACTGAAGGAGTTGGGGCGGGCTTCTGCTCTTCCTCGGTTTGTTTGCTACGGTTTTTTACGGCCGCAGATGCCGCGTGACCAACGTAGATAAGTGCTGCCGCCAGTACGGCTAATCCCGCCGCCGTCCATGGAACTTTCTCAACCTCGATCCGCTCGTTGTTACAACTGTGACAAGCTTTTCGGAAATCAAGGTTTGTGTGTTGAATACATGGGTTGTCACGGTTTCGGTGACACGCGCGGTTACGGTTGCTGTGACCGTTTGTGTGAGGGTTTTGGGCTTGAGGACTGAGACTGAAAGCGTGTAGACGCCTGAGGAGTCTCCGAAACCTAGGACGACTATGTAGTGAGGGCCTTTCTCCACGGCTGTGTACTCGGCTGCGTCTGTCAATCCAGCGGAGCGAACACTCTGGCCAACGATTTCTCTGAGGGGGCTTAGTAGGTAGAGGTCGAAGTCCTGGTTAGAGGTTATGCGCATTTTGGCAACGAGAACATCACCCGGCTCAAGCAATATCTTGAAGAAATGCAGCTCCCCCTGGGGCGAAGAAGGCTGTCCATTCGGGAGGAGCTTCTTTCGGGTTGTCCGCCCAGTAAGCGGGGTTGTTCCAAAACCTTGTTCCAAAGTCGAGCGGGTAGGAAACCAAAACATAGATCGAGAGAAAGAAATAGACGATGAGTAACGCTACCCCCACTTTCGACATCCTCGAGGACCAGAAAACCCCCAAGACGACTGCGACATATTCACCTCCTCAAACCTGAGAACCTGCTACATCGCGGTGTCGGCCGTGGAGCAAATATTCTGCTTCTGATAGGAAAGAGAGGAATTTTCTGAGGGTTTGATTAGCCGGGTTAAGGCTGTACTTGGGTGGAGTTGTCTGATGCCTGCTCACCCAACCTTGGCGGATCAGGTCATTCAGAATTTTTTGAACGCTGGGTAGAGAGAGGCCAGTCAGCTTGGCCAAAGCATATTTTGTAGCCGGCTTTTCATGTTCAGCAAGTGTCTTCACAACTCTGATGTGCTGGTAGGTTTTTAGAGCTTCTTCAAGGGGATGGTTTGGATGCAACTTTCTACCTCCGGAGGGTTTGCTCGAGGAGTTTGGCAAGCCTATTTGCATCGACTCCGACAAGCCCTATTCGTCCATCAACCCTTTCCACATAGCCTCTCTCAACGAGATAAGACAGGGCCTTGTCAAACCCCGAGGACGACAACCCATGAGTCTCACAGAAAACCGTGAACATCTCTTTCACCTCCCTAAGCTCAGCAAATGCCTTATCTCTCGCGAGAAGAGCCTTCGCAACCGATAAAAGAACGACCCTCGGCTTTTCAGGAAGCTCGGCGTATTCTGCTGCTTGAGACATGGCAACAGTCTCCGCCACCGCGTGTCTGACATCATCTATCCTTACAACGTCTCTACCATTTGTTTCTGCAAGGTTTCCCGCGTAGAGAAGCAGATCGAGTGCCAGCCGCACGTCTCCAATATATGGTGGCCTGGAAACGAAGTCAGCCACGTGCTCGATGACGCTAAATGGAACGGCTCCTCTTTGAAAAGCTTCTGCAACTCGGTCGGCTAGAATGTCGACTAGCTGCTCACGTGTGTATGGCTCAAGACGTAGAATATTGGCGCCTAGTGAGCTCATCTCAGCTCTATCAAGAAAACCGCCAAACCCACTTTCACGTGAAACAAACACCACACCCACAACGTTGAGAGGATGCATAGGCCAGACCTCGTGAAGTCTCGTGAAATCATAGACAACAGTCTCCCTTCCTCTGCTTATTGAAACATGGTAGTCGGCATCATCAAACGTTATGATTACGCGTTGGCCGCTCTCTTTTAGATGGTTAAGGAGGTTTTCTAAAAGCTCTTCAGCGGAGAGTGAGACGCTGTAAGCCTCTTCAGAGACTTTTTTGACGAGGTAACGGTATATGCTCACCTTGCTCGCAGTGAATCTTCTCAAGTTAACGTAGATGTGTGTGAGTTTTCTATGCTTGCGCTGGAGCTCCTGACCAACCAACATGCATAGCGTTGTCTTCCCTGCTCCGACAGGCCCTATCACCTGGACACGGCTGTAAAAAACGTCGTCCCCTCTATACACACCTGCTTCAAGAAATGCTTTCAACAGGCCGTATTCTTTTTCGCGGTGCAAAAGCCTCTCTGGTAGATATGCTGGACTGAGCTTAGACCTGTCAGCGAAAACCGGCATCCGCAATCGTTTTTGGAGCCTGTTTTTATATGGTTTACCGTAACCCAGCGATTTTAAGGGCCTCGTCTCTGGAGAATGCTGTCAAGGTCTCTGTCGAGAGGTAGTCGGCGAACTGGAGGACAAACTTGAGGTAGGTCTCGGCGTCGGGAGCCTCTGCTATGAGGAGGCCGTCGTATTGGCCGAATGTCCACAGCATCTCACGTACTTTCACGGAGCGGTTTTCGCGTATTATGCGGTCCGTTCGGTCGACATCTTCCTTCGTCAATTTCTTCTTGAACCGGACAAGGGTCACGAAGTGCATGGGTTATAGTGTGAGAGGCCACACTTATGTTTTTAAGCCCTCAAAACATCCTACAACCATGCCCTACATCACACAGGAAGAGAGGAAGGAACTTGACCTGGAGATAGACCAACTGCTTGAGAAACTGCGCAAAGCGCCTTTGGAGAAGGTTGACGGCAGGCTCAACTACGTCATCTCACGTCTTCTCAACGGTGTCTACGCACCCAGTTACTTCAACTACAACAGAGCCCTTGGTGTCCTGTCAGCTGTATCGCACGAGTTTTACAGGAGAAAAGTGGCTCCATACGAAGATACTAAGATAAGGGAGAACGGCGACATCTACTAGTCAGGAAATAATACATCTTCTCCCGTCGTAATCCACATTATCCGCGAAGGCGATTATCCATCCTCTGTCCACGGCTTCTCCCTGTTCAGGACGCTGAAAACCTACGAGGCCGTAGGCATCGGTTTTGAGGAGAAGCTCTTCGGCGACAAACTCCTCTTCGAGAACAAACCTGTTACCCTCTATGCGTCCGACGCCGATAAGCCAGCCCGGAGGGTCATCACCAAACTTCTTCCAATAGCTGATGCGAACAGCTTTCCCCGCGGTCTTCGCTCTTTCAGCAGCCTCGCCGGGCATCAATATTTTTTCGTAAATGTATGTCGGCATTTTGGGCTCGATGCTTGACTCCCATTTTTAAAGATATTATAGGGGAGTGGGACCAATCTTCTTATGCATTTTGATGTGGTGGTTGTTGGCGGCGGTTCAACCGGGTCGAGCATAGCGTATTATCTCGCTTCCAAAGGTGCGGGGAAAATCGCTCTCGTGGATAGGAGTAGGGTTGGATGGGGGCAGACTGGTAGATCCACGGCCGTGGTCAGGCTACACTACAGCACCGAGCCCCTCATAAAAATGGCTCTCGAAAGCTGGAAAATTCTCCGCGACATGGAGAGGGCCGTGGGAGGGCCCTCGGGGTTCACAGAAGTAGGGTTTCTAATTTTTGTCGGCCCTGATGACTTGGAAGGGTTGAAGAGAAACGTTGAACTGCAGAAGAGGCTCGGTGTAAACACGCGTCTGCTAGAACCCGAGGAAGTGAAGGCGATTCTCCCCCAGACCGCAACTGATGATTTGGCGGCTGCCGCATATGAACCACATTCGGGCTATGCAGACCCTGTTACTACGGCGCAGACCTACGCCTCAGCTGCGGTTCGGGAGGGGGCGGTTTTACTGGAGGAATGTGAAGTATTTGCTGTTAGGCGTGAGGGTCGGCGCCTGCAAGGCCTCGAGACCACTAGGGGATTGATAGAAGCCAATGTAGTTGTTAATGCTACGGGCGTTTGGTGCAACAGGTTCTTCGAGATGGTCGAGGTCGAGATGCCGGTTAAAGTCTACAAGGAGGAGATAGTGGTGTGGAGAAGGCCTCAGAGCTTCGCCGGCGACCATCCCGTTGTCGGAGACTTGCCTAATAACTATTACATGAGACCTGCTGGAGAGACCCAGACCTATATGGGGAGTATTAACCCAGACCTCTCCATTCCCGGAAGATATGCCACAGATTTTGATTTGGAGGAGCGTGTTGGAATAGAGACTGCGACGAGATACGGTGAAGCTGTGTCGAAGCGTTTCCCGGCGATGGCTGAAGCGGGTTTCGCGGGCGGATGGATTGGTCTATATGATGTCACACCCGACTGGCTCCCAGTTATCGGCTTCTCGCAAGAGGTGGAAAACCTCTTTAATGCAGTCGGGATGAGCGGACACGGCTTCAAACTCTGTCCAGCCATCGGCATACTCGCGTCAGACATAATCATGGGCAAGAAAACAAGCGTCATCGACCCCATGTTCCTCCACGAAAAACGCTTCTCCGAAAAACGATTGGCAACAAGCAGCTACCGATACGGCGTCATATCTTGAAATACAATTTTTAAGAAACCAAAACGCAAAACCATCTAGGCCCTGGTAGCTCAGCCTGGTGGAGCGACCGCTTGGTAAGCGGTAGAGCCTCGCCTCAGAGGCGCCGATGTCCGGGGTTCAAAGCCCCGCCAGGGCTAAAATCTAACAGGTATAAACCGTTTGTTCGCAGAAACCTTTCTTGAGGGAGGTTTCCCGACGATGTGAACCTTGTAGCCGCATCTTGGACACCTGTTGTCATTTACAAGTCTCCAGTCGACGATGTCGAAACCATGCCTCTCGACAACCATTTCTCCACATCCGGGACAGTATGTGTTCTCAAGAGGGTGTCCGGGCACGTTTCCAACATAGACGTAGAGAAGCCCCTCCTCCTTTGCTACTTGGCAGTGTTTCTCAAGTGTTTCGACGGGTGTCCATGGGAGATGGAGGAGCTTGTAATCTGGGTGGAACCTTAGAAAATGTATAGGCGTCTCTGGGCCAAGGTTGTCATGTATCCATCTGCAGAGGCTGCGTGCGGCTTCGAGGTTGTCTCCTATCTCTGGAACGATGAGGTCTGTTATCTCAAGATGTATACGGGTTTTTCGCTTGATCTCTAGAAGGGTCTCGAAAATGGGCTCGGCGCTGGGTATACCTATAAATCTCTGGACAAAGCTTTGCTCACCGCTTCCCTTAAAGTCCACGGTTGCACAGTCGAGAAATTCCCCAGCCATCTTCACGGCATCGGGTGTCCAGTAACCGTTTGTTACGAAGATGTTTATCAAGCCTTTTCGCCTTGCGATGACGCCGATGTCGTGGGCGTATTCCATGAATATTGATGGCTCGTTGTATGTGTAGGCTATGCCGTCGCTGCCATACCGGAGAGCAAGTTCTACAACCTCCTCCGGCGATGCCTCAACACCCTCAACCTTCCTACGCTGGCTTATGTCAAAGTTTTGACA
>VAPR01000539.1_pt1 | contig 24107 bp, 19 predicted proteins | sample 3380701 | NCBI WGS metagenome assembly VAPR01 (sample SAMN11536904, study PRJNA540576) | hot springs metagenome | isolation source: hot spring wet sediment | place: Spain: Lobios | collected 2014-01 | reverse complement strand
GGGCGACTACATGAGCAGCGAGGATGACAACCAGTTGGTGCAAGGCGTTGCTGGGGATGTGAACGCTCTCGGCTACATCCCCTTCGTTTACTATGAAGAGAACCGGCAACGACTGAAGTTGGTAGCTATCCAATGCCCCTGCCACAACAACGGGAAGCCGTCGGTTCCCAATGAAAAGACGGTGCGCGAAAACCGCTACCACCTTGGTCGCCCCTTGTTCATCTATGTCAACCGCAAGGCAGCAGATCGCCCCGAAGTGGCAGCGTTTGTGGAGTTTTACCTGAAGAACGCAGAAGCGCTTGCGAAAGAAGTGGGCTATATCCCTCTTCCCAAGCAAGTGTATGCGTTGGCGTTGGAGCGGTTCAAAAAGCGCATAACAGGTTCTTTGTTCCATGCCAAGGGGGCTTCAAGGAACCTTGAGGAGTTGCTCAAGCGGTCTAAGTGATTGGAACAAAGGGATGAGGAGCGCACCGATCCGTTGCGTCGGTATCTTGCCTTTGCTATAATTGCCATCGCTGGAGCCCTCGTAGCTCAGCGGCAGAGCGCACCCTTGGTAAGGGTGAGGTCCCGGGTTCAAGTCCCGGCGGGGGCTCCATTTTGTTACCTTCGGTCGCCGAGAAGGAGTGTCCGATGGAGCAAGAGCACAAACAATGAGCTGCTTTCCCCTCCGTGCCTACACCGCTTGTGGATGGCTCCCCCATCGACAAGGAGACGCTGGTCCCCAAAGTCCTTCGAAAACAAGCCGAGGATTTTGTTGATGCTCATCGAGTTCACACGAGGCAAGAAAGTATCGCTCATAGACTTACGCTTGGCTGTGCGTAATGATATGACGGTGCAGGAAGCGCATAATTTGTGTGAAGCTATTGAGCAGGAGATCCGACCCATTTTGATCAGCAACGCCGGTGCCACCATCCGTATGGAGTCGGAAAGCGCTTGCCAAACACACGAAGCCAGTGAATAGACACGGCACCGCATCATTCGCGGTCTGAAGGGGTCAAAATGATTGGCATTTGCTCCGATATTCTGGTTGGGCGCATTCTCGGACTCAGAGGAGTGACCATTGTTGCTGCATCAGGAAGAGCAACGGGCAGCCTTTCTCTCGGTCATTGCAACAGCGTTGCTAACCTTGTCGGAGATTTTCGTAGGCGTCCTGAGCGGCGCTGTCAGTGTCGTCGCTAACGGTATCCAATCCGCTTTGGACTTGTTAGCAGCGCTGACGGCTTGGTTTGCTGTCTCCCAAGCTGCTAAGCCACCTGACCGAAACCACCGATACGGACATGGGAAAATTGAGAGTCTGCTGGGCATTGTGCAAGCCCTGTTGATTTGGGCAACGGTGCTTTTCATCGTGGTGGAAGCAGTCAAAAAGTTGACTAAGGGAGCTTTCGTGGAACTCCCGTTAGTGGCGATGGGCATGATGGCGATCTCCGTCACTGTTGACTTGGTCGTTGCTCGTTACCTCTTCCGAGTGGCGAAGCGAACCAACTCTTTAGCTTTAACTGCTGACGCTTGGCACCTGCAAGCGGATGCTTTTGCGGCTCTCGCTGTTTTCGCCGGCTTGGGGTTGCTCAACCTGACAGGGTGGCACTTTATTGATCCCTTGTTGGCGCTGTGCGTTGGGGTTTTGATTGTGAAAGCGGGTTGGGAGATCTTTAGCCAAGCCCTTGCCCACTTGTTAGACACTGCCCTGCCAGAAGCAGAGGAACAAGTCATTCAACAGGTGCTTGACAGACACAACCACAAGTTCATCAATGTCCACCGGCTCCGAACACGACAAGCAGGGAAACGCCGCTATGTGGACCTCCATTTAGTGGTGCGAGACACCATGACGGTTGAAGAAGCCCACCAACTATGCGATGACATTGAGCAAGCCATTCAAACCGCCTTGCCGAGCACGGATGTCACCATCCATGTGGAGCCAGAAAGTGCTTTCAAGGCGCAGGGAGTTGAGGATGGATTGGAATTTCCCCATTCCCTTTCGGAGAGGGAAGCATCATGACCCCTCGAGTTCTTTGGCACACCATTGGTTCCATCTTCGCTATCGGTGGGTTGTTGGCAGCGGTAGGGCAGGGGATTTGGCTCACCCGACAGCGATGGCTGCAGTGGCAACAGCCACCGAGGAAGGTGATCGCTCAGGCACCACCCCAGCCTTCGCCTCAGCCTTTACCCCCAGACTTTCAGGTTTTCGTCGTTTGCTACCACGATTTTCAACCAGAGCCGAAAAGGAAGTGGGTGATCTCGCCCCAACGCTTGGAAGCCCAATTGCAAATGCTGAAAGCGTTGGGATTTACCTTTTTGACCATGAGCGAAGCCGCAGACCTGTTACAAGGACGGTGGCAAGGACCAATCCCCTTGCGAGCCGTTGTGATCACCGTTGACGATGGGTTTGTTTCGGCATACACGGTTTTGTTCCCGTTGTTGCGTCGGTATAAAGCAAAAGCTACCTTATTCGTTTACACGGACTGGATCGGCAAGGGGCAAGGGGCGTTGACTTGGGAGCAACTGCGCACAATGGTTTCATCCGGTTTGGTGGAAGTTGCTTCTCATACTGTCACCCATCCCTACCCTCGGGGTTTGCGAAAGCGACTCCCCTACGAGCGATACCGTGACCGCATGCTTTGGGAGTTCCGACAATCCAAAGCGGTGTTGGAGCAGCGGTTGGGAATTCGGGTTGCGGGGTTGGCTTATCCGGGGGGTTATGCGGATGAGACGCTAAGAGCCTTAGCACAACGAGCGGGCTACCGGTGGGCGGTGGTGATTAACCCTAAGCCGATGAGCATTGCTGTAGACCGCTACGCTATTCCTCGCTACGGAATAAGTTCCGCAACCACCGTGATCGCATTGAGGGATTGGGTCACTCAACAGCCAGTGCAATTGGTGCGCCACGACCAACCTCAGAAACAAGCCAAAAGCTTTCTGGGCAATGCTCGCCATCCAAACGCTGTCTTGCCTGCTAAGGGACGGAGCTCTCTTCCCTAACCATCGTTCTGATCAAAGGGCGGAGACTACAGCACTTCTCCTGTAGGCGGTTGAGCGAACCCAGCCCAAAGGGCTTCCATCTCCTCTGGCGTTGGGTGGTAGGAGAGCAATACGATTCGGTAGCGTAAAGTCAACTTTTCTCCTTTTGCCAGTCGTCCCACATCTTCTGGGGGCAGTCCGAAATCCTTGCGTCCGAAAGGACCGTTGGCGAACAACCCATAGTCACGCACATGCCATGGATTTGGGAAACTGCGATTTTGCGGGTGGTCAAAAAAGCCGATAGCGACAGGTTCACCTCCTACGGTGCCGTAGTAGAGGCACCAAGGAGCACGCTTGCCCCATGCGTCCCTGTTGCGCTCACCTGTGGCTAACAGGATCCGACCCGTTCCTCGGGAAAGGGTGAGTTCGTCGGGGATGCGGATTGCCACAAACCCTTCCTTGGTGTCGCCAAAGACCACATCGGTTTCAGTGGCAAGGAAGGTCTGCGTGAGATCCATGATCCGAAGGTTGGGCAAGGCGCTAAACCGCAACTCTTGGATCACATCGCACAGTTTGCGCCCATCGGAGCCCAACCATTCGTGACGGGCGCGCAGGAGTCCAAACACCGTTCCGCTTTCTACCGCTTCAAACGCAAGGTGGCGGATCTTCGCTTTCTCACTCCATAAATCGTGTCCGTTGACATCGCCGTGAGCAACCCAGAAACCTTTGTGATGGGGATGGTCTTTGGTCTCGCCTTCCTTAGGCTCAACGGGAAAACCACGAGTGAGCACCTTTCCGTTTGGTCCCACCAACGGGAAGCAGAAGGGTTTAGCAAAGTCAGGGGTGAAGTAGTAGCGGGTGAAGAGAGCCCCATCAACAGTAACCGTCACCCACTTTTGCTCGTGCGTCAGGGTCACCGTTGGCGGGATTGGTTTGTCAGTTAGACGAACTCGGTAAATCCGTTGGCTGCCGCTTGACAATTCCGGTTCCAACCAAACCACCTGTGCTTTGTTATCGTTAGTGCGCAGGAGTTGAGCGGGGCGAACCCGACCTTCCTCATCCGTCACTTGAGCGCTTTTCCACTCGGAAGCATCAGGGAGGGGAAGTGAAAGGAATACCGCTTTCACTGCTCGGGTGGTTTGGACCCGCACTGTCCACTCAGACACATCCCGACCCTCCTTTCCCAAAGCCAACATCACAGGCAGAACCATCGCACCAACAACCATTATTGCCCTCGTCCCCATCGGATGCCCTCCCTTCTTGTCCGTAGAAATCCCTGTTGCTGTTCAAAGCAATTGTAGCGCAGAGGCGGCATGTTAAACTTTTGGCGACTCAACGCAACGGAGGCGATCAAGGATGGAGACGAGATGGGAAGAGTTGTGGGCGTTGGACTACGGGGTCTCCTTGCCCCCAAAGACGGATTACGGGATCGGGATCATCGGTTGCGGCGGGATCGTCAATCACGCCCATTTGCCTGCTTACCGAAAATTCGGGTTTCGTGTGGTCGCTTGCTGCGACATCCGTGAGGAGGCAGCTCGGCAAACAGCCGAACGGTTTGAGATCCCTCATTGGTGCACGGACTATCGCGAGTTACTATCGCTGCCGGAGGTAGACATTGTAGACATCGCAATCCACCAACAAGGGCGCGTGGAAATCGTCCAAGCCGCTGCGGAAGCAGGCAAACACATCCTCATCCAAAAGCCTTTTGCTCACCGCTTAGAGGACGCCTTAGCGATGGTAGAAGCCTGCGAAAGGGCAGGGGTGAAGTTGATGGTCAACCAGCAAGCCCGCTACGCGCCCGGACATCGGCTCGCTAAGTTGCTCATTGATGGTGGCTGGTTGGGACAGGTGTTTCACCTCACGCACCATGTGCGGGGAAACCAAGACAGCGGTTGGCCAGCGGAAACGCCCAACTTCCTCATTGTGGATCACGGGATCCACTATTTAGACTTGATGCGCTACTGGACAGGACGGGAGCCCAAACGGGTATTTGCCAGCACAGTGCGGATGCCCGGGCAGCGGGCTGTTTCCCCAATGGTTTACAGCGTCAATTTAGAGTTTGACGACCACTGCATGGCAAACTTGTGGTTCAACGATGTGGTGCAGGGACGCGATAGCCATTACGAGTTCACCATTGACGGCACCCAAGGCACGGTTCGGGGCAATGCCACTCAACTCACCCTTGCCCTCAAAGACGCTCCCGTTTCCGTGATGCGGATGGACTTGAAAGGAAGTTGGTTCCCTGATGCTTTTGCTGCCACTATGGGTGAACTAATGCGTGCTATCCAAGAGAACGAAGAACCAGCTATCTCGGGACGAGAGAATTTGAAAACTTTGCGATTAGCCTTAGCCGCTGTCCAATCCTCGGAAGAGCATCGCCCTGTAGCTTTGGAGTAAGGGCCCTGCATGGGTTGTTTGGGTCGTTTGACCGATTTCCTCGCCGTAAGTTGCCCTTGCACGAAAGCGAAGGTATAGGATGCAGGGTCACGATTGCGTTTGTCGCCGCAGTTGCTCCATCACTTCAGAACCACAGAAGGGCATCCGATCGGCAAACTGTCCTCGCAGAGTTGCGATGAACACATCTGGAGCAATCCCACGCGGAATAGCCACAGGGTAGAAGCGGTTCATCAGGGTCTTCAGGGCTTTTATGGCGCGAGACGGTCTTGGGGGTTGGGGTGGTTGGTCGTAGTTGAACCGCAGCATCGTGGCTTTGCCCTCGCCAGCTTCAACAAAGCACATCACGCTGCCATCGTATTTAGCGTCTGGCTCTTTGTCTTGGATCAATCGGAGCAAATTGTGGGCAAGGACAGGAGCTTCAAAGTGAGCGGCTGCACCGCTCTTGCTCACAGGTAAGTCGGTCGCATCGCCAAGGGCAAAGAGGCGGTCGTGTCCTTTGACTTGAAGGGTGAACTTGTCAGTAGGCACCCAACCCCCTTTGTCCCCAAGCCCAGAAGCGTCAATCACAGGTGCCCCTCGGTGGGGTGGGATAAGTACCAGCAAATCGTAAGGCAACTCCATGCCCTCCAAAGAGGTCACGACGCGCTTTTCGGGATCCACGCTGTCGGTGTTGAAGAAGGTTTCCACTTTAATGCCCTTGCGGGCAAAGAGTTCTTCCACCAGTGGCACTACCGTTGGGATAGAGAAGGCTTGGGGCAGGGGCGTCACAAAGGTGATCTCTGTCTTCTGCCTCAAGCCCTTCTGTCGCAGCCAATCGTCCAACAGAAGGGTGAACTCTATGGGAGCGGGAGGGCACTTGTAGGGGAAGCCCCCAATGCCCACCACGATGTGTCCACCAGAAAAAGACTCAAGCGCTGCTCGCAACTTTATAGCAGCAGGCTCGGTGTAAAAATGATGCCCACCTTCTGCTAAGCCCGGGATTTCGTCAGGGATAGGACAAGATCCCGTGGCGAGCACCAAGTAGTCATAAGACAAAGTGCCGTCGTGCATCACTTTCACTTGTCGCTTGTCAGGGTCAATCCGTTCCACGACAGCCGTCACCAAATTGACCTTGGGGTTCAGCAACTTTCGCTCCTCGAAGCGCAATTTTCGGGGTTCTTCCCAACCGAAAGGCACATACAGCAATCCCGGTTGATACTGGTGAACGCCTGTCGCATCTACGACCGTCACTTCCACTTCATTGTGGCGAGAGAGCTTGTTAGCAACGAAGGTGCCTCCAACGCCGCCACCCAGAACAAGGACCTTCGCTTTTGCCATTGCCTTTCACCTCCAAAGTTTGGAGCGACAGCAACAAAGGGAGGTTACAGGGGAGACAGGAAAAATGCACCAAAAGTGCAATGCCCTTGGCCAAGGCAATTGGGTGGGCTTGAGGGCGATTAGAAGCTCCTTAGACTTTCACGAGAACCCGTTGAGGCAAGGCATTGAGGGCTCTCAGCCACTCTTGCAACTTTTGGTGACGCATGCGTTGGTCTTTGGGCAGCACAAGGGGCCGTCCTCGGGCGTCTACGATAAAGCCTACGACGCCGCCAGTGACCGTTCGTTCCACGACTCTCCCGCTTCCCTCCCCCGCATCAAAACCTCGGACGGGCTGGAACCGAACTCGGGCGGTTTCCCCTTCTTCCAGAGGGAACAGGCGCAATTCGCCAAAGCGGATAGGTTCATTGCTCAGGTTGTAGCGGTCATTCGTGATGCTCAAAGTGCCAATCACTTCGCCTTCTTTTGCGACCCCTTTGGGTGCCAATGCCCAACCCAAACGCACCAAGCAATCGCGCCAAAAAACCTCCATTGCCGCTTCGGGATGAACCGTAGACAGCACGCCCAAATGAGGCATCATGAAAATGCTGTCCACAGTTAGTTGGGTAAACCCTTCTGGTTGCCACGCATCCAACAGCATCAGCGCCGACTGAGCCCGTCGGGGGGCGTGGGAAAGGACGCCTCCGCTACCGATAACCAAGTCCAACGCCATCATGTCTACAATGGTTTGACCAGAAACATCTGCCGTCAAAATCTCCCCGATCGTCCGCTGGACATGGACGCCGCGAAGGGTCACGGCTAATTGCTTGTGATGCTCCAGAGAGAGTCGGAGGGCTTCTCGGGCAACGGCTTGTTCAATAAGTAGGTCTTCCACCGTCTGCGGGATCGTGGTGGGGCGGATCATCTTATTGCGCAAGTGATTGCGCAACTCTACTTCGTCTACTTCAAAGGGCACCCAGCGCAAAATGTTTTCCACACCCGCTTCAGCCAACACATTACCGATGCTGTAACTCATCCCCAAGTTTGCCGAAACAGTGCGGTTGAACACCCCGTTAAATACACTGAACACATCCGTGGTTGCTCCACCAATATCCACTGCCAACACATTCAACTCGTATTGCCGCGCCACTTCTTCCACCAGTTTGCCCACTGCCATTGGCGTAGGCATGATGGAGGTAGAGACCCAAGTGGTCAACTTGTTGTAGCCGGGGGCTTGTTGCATCACATGTTCCAAGAACAACTCATGGATGGCTTCTCGGGCTGGGTGCAAGTTTTCGGTTTCCAGAGTGGGGCGGATGTTATCCACGATGCGCAAGTCAAAACGCCCCTCCAACAACTTGCGGATTTCGCTTCGGGCATCCCGGTTGCCCGCAAAAATGACAGGCAGTTGGAACCCGATGCCCAACCGAGGGCGGGGGTCAGCAGCCACCAACAATTCGGCTAACTCCACCACATGCACCACCGTGCCACCGTCCGTGCCACCTGCCAGCAGCACCATATCGGGTCGTAAGCTGCGGATGCGTTGGATCCGTTCGTAATCCTTGCGACCGTCGTCTATGGCAATCACATCCATCACAATGGCGCCAGCACCCAAAGCCGCACGCTGCGCACTTTCAGCCGTCATCGTCCGCACCACACCCATCACCAACATCTGCAACCCGCCACCCGCACTGGAGGTGGAAACATACAGGTCTGCTCCAGCATCGTCGGAAGAGAACGGATTAGAGCGCACAAAAACCTTGTTATCGGCAAGCAATACCCGACCTGTCACTTCTTCTAACTCGCGCATGGCATTGAGCACACCAATGGTGACATCGTCAAAAGGGGCTTCCACCGTCGTCGGTGCTTCGCCACGGGCTATCAAGCGGTAGCCGTCGTTCACCCGTTCAATCAAAATCGCTTTGGTTGTGGTGCTACCACAGTCGGTCGCAAGGATCCGTCGGACCTCGGACACTTGTTCCGTCACCTCGCCTTCCTAAGGCTGCCTCGTCAAAAAGGATAACACTGATTGCCATTAAGCAGCAACAGAGACAAAGATTTGCGACGGCAAAGTTAGTGGTTCATCTTTTCTTTTGAACGACGATGCCCCTGTATCGCCCAAAAATATCGGCACCTCTGGAGGGTGAGTCTCCTGACGCCCAAAACATCAGCACCTCAGGAGAGGCGTTATTTAGCGAGGCAAAAGCGGCGTATCTTGCAGTCAGTCAAGATTGCACCCATCCGTTCTGCACTTGCATTAACGGGCGGGTGAGGATTGCGGACATTCACCCTGTGGACAGTTTCCGACAATTGCTGCCAAGTGGGAACCTTTGAGCCCCTATCGGCGTTATTGGGAGGCAGATGTATAAACGCATGTTGATACGATGAAGTGAGGAGGGCGGAACCGATGTCGGTTTTTTTGAACAGTCAAAGAGTGAGCAGGTTTCGTTGGTGGGTGCTTGGTGGCTGGATAATGATCGGTCTAAGCCTATTGGCAGCCGCTCCCAAATCTTCTGTTGGTTTCACCCAGCCGGCAGAACGCACCAACCCCATCACTTACGAAATTTCGGCGCAGCTGGTCTTTACACCCCCTGTGGGCACGAAAGTAGCGCATGTGTGGATGGTCAAGCCACCCAACGATGAGGGACAAGAAGTGTTGGGGTTTGAGACCGAACCAATACCCACTTTGGAAGCTCCTGATCCCCTTTACGGCAATCAATTGGTTTATTGGCGTTTGGACAACCCGGAGGGGGCACAGGTCATCCGCTACCGCTTGAGGGTGCGCGCTTACGAACTGCGTTGGCACTTGCAGCCAGAGAAAGTCAACCAACCTGACCCCAAAGGAATGGCGGAGTGGTTGCGCCACGAAACCCATATCATTGCCAATGACCCACGCATTCGTTCTCTCGCCCAGCGATTGGTGAAAAATGCTCCAACGCCTTTTGAGAAGGTGCGGAGGGTTTTGGAGTATGTCATAGACACGATGACTTACTCCCATGCTGAATGCTCCTTGAGCGCCAATGCCCTTCACGCCTACGCGTCTCGCATAGGGCACTGTAGCGATTATCATGGGTTTTCAACAGCCCTGTTACGCAGCCTTGGGTTTCCTGCACGGGTTACTTATGGCATTAATCCTTTCAAGCGCCGCTCCCCGTCCCACTGCAAGTTGGAAGTGTTTCTGCCTCCCTACGGTTGGGTGCCCTTTGATTTGTCCGAGACGGACAAGGTCTTAGAAGCGTGGGAGAAGGCAGGGATAGACCCGACAGAGAAAACCAACCGACGGGCAGCGTTGATGCAATGGCTTTTCAGTGGTTTCCGCGACAACACTTGGTATCGCACCGCTGTTGGCACCAATTTCCCTTTGGTGCCTGCGGTAGCACCTAACCCACCTTTGATCCGCACCTTTTACATCGTTTGCGATGATAAAGTCTTGCCTGATCCTGACCCTGCTAACCCGAACAGAATGGAGTTTGCTTGGCAGTTAGTCTGGGAAGTGAGGCAAGACAGGGAGGCTGTATATCCATGGTCTCTTTGGCTGAAGCCATAGACCCTCGGCAAGGAGGTGGTTGTGTTGATCGCTCGCAAACTCGTTGCGGAGTTTGTCGGCACTTTTGCGTTGGTTTTCATTGGTTGTGGTGCCATCATTGTCAACGGCATGACTGATGGCAAGGTGACTCATGTGGGGATCTCCTTTGCCTTCGGGTTGACCGTGATGACGATGATTTATGCGACAGGACATATCTCTGCGGCGCATTTCAACCCGGCAGTGACCATTGGGTTGGCAGCGGCGGGTCGCTTTCCTTGGCGTTATGTGCCCCACTATTGGGCAGCGGAGTTCGGGGGTGCGCTATTTGCCAGTTTCCTTCACTGGGCGTTAATTGCTCCCCATGCTGCTAATGTGGACTATGGCGCTACGATGTTGGCTCAAGGGCTCTCAACAGGACAAGGTTTCATCGTGGAAATTGTGTTGACCTTCTTCCTGATGTTTGTCATCATGGCTGTGGCGACAGACAAACGGGCAGCGCCGGGTATGGCAGGCATTGCTATTGGCATGACTGTGACCCTGTGTGCTCTCTCTGGAGGTCCCTTGACAGGGGCGTCTATGAACCCTGCCCGTTCTCTCGCTCCGGCTCTTTTTGCTGCCATCGGCGATCCGACGGCGCTGCAGCAAATTTGGCTTTACCTTATTGCGCCTATCATTGGAGCCGTCCTTGGGGGGCGGCTTTACGAATACCTCTGCCCCTCAGAGTTTGCCCGTAAGGGGGCACCTGAGGACTTGATGGAAGAAGTGCTGCAAGGCGCAAGATAGCGAAAGCGCAAAACTTCGCAAGGAGGTGCTGGGAAATGGCAGCACAGCAAAAGAGACCTCGCCCGTTGAAGTCGCAAAAGTCCGTGCGGGCTATTTTCACCGGCGGCTTTTTGGGTGCTGGCAAAACAACAGCTCTGGGAGCACTTGCTCGCCGGCTACTCCAACAAGGGCTAACTGTTGGCTTGGTCACTAATGACCAAGCAGCAAACTTAGTGGATACGGCAATTGTCAAGGAGTTAGGAGTGCCCGTTGCAGAGGTCGCTGGTGGCTGTTTCTGCTGCCGCTTTGATGACTTGGTGGACGCAACGGAGCAGATTTTAGCCAATAACCCCGATGTGCTGTTGGGTGAGCCAGTCGGCAGTTGCACGGACTTGGCAGCGACGGTCGTTGCCCCAATGAAGTTCTACTATGGCGATGTCTTCCGCGTGGCGCCGTTCTCCGTGCTTTTGGATCCCCTGAGGGTGCGAGAGTTGGTGCTCAAGGAGGCTGAAACCCTCTTCCCCGAGGAAGTGGTTTACATCTTTAACAAACAACTGGAGGAAGCCGACATCATTGTGCTGAACAAAGTGGACACCCTAACGCCCGAAGAAGCCGACCGGATGGTCGCTGCCATAAAAGAACTGCAGCCAAACAAGCCTGTGTTGAAAGTTTCTGCTTTGCGGGGTGATGGCATTGACGAGTGGTTGCAGATGCTCATGAGCGATGCACCTGCTGGTTCCCACATCCTCCGCGACCTTGACTACGATACCTATGCTAAGGGCGAAGCGGTATTGGGTTGGTTGAACGCAACAGTGCAACTGACTGGCAAACCCACCTTCTCCGTTCGGCGCTATGCGGAAGCCCTCATGGCGGAGTTGCAAAAGGAAATCCAGCAAAAGCGAGCGGAAGTCGCCCACTTGAAGTTCCTTTTGACCAGTGGCGGGAAGCACTTGAGGGGGCACTTGATCAAGGCCGATGCCAACCCTGAATTCTTCGGCGAATTAGAGGGAGAAGTTGCGGACGCCACCTTGGTGCTCAATGCGCGCATAGGGATAGACCCAGCAACTTTGGGTGGGGTTGCTACTCGCGCTGTTCACCACGCTGCTCACGCTGTTGGCGCAGAAGCGGAAATTTTGAGCATCCAATCCTTTAGCCCGCCCTATCCGCGCCCGCCTTATCGGATGACCGAAACTGTGTCAGCGTAAAGGGTCCCAGAAAGGCTTTCGGAGATGGGTGGGGGATTGACACTCCTCTGCCCATCTTTTTGCCCTCCCAAGCCTTGCCCATGAGTTTTGGGGTAAGTCGTGGTTTTCCCCTTGCTCTTGTGGTAGCCTTGTGGCAACATAACAAGCAACCTTAAACTGCCGCCGGAAAGGATGCGGAGGCGATGCAACGGCAACCGAGTGCTTGGCGGCACGGGCTGTTGCTTGGGCTTTGGTTTGCAGCGGTCGTAGGGCTGGTGGCGGGGTTAGGGGACAGCATTCGTTTGTATGCTGCTCTTAGGTCTCAACGGCAGCAATTGCAAGCGGAAGTGCAACGGCTCCAACGAGAGTTGACTGTGCTGCAAAACAAACTGGCGTTTTTGAACACCCCCGAAGGCATTCGGTTGGTCCAAAGAGCCCAGTGCGTTAATGGGGATGGGGAGAAGCTGTTGGTTGTTGAGCGAGGATTGCCTCTCGTCAGCCTGATGGACTTGATTCCAGGAGGCATAGAGGAATGGCACGACAGCGGGCAACGCCGCGCCTCCCTTCGCAACCGATGGCTCGTGCGCCTGTCCCGCCATTGGCAGCGGCTACGAGGCGACCGATCGCCTTAGCCCTTGCTTCGGCAACCCTTTTGCTTTTGCCCTTCTTTGTTTCACTGGCATTTTTCGTAGCGTGGTTTGCGTTGATCCCCTTTTTCCAAAGCCTTTCAGGGCAGCGATGGAAAACCGCTTTAGCGGCTTCGTTGGTTTGGGGATTGGTTTATCACGGCTGCCTCAACTATTGGTTAGTGCCCACGATTATTGATTTGGGTCCTTTTGCAAACACTCCAACAGCGACCATGAAAGTGTGGGCAGGCATTGCGTTCCTTGCTCTCCTCTTGTGGCAAGGGCTGTTCGCCCTTTTGTTTGGCGGATTAGCATGGCGGCTCTTACAGCAACCCATAACCTTGTGGACCGTCAGCGGATTGGCCGTCAGTTGGCTGCTGGTGGAATGGCTGCGTAGTTTGGGGCCGTTCGGCTACCCTTGGGGATTGATGGCAGCAACGCAAATCGCTTTTCTTCCCCTCGCTCAAACCGCCGCTTGGGTGGGAAGTTATGGCTTAGGCGGGTTGATTGTCCTTGTCAACGGTCTTGGGTTTCTTGCTTGGCAGCGCCGTCAAGGACGGTTCCTTCTCGCTGCTTTCGTCCTCCTCGCCTGCATTTCTGTCCTCGGTTGGTTAGACTGGCACCGCACAGCTCAGCAGGCCAAAGCAGCACCGAAGGTAACCGCTGCGGTTGTGCAGGGGAATTTTGGCAAGGAACGATGGCGACCAACGGTCTCTTGGGAGGAACTGCAACAAATTCTGATGACCCACCTGCGCATGAGTCGTCAGGCTGCTCAAAAGGGCGCCGAAGTCATTGTTTGGTCGGAAACAGCATTACCTTGGCGGTTGCGAGAAGACAGCCGGTGGGGCTATGGTGCTGCCGAGGTGCAACGGTTAGCCCAACGCTTCCAAGTCGCTCTCTTTGTCGGCGCTGGCGATTGGCAAGATGCAAGAAGCTACAACGCCTGCTTCGTGTTTGCCCCAAAGGGTTGGTTACATGGGGAAGAAGTTGCCTACAAGATGCGGTTAGTCCCCTTTGGCGAATATTTGCCCGGGCGGCACCTTTTCCCTTGGTTGGCACAGTTCCTTCCCCAAGCCCCTGTAGAAACGGCTCCGGGCACTCGGTTTGCAGCCCTTCGCCTCCGTTGGAAGGGCAAGGAAATCCGACCCGCCATCGTTATCTGTTTTGAGTCCTTATTTGCCTTTCACTTGCGGCACCTGACCAATTCGGTTGACGCCAACTTAGTCATTATCCTCACCAATGACAGTTGGTTTGGGGCTACCTTAGCACCAGTCCATCACGCACGCATCGCAATCCTGCGCGCCATTGAATTGCGTCGGGCAGTGGTGCGAGGAGCAGGCACAGGCATCAGCCTCATCGTAGCACCGACAGGGGAAGTGAAGCAGATTGCTCCTTGGAACAAGCAGCGCCTTCTGATTGATTCCGTTCCGCTGATGGATCATTCTTCGCTTTATAGTCGCCTTGGCGATTTGCCTTTTGTCGGGTTTGCACTCCTTTTGGTTTTGGGATTGCTTTTGCGGCATCGCTTCGCCGCTTCCTGAGGTAGGAGGGGAACAGTCAAGCCTTCGGCGGTGCCACCAAAATTTCTGCTCCTTGACACGGTCCTGCTACGAACCAAGCCAACTCTGTTCCAAAGGAGTTTTGGTAGGCTTTGCTGATGGCTTGGGCGATGGGTTCTACTTCTTCTTGCCGAACCAGTGCCATTGCGCAGCCGCCCAAGCCTGCCCCTGAAAGTTGTGCGCCCAAGGCACCAACACCCAACGCTGTATCCACGAGAAAATCAATGGCGGGCGTGCTGCACCGATAACTTCCCCCTTGCTTCCACAAGGGCACCCGGTGTTGTTCAAAAGCAGCCAAAGCTGCATCGTCTGTTGGAAACTGGAAAGGTGCCCCTTGACCGTTGCGCCACTGGCTAACTCGGTCTCCGTCGTGGCTGATGGTCATCAGCGTGCCAAACTGTTCTCCATAGCCTTGTTCCAGAATTATCGGGAACCGTTCGCTTCGCTCGCACTCCGCTACGCCGAACCAACAGGTTCCTCTCACTTCCAAAGCGGTATCCGGTTGGGCTTGACAAATTTCTCGCCACCGCTCCAACTGCTCGGTTTGGCTGGGCAGTAGTTGATGGAGTTCGGTAAAGGAAGCGTAGCGAGGCAAAACACGCAGCAACTGATACACCAAACTTTCATCGCCCAACCGAGATGGGGTGGCGTCTCGCAGGTAACGAAGCCGATTGGTCAGGGTAGGAAAGCGTTCGTGCCACAACAGCATTCCCACCTCGTAAGCCGCCACCCGGCGGTTAAATTCAGCGCGGGCAGCACTTCCTTTGGGTGCTCGTTCACCGCTGTCCATCACTAAAAGGCTCATCCCTTCAGGAAAAGGCAAGTGCGCCACTGTCATTGGGAAGAAACCGATGCGGGTGATTTGACCACATCGTGACAGCAAGATAGCAGCATGGTCGCCGGCGCCTCCCCGCGTGCCTACGAACCATTCCCCGTAACCGCAGATTTCTGCTAACTCAAGCCAGCGGGATGGGTGATGCAGAATCGTCGCCTCGTTGCACCAAAGGAGCGCTAAGAGCAAAGCAACGAAGAGGGCAGAAGAAGAACTCAACCCTGCCTCCGGTGGGATATCGCCTGTGACCAACACTTTTGCCCCGCGCCAACCCTTGGCAGTTGAGATACCTAATTTTTGGTGCCAGTTGACCATTGTTGCGGCAGCGGCTTGGGCGTAGACAGCCCAGCCAATTGTGGGGGGACGCCGCTGCGCTTCCTTGCGTGTCCATCGCTCCCATGAATCTGCCTCCATTGTTTGGGGAGGCGCTACTGAGAGGAGGCGAAAGGAGTGGGTTGGGAAAGCGGTTGGTCGTTCGTGCTCCAAAGTCACTTGATCGTTAGCGTTTGGTTGGAGAGCGAGCCAAATCTCGCAGGGTAGTGCGATCGGGTGGACAAATCCCCCTCGATGGTCAATGTGTCGCCCCATCAGGTTAAGTCGTCCCGGGGCGCGCACGAGGGCAATTGGTTGCTCATTGCCCCACCGCTGGGCAGCGGTTGATAGAAGGCTGCGGACAATGGATTGTCGTCCCTGCCACGCTGTCCCATAAGTGGCTCGTGCCCACCGCTGCCAATCAGGGCTATCCAGCCAATTCAACCATTGGCAAACAGGGACCATGTTGCGGCTCTCCTGTTTTTATCAAGAGTGTTGGGCTCCGCCTAAATGTTGGGACGCCCTTTCCGCACCTCCGCCCGTTCCTTCTGTGTGAGTTCAAACAAAGTGCGGACAAGTTCGGCTTCTTCGGGAGTGGCTTCCATCTTCCGCCGCGCCAACACACGCCTATGGATTTCCAAGGCGCTTTCCAGCAGCAGTTCCACAGCATCCCCTTGTGCCCCAATGCTCTTCGCCCAGATGGTGAAGGAAGGCACATCTTCAGTCGCCACACCGTGGATGTGACTGAAAATGCCGATGCGCTTGCCTGTGTAAATCAAGGTGCCGATAGAGGTCTTCACATGGTCGCCGATAAAGCAACCCACTTTGGTGCCAGCATCAATCTTGCCTTCACCCTCTATGGTGATGCGGACACTCCCGTAAGTGTCTTTGAGGTCGCTGTTAGTGGTCAAAGCACCCAAGTTCACCCACTCACCCACATAGGCGTGGCCAAGGAAGCCATCGTGATACTTGTTGCTGTAGCCTTGGATGATGCTCTCTTCCACTTCCCCGCCGACACGGCAAACATCGCCAATGTTGCTTCCTTCCCGAATTTTGCCACCCACGATCCAAGTGCCCTTGCCGATGTAGGTTGGTCCTTCGATGCGGGTGGGTGGGTAGACCGTGGTGTTGTCACCGATGTAAATAGGACCGTGAGAGACATCCAATACAACTGTGGGGTGAACCACCGCACCTTTGCCCAGGTAGACGCGGGAGGAATCGCCACCGTAGATGATGGCGCCCTGCTCCAGTTTGCCTTCGCTTTCTTTGCCTTCTATTGCCAAGGGGAATTCCGCAGCGATCAACTCGGCGTTATGGTTGACCAATTGCCAAGGGTAGCGCAGCACAGGGATGTCGGGCACCTCGTGCCGAACCGTTGCAGCGTCCAGAAAAGCTTGCCAGTCGGTAGGGGAGAGGGGTTCGCCTTTCTGCAAAGCGGGCAAAACGGTTGCTGCTGCCGTTTCGCCCAAGTAAGCCGCCACCAGTTCGTCACCTTTGGTGTAAGCTGCTCCCTTCTCTACATTGGCTGCCTGTTGTGCCCATTCTGGAGTCAAGAGCAGCCGACCGTTGACAAAAAGCACGCTTTTGCCTTCCAGCCGCTCCAATTCGTTGACGAAAATCCCCTTATCCTTCAACCAATGGCGCAACACGGGGGCAAGGTAAGTTCGGGTGTGGAGGTGGAGTTCAGCGTTGGGGAACGCTCGCTGCACCTTTTCCCAAAGGGCAAAAATGCCCGTCCGCAGTAAGCAAACAGGACGCATCCATGTCAATGGCTTAAAGTTGACCCACTTAACATCCTCAAAAAGCACGACTGCGTCCATTGCCCATTCCTCCTTCCTCTGCGCAAGATGACTACCGGCACCCAAAAGTTTGCCACACCTCCGCTTTGCAAATGGGTTGGCGGAGCAACCCTCGTCTGTCAGCAGCAAAATAGCCGTTGGCGCTGGGCAATCAGTTTGGTCAATGAGGAACGAGAAAGGAGGGTGCAGCATGACTTGGCGAGAGGCTGAGCGTTGGGTCGGTCGGAGCCTTTGGGACGAGGCTATTCCCACGCCGTTCGTCTTCGTGGATTTGACTATCCTGCAGCGCAACATCACTCATATGCAAGCATTAGCGACTGCCTCCAAAGTTGCCCTTCGCCCCCACACCAAGACCCACAAAATCGCTGCTATTGCCCAGATGCAGTTGCAAGCAGGAGCCATCGGTTTGACGGTTGCAAAGTTAGGAGAAGCTCAAGCCTTAATAGAAGCGGGACTGCTGACCAGTTTCATGGTAGCTCAACCTTTCGTTGGCACCGAAAAAGTGCGATGGGCGCTACGCCTCGCAGATCAGTGCAAACTGCTTGTTTGCGTGGACGACGCTTCGTTAGCGCAGGCAATGGACGAAGTCGCAGGACAAGAGGGCAAAAAGTTGAACCTTGTGTTGATCGTGGACACAGGCTATCAGCGTTTCGGTGTAGATTGGCAGCAAGCCCCATCGGTTGCGGCAGCGATAGCTCGGCTTCCTCATGCTCGCTTTCTGGGGATTCGTTCTCATGATGGTCGCCCTTATCGGCTCGCCACCTTTGAAGAGCGGCAACAAGTAGCTCGCGAAGAAGCCGAACGGATGGTGGAAGTAGCGGAGAAAATTCGCCAACAAGGGATCCCATGCGACCTTGTGAGTATCGGGAGCACGCCCGGTGCCCATTTGCTGTTGGGACACGGTCCTCTTGACGGGGTCACGGAAGTGCGACCGGGTAACTATGTGTTCCACGACCGCATGCAAATCAGCCTTGGTGTTGCTCGTCCCGACGATTGCGCCCTGCGCGTTGTTGCTTCCATTGTTTCCACGCCCCGCAAGGGTGAAGCCTTGATAGACGCAGGGTTGAAAACCCTTACAGGCACGCCCGATCGGTTTGCTGAGGGCTTCGGGTTGGTGCTCAACCGTCCTGACGCTGTGGTGGAAAAATTGTGGGAAGAGTGCGGGTTGATCCGCTACCAAGGGGAGCCTTGGTCGGTTGGCGAACGGGTGCTTTTGATCCCTAACCACTCTTGCGAGATCACTAACCTCGCCGAAGTGGTGTTTTACGGTGTTGACGATCGCATCGACGGCTTTTGGGTTCCTGAGGCGCGGGGCAAGGTTTGGTGAGGTGCTTCTTTGAAAAAACGCTTTTCCGCTGAGAGGGGTGAGAGCATGGTGGGTAGTTTGTGGTTGGTGGTTGCAATGCTTTTTGCTGTTCCTGCCTTTCCCTTGACAAAAATGGCATTTGTTGGGGTTTGGCTTGACAACAATCAACCGTTCCCTCTGGAGCCTCCATCAGGGGAGCGTTGGGTTCCTTTTGAGCAAGTGCAGCGAGAATTGCGCTTTCGGAACTGGCAGCCTCCCTTGACAACTTCGCAGATGGTGGATTTGGCAACTGCTTTGGAAGCGGACGCTGCTGTGGAGGTTCGGGCGACCGCCCTGCGCCGACAGCGCCGTTGGGTCGCAGTGGTGGTTGTGCGGGTGGTCTCCGCAACCCTCCAAGAAACAATCCACTCGTCTCAAGCCCGTATCGGAATCCGTCAACCCCAAGAAGTTCAGCAGGTAGTAGCGCAAATCGTTCCCTCCCTCCTCGCAGCAATCCCCAAGCAGATCCCTTTTGCTTCTGTCCAATTGCGAGAGGGGCAACGACGCGTGCACTTGGTGGCTTCAGAAGGTGAGTGGCGCAAAGGAATGAAGGTGTTGTTCATCCGAAATGCAGGTGGAAAGTGGATTCCCTTGGGCAAGGGTGAAGTGACTGTCGCTCAACGCTCGGCTGTGATTGCCCAGTGGATCGTAGAAGCACGATTAACCGACGCTAACGCCGCTGTCCGATCAGGTGATAAAGCGGTGCCTATTTTTGCCCCTCCCGAATGGTTGGCGAAAGAAGGGACTTGGTGAAGTCACTTGGCAGGATTCGTTCAAGCTTTGGTGGCTGATTGTGAAAACAATCGCAGGAAATTGGAGGGTGCCGATCCAGCAAGGGAAAAAACTTGCAGGCTCTCACTCTCAATCAGGACAGTTACCCGATTGTAAGCTGCTATCCTTTTGCATGGCAGCCAAGCTATACTCAAGTATGCCTCGGCACGGGGTTTTCGTTGCCCCACGAAGGAAGGTGCTTTCTGTCCTACCCTGAAAGCAACAAGCCCTCAAGAGTTCCTGTCAAAAAAGGTGAATGCGGGAACCGGGGGCACAGCGCGCAATGAGGTGACAAGGATGCGATCGGCAGGAATTGTTGGGCTCGGTATGTATGTTCCGGAGAAAATACTCACAAACTTTGATTTGGAGAAACTGGTGGACACCAGCGATGAGTGGATCACCACTCGCACAGGGATTAAAGAGCGCCGGGTGGCAGCAAAACATGAGACAACAACTACGATGGCAATAGAAGCGGCGAAAGCCGCTTTGGATGATGCCAATGTGCCCCCATCGGAAGTGGACTTGATCATCGTGGCGACGGTGACACCCGACTGCTTCTTTCCCGCCACTGCTTGTCAAGTGCAACATGCGATTGGGGCGCCCAACGCAGCTGCTTTTGACTTGTTAGTTGGCTGCACAGGATTTGTCTATGGGGTAGTCACTGCGTGTCAGTTCATCCAAACGGGGGCCGCTCATTGCGCTTTGGTCATCGGTTCGGAAACCCTGACAAGAATTGTGGATTGGACGGATCGCAAAACCTGCGTGCTGTTTGGTGATGGAGCAGGGGCAGCGGTCATCACCCCTGTGCCGGAAGGGCGAGGGCTGTTGGGGTTTGACTTGGGGAGCGACGGTAGCGGTGGCAGTTTGCTGAAAGTAGATGCGTTGCTGGCAACCTGCCAAGCGCCTACCGCTATTGACGGCTATCGGCGACCCACCATCTTCATGAACGGCAACGAGGTGTTCAAATTTGCCGTGCGGGTGATGGCGGATAGCACTCTGGCAGCGCTTCTGCGGTCGGGGATAACTTTGGATCAAGTGGATTTGATCGTGCCTCATCAAGCCAACATCCGCATCATTGATGCTGCTGCCCGTCGCTTGGGGATCTCGATGGACAAGGTGTTTGTCAACTTGGAGCATTACGGCAACACCTCCGCTGCCTCCATCCCCATTGCTCTCGCTGAGGCGAGAGAGAGCCAACGGCTCAAGGAGGGCGATGTGGTGGTAGCGGTCGGGTTCGGAGCAGGGCTATCGTGGGCAAGCTTTGTGATGCGGTGGTAGGCCCGATCTCTTGCCAACAAAAGTTGTGGTAACATTCTCGTGTCTGCAAAACTCAAGCTAAAGGAGGAGCGAGATGGCGCTGGCGTTTTTGTTCCCAGGGCAAGGTGTGCAGCGCGTCGGGATGGGAAGAAGTCTGGTCAAGGCTTTCCCCTCCTTGCGCGAATTCTTCGCTGCTGCTGACAAGATCACGGGGCGTGCTATCAGCAAGCTGTGTTTTGACGGACCCGAGGAGGAATTGACCCTCACCCTCAATGCGCAGCCGGCAATTTTCACCACTTGTTTTGCTTGTTGGGTGCTTTTGTCCGAACGGGGCTTTCACCCCAAATTCGTGGCGGGGCACAGTTTGGGTGAGTGGACCGCTGCGGTTGCCAGCGGGGCGTTGGAATTTGAAGACGCCCTTCGGTTAGTGGCTAAGCGGGGAGAACTAATGCATCAAGCCCCACCGGGCAGTATGGCAGCCATCTTGGGCGCCTCCGTAGAGCAAGCCGAGAAACTCTGTCAAGCCGCTTCGGAAAAAGGCGTTATCACTATCGCCAATTACAACGCCCCTGACCAACTGGTGATCTCCGGGGAGAAGGAAGCGGTAGAGTATGCAGTCCAAATCGCCCGACAATTTGGGGCTGTCAAAGCCGTGCCTTTGAAAGTGAGCGGTGCGTTCCACTCACCCCTCATGGAAGCCGCTAAGGAGCAGTTCCGATCCTTCGTCCTGCAATCCAATTTCCAAGACCCAGAAGTGCCTGTCGTTGCCAATGTCACGGGGCAACCCGTGAAGGAAGGGAGCGAACTTCAACGGTTGCTCATAGAGCAGCTAACCTCGCCTGTCCGGTGGGTGGATTGCATCCGAACGATGGCAGCTGACGGGGTGCGCACTTTCGTGGAACTGGGTCCGGGGCGTGTCCTCAGCGGATTGGTCCGGCGCATTATCCCCGACGCCGTAACCTTCTGCGTGGAAGACCCCAAATCCTTTGAGGAAACCGTCAACCAGTTGGAAGCGTTGGGGAATTGAACAGCTCAACCCTCTTGCTCCCGCACGGGGTTTGGGCTTTCAAAAGCACCTCTCGCTCAAACGGGCTGAGCGAGAAGGACAAGACCCATGCGGCACTTCTTCTACAGCAGCAATCCAAACAAAGTGAGGTGGGTAACTGATGAACGGGTTTGCATCCCTCCGCTTGGAGGGCAAAGTGGCGTTGGTGACGGGAGGCAGTCGGGGGATCGGCGCTGCTATCGTTCGGTTGCTGGCTCAGCGGGGAGCAAAAGTTGGCTTCTGCTACCGCCAACAAGCAGAGAAAGCCCACGCTTTAGCCCTCCAAACCCAAGCCGAAACAGGACAACCCGTCGTGGCAGTTCAAGCAGATATCAGCGACAAGGAGCAGCTGCAAGCCGCTATAGAGCAGCTCCGACAGTCATTGGGCGATATTGACATCTTGGTCAACAACGCTGGCGTTGTGCGTGACACCCTCTTTTTGCGCATGGACGAACGCAGATGGGATGAAGTGATCAACACCAACCTGCGGGGCGCTTTTTTGTGCACCAAATTGGTAGTCCCAATGATGCTGGCGAAGCGGTGGGGGCGAATCATCAACATCACTTCCGTTGTAGGGCTTATCGGTAATGTGGGGCAGACCAACTACGCCGCTGCCAAAGCCGCCCTCATCGGCTTCACGAAGAGTTTGGCAAAGGAGCTGGGGAGCCGAAACATCACCGTCAACGCCGTTGCTCCCGGGTTTATCGTGACCGACATGACCGCTTCCCTCTCCGAAGAGATCCGCAACCGCTACGAAGCTCAAGTTGCTTTGCGCCGGTTCGGACAGCCCGAAGAAGTTGCGGAAGTAGTCGCTTTTTTGGCATCGGATGCCGCCAGTTATATCACTGGGCAAGTGATTGTCGTAGATGGCGGGCTTGTCTGAGTCCTTCAGTAGCGACTCCTCCCTCACCGTTCTATCAGCCATGCCCATGCCTTGCGCGGCGGAAAGGTTAAGGTGCGCGACCAACGAGCAGGTAAGGTGGTCATTTTGCCGAACCCGTGTTCGCTGACTTCTGTGACCCGGACAAAAGGAAGCGTGATGCCGTAAGTGCGGGCGTCAAAATGCAGGGTTGCTGAAGCGGGTTCGTCGCCGACATGGACGAACAGCAGCACCACCTTTCCTTCGCGGGGCAACTGCCATGCACCAGTGAGCACAGCATCAGTTTCCACCCACCATTCGCCCCACCACTGCCAATCGGCGCGCACCTTTGGGATGTTGCCCACCAACTTGGGTGGTCGTGCCATTTCGCCTGCGTAGAAGAAGCGACGCAAGTGCCACCTCAGCCGCACCACTTGTCGCAGAAACTCTGCGTTTTCCTTTTCTTGCACGATGTTGGGGTCAATCCAACCGATTTGCTCGCCAAACACCAGTTGCTGTCCTGCTTTCATGCGCAGCGCCAAATCTTTCGTTGCCCCACCCCGATATGCCCGACCAAACATTTGGACTGCGCCGCCGTAAACGACAGGGAATGCGGGCACTTGACCATCATGCTGCCAGTGCCATGTCAAGTAGCCGTCAAACCAACGAACGAACGGTTCTGCGTTGCATTCGGTGGTCAGCATCCTGTCTTTGGGCATGGCTGCTCGGATAGCGTCCAACATTCGCCAGTAGCCTTCGTTCCACCATGCCCCGCCACCTAAAGGATGTCCGTGTGTTCGGTCAAAGCAAAGGGCAGGGGAAGCAGCCGCAACTTGGTCAATGTAAACCCCGCGCACGCCAACTTCTTGAAGCAGTCGCAAAACGATTTCCCGCACCTTGTCTTGCCACAACTTCGTTGTGGGGCACATCGGTGCCAACCGCACATCGCTACCGTCGGCTTCTTTGCTCCCGTAACTTTCGGTGTAGGGCGAACCGTCCTCTTGCTTTGTCGCAGCGGGCAGAGCGACAGCGCTGAACTGCCAATCGTCTACGCCTTTGTCCCTTGTATCCCAGAGCCGACCGTTGATGTAAGGCATGACGAACACGCTGGCTTGCTGCAACGCATGCACCCCTTCTGCAAACCCTTCTTTGGCGGGGAAGTAGTGGGGATAGTCGTTGTCAAAGGGGATGCGATGCCAGTTATACCAGTGAAAACCGACAGGCACACCCATGAATGCTGCAAAGCGTTTGACCGCTTCCACACACTCTTCGGGCGCTCCGCCGCCTAACGCCCAAACGCACAGCTCTTTCATCCATTGCGGAGTATCTGAGCGACCGTCTTTGGTCAACTTGGGGAACCAACGAGCGTGCCGGCGCACCCAATCTCGGTAAATCACCGCCGCATCAAACCAATCGCCTCGCAGCAACTGCCACACCACTTCGCCGCTCAGCGCAAAATCGTTGCCCGCTATGCCCATGTTGGGAGTGGGGTGGTCAAATGCCAACACCACCTGCTTGTTTTGTGGATCGCTCCGAACAACGATGTCTTTGGCGCTACCCAGTGGATCATGCCCACCGACATAAA
>VAPR01000537.1_pt1 | contig 24133 bp, 22 predicted proteins | sample 3380701 | NCBI WGS metagenome assembly VAPR01 (sample SAMN11536904, study PRJNA540576) | hot springs metagenome | isolation source: hot spring wet sediment | place: Spain: Lobios | collected 2014-01 | reverse complement strand
CCTGCTCCTGGCGCTGGGCGGCCTGCTCCGAGCCCTGGCCGCCTTCGAGGAGGGGCGCGCACGGCTCCGCGCCCGGCTGGCCGCCCTGGCCGGCCGCTGAGCCGCCGTGGACAGGGAGGGAGCGTGCTCCTCGTTCTGGAGAGCCCGGTCTACGCCGCCGACGGCGTCCACATCGGCAAGGTGGTCGGCGCGGTGGTGGACCCGGCCACCAACCGGGTCACCCATCTCATCGTTCACCGCCACTGGCTCGGCCTGCTGCGCCTCGCCAACGTCATTGTGCCCGTCGGCGCCATCGCCACCGCCGACACCACCGGGGTTCACCTCAAAGACGCGCGGGCGGACGTCGAACGGTACCCGGAGTTTAGCGAGACCCTGTACATCCCGCTGGCCCCACCGACCGGCACGGCTACGGTCTACTGGCCGGCCGCCGACCTCTACCGCCCGGCCGTCCCGGCCTTCGGCCCCTATCCGGTCCTGGAGTGGCGCCGGATCCCTCCCTGCGATGTCCCCATCACCCCTGGCACCGTCGTCGAGGCCGCCGACGGCCCGGCCGGCCAGGTGGCCGGCGTGGTCACCGCCGACGACGCCCTCGTCACCGCTCTCATCGTCACCGGCCCGGACCTGCCCCCCGAAGGCCTCTTCGTCCCCCGGGAATGGGTGACCCACATCCAGGAGGACCGGATCGTTCTCAACCGCCCCCGGGCCGACCTGGCCCGACTGCCGGCCGCCCGGCCGGCCTCCCCGTAGCCGGCGGCCGGTCCCGACCGCCTCCATCCAGAAAAACCTCCGGCCCGGGCTTGACCGCCTGCGCCCGGGCCGCTAGACTCCGCCCATCCCAGCCAGCCTGTCGGCTGAGCATAAAGGAGAAGGACATGATCGTCTGCCAGCTGGCCGATACCCCGCTGCAGGAGGTTGGGTCGCCGCTGGACCCGACCCTGCGCTACCGTCTGGCCTTTCCGCTCTCCGCCGCCGGCACCCAGGCCACGGCCGTGGTCGCCCTCGCAGTGCCCCCCGGCTGCCACCTGGGCCAGCACACCGACAGCGCCGAGAAGGTGGTGCTCGTGCTGGAGGGCGAGGGCGAGGCGGTCGTGGAGGCGGACAGCGTCCCGGTCGGCCCCGGCATGCTTATCGTCATCCCGGCCATGGCCCCCCACGACCTCCGGAACCGGGGAACCACACTGCTGCGGGCGCTGGGCTTCTTCGCCGCAGCCACCGTGGTGAGCACCTTCCGTCCCTCACCCCTTCCCGGGGCCGAGGCGCTGATCAGCCTCCACGGGCCGGCGGGGACCGAGATCATGCTGGCCTCACGCCTCGGCTGAGGCTCTCCTCCGGCCCAAGGTCAGGTGCAGCGCGCCCAGGCCTGGGGGTATAATATATTTCACTGTGGCGACCGACTGAGGGTGTGCGCTCTCAGTCTTTTTCATGCCGCCGGTCGAGGGAGTACGCATGCAGGACAAGCCGGTGTATCTGACGCGCGAAGGGTTGGCCAAACTGGAGGCGGAGCTCCGCTACCTGCGGGAGGTGCGTCGACGCGAAGTGGCGGAACGGCTGCGCGCCGCCAAAGAGTTCAGCGACGCCGAGGACAACGCCGAGTACGAGGCCGCCCGCGACGAGCAGGCCTTCATCGAGGGACGCATCCTCACCCTCCAGACCCTCCTGGCTAACGTCCGCCTGATCGACGACCACCAGCAGAGCCACGATATCGTCCGCCTTGGCTCGCGGGTCCAGGTCCAGGACGACGACGGCGAGACCGAGGAGTTCATCATCGTCGGCTCGGCCGAGGCCAACCCCCGCGCCGGGAAGATCTCCAACGAGTCGCCCGTCGGACGCGCGCTCCTGGGGCACCGTCTGGGGGAGACCGTCGAAGTCCTGACCCCGGCCGGCGTCCGTCGCCTGACCATCACCGCCATCAACTGACCCGGCACCGCCGGGCGGGAGGCCCTATGCTCCGGACCGACGAATATGTCGCCCAGCGCCTGGGCAAACTCGAACGCCTGCGCGAACACGGTGTCGACCCCTACCCCTGCTCGTACCAGCGGACCCACACCATCGCCGAGGCCCTGGCCCAGTTCGACCGCCTGGCCGGCCAGACGGTCCGCCTGGCCGGGCGGATCATCGGCGGCATCCGGCGCATGGGCCGCGTCACCTTCTGCCACATCGCCGACGGCACCGGCCGGATCCAGCTCTTCCTGCGCCAGGATGTCCTGGGGCCGGAGCAGTACGCTGAGATCCTCGAGGTCATCGACATCGGCGATATCGTCGGGGCGGCCGGCCCGCTGGTCACCACCCGCACCGGCGAGCGCTCGGTCGAGGTCCACGCCCTGACCATGCTGGCCAAGGCGCTGCGGCCGCTGCCGGAGAAGTGGCACGGACTGACCGACGTCGAGACCCGCTACCGTCAGCGCTACCTCGACCTCATCGCCAACGCCGAGGTCTACCAGACCTTCCTCAAGCGCAGCGCCATCGTCCGCGAGATCCGGCGCTTCCTGGACGACCGTGGCTTCATCGAGGTCGAAACACCGGTCCTGCAGCCGCTCTACGGCGGGGCCCTGGCCCGGCCGTTTGAGACCTACCACAACGCGCTGGACCGCAAACTCTACCTGCGCATCGCCACCGAACTCTACCTCAAGCGCCTGATCGTCGGCGGCTTTGAGAAGGTCTACGAGATCGGTCGGGTCTTTCGGAACGAGGGCATCTCGACCGAACACAACCCCGAGTTCACGCTCCTGGAGTCCTACGAGGCCTACACCGACTACCAGGGCGTGATGGCCATGACCGAGGATCTGGTGGCCACCGTGGCCCGGCGGGTCCTGGGAACCACCGTTATCACCTACCAGGGCCAGACCATCGACCTGGCCCCGCCCTGGCGGCGGATCACGCTGCGCGAGGCCATTCAGGCCCACACCGGCCTGGACATCGACGCCTACCCGGAGCGCGAGGCGCTCCTGGCCCGGGCCACCGACCTGGGCGTGCGGGTGGCGCCCCACGCCCCGCGGGGCAAGATCATCGAGGCGCTGCTGGAGACGTTCGTCCAGCCGCACCTCATCACCCCCACGTTCGTGCTGGACTATCCGGTGGACATCTCGCCGCTGGCCAAGCGCAAGCCCGGACGTCCCGATCTGGTCGAGCGGTTCGAGGCCTACGCCGCCGGGCTGGAGATCGCCAACGGCTACAGCGAACTCAACGACCCCCTGGACCAGCGCCAGCGGTTCCTTCAGCAGCTGGAGGAGCGGGCCCACGGCGATGAAGAGGCCCACGCCCTCGACGAGGATTTCCTGACCGCCCTCGAGTACGGGATGCCCCCGACCGGGGGACTGGGGATCGGCATCGACCGGCTGGTGATGGTCCTGACCGATAAGCCCTCGATCCGCGAGGTGATCCTCTTCCCACAACTGCGGAGCCGCGAGTAGGCGGCACGACAGGGGGGCGGGAGGAGACGATGGCCTATCCGCTCTACGTCGCCTTCCTCTGGCACATGCACCAGCCCTACTACAAAGACAGCCTGACCGGACGCCGGCGGCTGCCCTGGGTCCGCCTGCACGCCACCAAGGACTACGTCCACATGGCCGAGGTCCTGCGTCAGTACCCGGCCATCCGGGCGACCTTCAACTTCGTTCCCTCGCTGCTCGAGCAGCTGCAGGAGTACGCCGAGGGGGCCCTGGACGACTGGGCGCTGGTCAGCCTCAAGGACGATCTGACCGCGGACGACAAACGCTTCCTGCTCGACAGCTTCTTCTCGATCTCGTGGGACCGGGTCATTCGCCGCTATCCGCGCTACTGGCGCCTGCTCCAGGTCCGCCAGCACCTGGATGGAGCCCTCGACCTCCTCTCCGACACCTACTGGCGTGACCTCATCGTCTGGTTCAACCTGGCCTGGATCGACCCCGCGATCATCGCGCGCGACCCGGATCTCCAGGCGCTGGTGGAGAAGGGCGCCGGTTTCAGCCGGGAGGACATCCGTCTGGTCCTGCGCAAGCACCAGGAACTCTGCGGCCAGGTCATTCCCCTCTACCGGGCGCTGGCCGCGCAGGGCCAGATCGAACTGACCACCTCGCCCTACTTCCACCCGATCCTGCCGCTGCTCATCGACACCCGCGCGGCCCGGGTGGCCAGCCCCCGGCTCACCCTGCCCAACCTCCTCTTCGCCCACCCCGAGGACGCCGAGGAGCAGATCCGCCTGGCCCTGCGCCTGCACGAGGAGGTCTTCGGCGCCCCGCCGCAGGGACTCTGGCCTCCCGAGGGGGCGGTCAGCCCCGAGGCCGCCCACCTCATCGCCCGGCGGGGTCTGCGCTGGATCGCCACCGACGAGGGCATCCTGGCCCGGACGCTGGGCATCACCCTCGAGCGCGACGGCTACGAGCAGCTCCGCGACCCCCGGCCGCTCTACCAGCCCTACACCCTGGCCGGGACCAACCTGGCCATCGTCTTCCGCGACCGCGTTCTCTCCGACCGCATCGGCTTCGTCTACCAGCACATGGACGGCGCGGCCGCCGCCGATGATCTGGTCGGACGCCTCTGCTCCATGGCCGATCTGCTCAAAGACGACCCCCAGCCCTATCTGGTGACCATCGCTCTGGACGGCGAGAACTGCTGGGAACACTACGCCAACAACGGCAACGATTTCCTGCACGCCCTCTACCGCCGGCTGAGCGCCGAGCAGCGCCTCCAGACCACCACCATCAGCGACTACCTGCGGCGGTTCCCGCCCCGGGCGACGCTGCCCAGCCTGTTCACCGGCTCGTGGATCTTCGCCAACCTGGAGACCTGGATCGGCGAGCCGGAGCAGAACCGGGCCTGGGAGCTCCTGGCCCTGACCCGTGGGCGGCTGGTCGCCTGGCAGCAACAGGACCCGCTGGTCGACGTGCCGACGCTGGCCCAGGCCTGGCGGGAGATCTACATCGCCGAGGGCAGCGACTGGTTCTGGTGGTACTACAGCCACAACAAGTTCGGTCAGGAGCATCTGTTCGACACCGAGTTTCGGGCCCATCTGGCCAACGTGTACCGGATCATGGGGCTGCCGGTGCCGGTCTGGCTGACCCGGCCGATCGCCGGGGCCCTGGTCGAGGTGCGGGCCCGGCCCGCCACCGCCTACATCTCGCCGCGTCTGGTGGCCGAGTCGCCCACCCCGCTCGACTGGACCGGCGCCGGGTACCTCGAGCCGGAGACGGCCGCCGGCGCCATGCAGCGCGGGCGGACCATCGCCAGCCGCCTCTACTACGGCCACAATCCGGCCACCCTCTTCTTCCGGCTGGAGGCGGCCGAGGACCTCGCCGGCTACGGCGTCGCCCTCTACCTGGGCCGCGAGGACGGCCACGGGCTGAGCCAGTTCCGCGAGCGCCTGGCCCATCCCGGACTGGCCCCCGACTGCGACTTCCTCTGGTCGGTCGAGGTGCCGGCCAGCGCCGACCGCGTCAACCTCTGGCGGGCGGCCGAAGACCAGCACTGGGTCCTGGTCGAGAGCCTGGACAGCCTGGCCCGCAAGGGGACGGTGCTGGAGGCCGCCGCCCCGCTGGCGGCGCTCGGGCTCAAACTGGGCGACACGCTGAACTGCGTCTGGGTCATCGTCCGCGAGGGGGTCGTCCAGGAGACCCTGCCCACCGTGGGTCATCTCCGGTGGCCCCTGACACCCTTCGGCTGAGGACGGTTCCGGGAAGGTGAGCGACGATGCTGAATATGCGTCTTCTCCGCGAGCATCCCGAGGTGGTCCGGGAGGCGCTGGCCAAGCGTCATGAGACCGCGCCCCTGGACGAGATCCTGGCCCTGGACGCCGAACGCCGGCAGCTCCTTGTCGAAAAAGAGGCCCTGCAGGCCCGCCGCAACCAGGTCTCGCGCGAGATCGGCCGGCTGCTCCAGCAGGGGCAGACCGCGGAGGCCGAGCGCCTCAAGGCCGAGATGCGGGCGGTGGGCGACCACATCCGCGAGCTGGAGGAGAAGGTCCGGGCCCTGGAGGCCCGTCTGGCCGACCTGCTTCTGTACCTGCCGAACATTCCGCACCCGAGCGTGCCGGTCGGTCAGGACGAGCGCGACAACGTTCTGGTCCGCAGCTGGGGTGAGCCGCGTCGGTTCGACTTTCCCCCCCGGCCGCACTGGGAGCTGGCCGAGCACCTGGACATCATCGACTTTGAGCGGGCGGCCAAGGTTTCGGGCACCCGTTTCTATATTCTGAAGGGCGACGGCGCCCGGCTGCAGCGGGCCCTCATCACCTGGATGCTCGACGTGCACCGTGAGCGCCACGGCTACACCGAGATCTATCCACCGTTCCTGGTGCGGGGGCAGGCCCTGGTCGGCAGTGGGCAGCTGCCCAAGTTCGCCGAGAACCTTTACCGCGACTGCGAGGAGGACCTCTGGCTCATCCCGACGGCCGAGGTGTCTCTCGTCAACCTGCACCGCGACGAGATCATCGAGCCCGGCCGGCTGCCGCTCTACTACGTGGCCTGGACAGCCTGCTTCCGTCGCGAGAAGGTGGCGGCCGGGCGCGAGGTCCGCGGGATCAAGCGGGTTCACCAGTTTGACAAGGTCGAACTGGTCAAGATCGTCGAGCCGGAGCGCTCTTACGAGGAGCTGGAGCGGCTGGTCCAGGAGGCCGAGTACATCTTCCAGCAGCTGGGCCTGCCCTACCGGGTTTACCTTCTTTGCACTGGCGAACTGGGCTTCGCCATGGCCAAGACCTACGACATCAATGTCTGGGCGCCGGGCTCGGGCGAATGGCTGGAGTGCTCCAGTTGTTCAAACGCCGAGGACTTTCAGGCCCGGCGGGCCAACATTCGGTACCGGCCGGCGCCGGGAGCGCGGGTCGAGTTCGTGCACACCTTAAACGGCTCGGGGGTGGCGCTGCCGCGCACCTTTGCGGCGCTGCTGGAGACCTATCAGGAGCCGGACGGCTCGGTGGTCATCCCCGAGGTCCTGCGCCCGTACATGGGCGGCCAGGAACGGCTGGTGCCGCCCCGGCTGGCCACCCGCCGGGCCTGACCCGGCGCCGGACCAGGTATCACGCCACCCACCAACCACTATGCGGAGCTGCTGACAGCGTTCCGTCGCCACCGCCACGGCCCGCAGCACATAGGGACGGACGGCCGCCGCAGCCTTCCGGATCCGTGCCTGGGCCCCGACGAGCCGTCACTGGCGACCATCACGGCTGTGCCAGCCGGGGCAGGGATTCAGCCAGTGCCTGGCAATCGACCGATCCTGGATCCTCCGCGGGGAAGCCCCGCGTATACTCTAGAGGGAATCGAGAGAGGCAACCGGGCGACGTTCCGAACTCTCTGCTGGTGCTGGAGGAGCGATGCGGTCAGTGAGTCAGAGCCAGGTCGGGCCAGCGGGCCCAATGGTGGAGTCGGATCTCTGGGGGTTCCAGTGTGAGGCCCTGGCGACGGCCACAGTCGGCGGGATATCTCTGGGTCTCGGCCTTATCTTCGCTGCAGCACTGGTTGATCGGCTCGACCCCGGGCTCTTTACACTCGGTCTCGCCCTCGCGGCCACAGCCTGGGCGAGTCGTTCCTGTCTCGAGCGCGATCCCCATTTTGCCCGCGCGATCCTGCTGGGTGGATTCTTTCTTGTCATCAGCGGAGCGCTTATCCTGCTTCCTCTCGCTGGCGCCGGCCCGTGGTTCGGGGCCCTGGTGCTCCTCGCCGGCGCGGTGGGCGGTGGATGCTGGGCCGCCGCGCTGACGCTGGCCGCCACCGGCACGCTCCTCCTGGCGGCCAAAGGGCAGACGCTCCCCGTGGAGCACGCCCACCTTTTCAACGTTTTGGCCTTCCTCTGGACGACCTGCTTCCTCAGCTGGTTACTCCTGCGTCCTCTCCAGACGGCGTTGCTCTGGGCCTGGCAGGGGTACAGCCAGGCAACCGAGGCGGCTCGCCGGGCCCAGGAGCAGCAGAGCGCACTGGCGCGTCTGGCCAGGAGCTTGGCCGACTCTTACGACCGCCTCGAGGCCTTGAGCCGGGATGTTGAGCAAGCACGGCGGGCGGCGGAGGAGGCGCGGCGCCTCAAAGAGCAGTTCGCCACCACCATCAGCCACGAACTGCGGACTCCTCTGAACCTGATCATCGGTCTCTGCGAGATGATGGTCCTCTCGCCGCAGACCGCCTATCGCGACCCTCTGCCCTCCAGTTATCGCGAAGATCTGGAGGCGATCTACCGGAACGCCTGCCACATTTCAACCCTTATCGACGACATCCTCGACCTGAGCCGGATCGAAGCCGACCGCCTGGCCCTCATGCGCGAATGGCAGCCTCTCGGTCCGATCGTCACCGAAGCCGTGGCGGCGGTGACCAATCTCTACCGAGACCGCGGGCTGTTCCTTGATGCCCAGCTGCCCGAGGATCTACCACCACTCTTCGTCGACCGGGTGCGCATTCGGCAGATCTTAATCAACCTCCTCGTCAATGCCGCTCGTGTTGTCGAGCAGGGCGGGGTGACGATCACGGCGGCCCTGAACAAAGACTCCGTGACTGTTGCCGTTCGCGACACAGGGCCGGGCATCGCGCCGGAGGATCTGCCGCTCCTTTTCGAGCCTTACCGCCAGTTCGGGGAGCGCCAGCGACGGGGGAGCAGTGGTTTAGGGCTGGCGGTCAGCCGCCACTTCGCCGAAGCTCACGGAGGCTGGCTCTGGGCAGAGAGCGCCCTGGGGCACGGAACCACGTTCTATCTGCGCCTGCCCGTCCATCCCTCGGAAAACGCACGCGGGGGCGGGCAACCGGCGCCGGCTGTGCGCCGGAGCAGCCGCTTTGGCTACCACTGGCTGCCGAGCCCGATCCGGCGCCTGGTGGCCCTCGATGCCTCCAGCGACGTGCGCCGGCTCTTCCAGCGCTACCTGGAGGGCTTTCAGGTCCTCGAGGGGTGGTCCGGGACTTCCGAAGGACCGGTCCACGGATTTCTGGCCGGCTCTTCCGAAGGGGTGCGACGTTGGCAGGTCCTGATCCAGGAGCATCCCGAGTGGCGGACTCTGCCGCTTGTGTGCTGTCGGTTCCGGACCGCGGCCGACTGGGCGCGCGATCTAGGCGTCGCCGCCTATCTCGTCAAGCCGATAACCCGTGAGCAACTTCAGCAAACACTCCGGACTCTGCCCCAGCCGATCCGGCGTCTCCTGCTGGTCGAGGACCACCTTGACCTGCAACGGCTCCTGGTCTACTGGCTCCAGGAGATCCTGCCGGACGGGCAGATCGAGGCGGTCGCCGACGGCTGGGAAGCTCTCGAACGGCTCTCCCACTTCGCTCCCGATGCCGTCCTGCTGGACCTGATCCTTCCTGGCCTCGATGGGTGGGAAGTGCTTCGGCGATTACGCGCGGGGGCCGTCCGGCCGGCTGTGGTCATCCTCAGCGCTCAGGAGCCGGAGAGCGCGGGCTGGCAGACCGAGACCATTGTCCTGCACCGCTCGACCGGGTTCAGCGCGGGTGAGGCGCTCCGGGTGATCCGAGGGGGGCTGGGACTGCTCTGGGGCGGTGACAGGTCTGGGACAGAATCGCCAGCAGACTCTGGCGGGTCACCGGCTTGGGCAGGAACCCCGCGACCCCAAGGAGACGCGCCGCTGTCTGTTCCGGAAGAACCGAACAGATGATGATCGGAACTCCCTGAGCGGCGGGTTCCTGGCGCAGTGAGGCCAGGATCTCCCAACCATCCTGCCCACGCATGAGAATGTCCAGAAGGATCACATCGGGATGCAGGGTGCGCACGCACTGGAGGGCTGCGGCGGCGGTGGTAGCCTGGATGATCCGAAAAGGCTCCGCGGCGAGATAGCGGCGGAAGAGGCGGGCGAGGTCGGGGTTATCATCGACGAGCAGAATCCGGTAGAGGTCGACGGGCGGAAGGGTGACGGTGAGGCAACGGTCAGCATCGCGCCACGCGACCTGGCCACGCTGGGTGTGGATCAACTGGGCGCCGGTGGAGAAAAGCTCCTCGATGTTCCCGGCCGCCAGTGGCAGCGAGGGTGGTGGAGCGTCCGCCGCCAGCGGCGAAAGGCAGCGGATATGCACTACCACTCCAGCGGCTGTATCTGTACCCCCGACCTGCACTATGCTGGTGGGGGCAACATGCAAGGCAAACAGGAGCAGGTGAAAAAAGGCCTCGCGTAACAGGAGCGGGTCGGCGGCAACGGCGGGCAACGTGTCCGGGAGTGAGACCTGACAGCGGGTTTCGACACCAGGGAGCAGACGCTGCAGGGTGGCGAGAATACCGGTGAAGATCTCCGGCAAAGAGGCCCGAGCGGGAGAGTCAGGACCGGCCAGAGCCGGCAGGTCGGCGGGAGAGGAGACGAGCGCGGACGCAGACGAGCTGCGGATACGCGCCAAGAGAAGACGAGCCAGGGTCCGGAGCGCCTCCTGGTGGTCGCGACTGGCCTGCCGCAGGCTAACGTGGAGGGCTGCGGCGATCTCCTCCAGCCCCTTGCCCTCGCGGTAGCGCATAACCAGGTGCTGATACTGGCGCAGCGCGATCTCATGGGCCTCGGTCGAGGCTCCGTCAAGAGGGCGCAAACGCTCGAGCAGCTCGAGCAGAAGCTCGCGCAGCGCCGTCCCCGAGAGGGGACGCCCCTCTGTCCCCAGAAGCGTGGTCAACGGATGAGTTTCCAGATAAGCCCGCGCCTCGAGGTGATGCAGAGCGTCCCGCAGATAGCGCTCCAGCGTCGTCAGCAGCGCGGCCTCGGTGTCCGGCTGATCGGCTGATGGCAGGGAGATGGCAGGAAGATGGCGATCTGCCGGCATTGATCCCCTTGCATCTCACAGCGCTATCTAGCTACCCTCTACAACGATGCCAGTCTGACCGGTATTTTACGGTGGGGAGGCGCCGATGTCCACCCTGTCGCGACGCCGCCTGTTGCGCTCGGCTGTCGGGCTTCTGGGGGCGAGCGCCGGTGGAGCGCTTGCCACAGCCTGCCAGCAGTGGCCCTTCCAGACGCCCGTGCAGACGTATGTCCCGAAGGTCGAACGGGCCCCCGGTGAGGTTGTCTTTGCCCCGCCGCCGACGCTTGAAGGGTTTACCCGGGTGACGAAGGCCGCACAGCCGCTGGCGGAGGCGCTCGGGACGACGACCGGTCTGAAGGTCAAGGTCCTGGTGCCCTCCGACCCGGCGATGGCCCTTCTCTGGCTGCGAGAGGGCAGTATCGATATCGCCTGGCTCGGACCTTTCTTTTACATAAAAGCGAAAGAGTCGTTCGGAGCCGAGTTACTTTTGCGCACGCTGGTCCAGGGCAAGCCGAGCGAGAACAGCGTCATCGTCACCCGTAAAGAGACGGGTATCACCGCGCTCGATCAGATCAAAGGCCGGACCATCGCTGCCACCGACGCGGGCGATGCGGTTGGCTGGATCTATCCGGCAGCCGAGATCAAAAAGCTAGGCATCGATCCCTTTAGAGATCTAGACGTTGAGTTCCGCGCCGACGAAATCGACGCCCTCATCACACTTTTTACCAAAGATAAGGATGGTAAATTCAGATTTCATGCCTCTTTCACCGCCGAGAGGGCAATGAACAGCAAAGAGGTGGCAGATAAACTCAAAATGCCGCTGGAGAAGATCAAAGAGGAGACGAATGTCTTGAAAAAGATCGAGGGCGTTCCCACGGCCGTCCTGGTAGCGCGTCCTGGCCTGGAGAGGAAGACGGTCGAGACGTTGAGAACAGCCATCATAGGGCTAAAAGAGAAGCCGGATCTGCTCAAGCCCTTTGGCGTTGACGGATTTACCGAAGGGAAGGACGCCGATTTCAACGAATTGCGTGAACGGGCGAAGATGTTGGGGATGTCGTTGAAGGACTAAGAGGAAGGAGGACCTGAAAATGCGGGCTCCAGTTATTGCGCGGCGCACTTTTCTGGGTCAGGCGGCAGCCCTGGCTGGGATGACGGCCCTGACAGCCTGCCAGCTGATCCAGCGGCAGCCAGCCGGTGAGCCGGCACAGGCGGCCACCGAGATCACGTTTATGAACTGGGACACGGTCAAGGACACCCCGCTTGAGATCGCGATCCAGGAGTTCGAGCGGCAGAACCCGCCCTACAAGGTCAAGGTGCAGCCGACGCCGGCGCGGTATGAGGATAAAATGCGGACACTGCTGGCCGCCGGCACGCCGCCCGACGTGATGCGCATCAACGACGACTACGTCCGGGGCTACTCGGTGAAGAACCAGTTGCTGGACCTCAACCCCTACCTCAAAGCCGACAATATCCGCCGTGAAGACTACTTCGAGTTCGTCTTCGACTTCGCCAAACAGCCCGATGGGAGGTACACAGCCTGGTCGATCGGAAACCAGCCCCGACTGATCTATTACAACGTCAACGCCTTCAAGGACGCGGGCGTCCCTCTGCCGCCAACCGAGTGGACGTCCAAAGACTGGACATGGGATGACTTTCTGGCCCGAGCCAGGAAGTTGACAGTCGAAGGACAGCGCTGGGGAGCGCTGATCTACGACGACACCGGCTTCGAGCAGACGTTCGCCGTCAATAACGGCGAAGAGGACGGTATCTACTCCAAAGACGGGAAGAAGTTCACGTTGGCCAACCCTAAAGGGGCCGAGGCTATCCAGTGGGCAGCAGACCTGACCTGCAAGCACAAAGTGCAACCGGAATGGTCCCTTCTGCGACAGGAAGGGGCCAACAATATGTTCGTCGCTGGCAAGATCGCCATGTTCTTCCGGACCCAGGGTATCATCCCGTACCTGCGCCGGAACGTCAAGAACTTCGAATGGGACGTCGCGCCGGTCCCGGCCAAGGTCAAGCAGATGACCGAGGGGAGCCTCATTGTATTTTGTATCCCGAAGGCTGCCAAGAACCCCGATGGAGGCTGGCGGCTGCTGCGCTTTCTCGGCGGACCTGGCGGGGGAAAGATCTTCGCCGAGACCAGCTACTTCATTCCGGCCATGAAAGAGCCGGCCAGGCTCATCAAGGCGGGGAAAGAGCCACCGGCGCATGTCGAGCTGTTTGTTAAGGCGATGGAGTACCAGACGACGGTCAACTACACGGAGAACACCGAGCGAGCCCGGCAGATCTACCGGCCCGAACTCGAACTGGTTTACACCTGCAAGGCCCGGGCCGACGATATTCTGACCAAGGTGCGTCCGCTCGTAGAAGACGCTCTGGTCGGTAAATACTGAACCCCCCCACACTCACAGCGATCTGAATCATCATCGGAGACCGGGTACTATGGGGGTTATTGCGGTCCTTGAGCGTGCCAGTGGCCGCCGCATCTCGCGGCTGAAATTCCGCGAGAATATCGAAGGTTGGCTCTTTATCGCCCCGGTTGTCTTCGGCATGGCGGCGTTCCAGTTCTTCCCAATCGCTGTCTCCATCTATGCCTCCTTTACCGATTGGGATGGGGTGAACCCTGCCAGATTCGTCGGACTCGACAACTATATCCGCCTGTTTACCAACGACATGTACTTCGTTATGACCCTGAAAAACACGCTCTATTACACCTTTGGCCATATTCCTCTGACAATTCTCTGTGCCCTCCTTCTCGCCCTGCTCTGCAATCGAAAGATGAAGGGAGTGACCTGGTACCGCACTTTCTACTTCACCCCTGTGGTCACCAACACGGTGGCGATCAGTCTGGTGTGGTACTGGATCTATGCTCCCGACGTCGGGGTGCTGAACTGGTTGCTCTCGCTGATCGGCATCAAGGGGCCAGCCTGGCTATCGGAGCAGGCGTGGGCGATGCCAGCGGTCATTCTGGTGAGCGTCTGGCATGGAGTTGGCTACCCGATGGTGATCCTGCTGGCCGGCCTGCAGAACATCCCGGAGGTTCTGTATGAGGCAGCCGCGATCGACGGAGCCGGGACATGGCATAAATTCTGGCACGTTACCCTGCCGCTTCTGACACCCTCGCTGTTCTTTCTCTTAATAACCCAGTTTATCTCATCCTTTCAGGTTTTTGGATTGATTTTTGTGATGACTCAGGGAGGACCAGCCTTCGCTACCACCGTCTATGTTTATTACCTGTACCAGAACGCCTTCGCCTGGTGGAAGATGGGATATGCAGCGGCGATGGCCTGGATCCTCTTCGTCATCGTCGCCTCTGTGACCTTTATCCAGTGGAAGCTGCAGCGGAAGTGGGTCTTCTACGGATAACGACACAGGCAATGAGGGGTGCTGATGGCGACAGTGAAAGCCTACACCCGGCGACGGACGGCCTGGCTGCTCAGAAAAGCCTCGGTGGAGGCCTTCTTCTACGCGCTGATGTCGGCCCTGGCGGTGATTTTCCTCCTGCCTCTGGTCTGGATGGTCGGGGCCTCGTTGAACACTGAGGATCGCGTTCTCTCCATTCCGCCGACATTCTTCCCTATCCCACCGCGTTTTGAGAACTATCTTGAGATGTGGCAGGCCAATATCTTTCCGATATTTTTCTACAACAGCGTGAAACTGGCCTTTCTCAATGTTGTCGGCACCCTGTTCTTTTCGTCTCTGGCCGCCTACGCGTTTGCCCGCCTCAATTTCGTCGGACGCGATGTCGTTTTCTCGATTCTTCTTTCAACGATCATGATCCCTGGCACGGTGACCCTGATCCCGCTATACATCATCTATCGAAACATCGGCTGGATCGATACCCACTATCCACTCTGGCTCCCACATATATTGCACTCAACATATTCAATATTCCTGCTTCGCCAGTTTTTCAAAACTCTTCCCCAGGAGCTGGAAGATGCTGCCAAGATAGATGGCTGTTCCAGTTTCCGTATTTACTGGCAGATCATGCTCCCACAGATCAAGCCCGCCATGGCAGCCATTGGCATCTTCACCTTCCTTGGCTCGTGGAACGATCTCTTTGGCCCGCTGATCTTTCTGAACTCGACCGAGCTGCAAACACTGCCCGTGGGGCTCGCCATGTTCCGCCGGGAGTTCTTCACCGAACTGACGCTCCTGATGGCCGGCTCGACCCTGACCATCCTGCCCGTGCTGGTCATCTACTTCTCGGCCCAAAAATACTTCATCCAGGGCATCGCCCTGACCGGGATTAAAGGCTAGGGGCGGCTCTGCGCCACCTTCGAGGCGCGCTCTCCCAGCACCACGCAACGGTAGGAGGACCTGAGTATGCAGCGTGACCCATGGTACCGGCGGGTGCGCCGCTGGGGACAGACCAACATCCGGGAGATCGACCCGCAGCATTACGACATCGTCTGGTGGCAGAGGTACTGGCGGGAGACGGGGATCGAGGGAGTGGTCCTGAACGCCGGCGGCATCGTCGCCTACTACCCGACCACCGTGCCCGGCCACCGCCGCTCCCCTTTTCTCGGCGACCGGGACCTCTTCGGCGACCTGGTGGCCGCCGCCCGGGCGCTGGGGCTGGCGGTGCTGGCTCGGCTGGACTCCAGCCGGACCGGGGCCGACCTTTTCCATGAGCACCCGGACTGGTACGCCGTGGACCGCCGTGGTCAGGTCTACCGCGACGGCGACCTCTACCTCCTCTGCCCTTCCTCCCCGTATACCCGCACCTACGTGCCCATCATCCTCCGGGAGATCATCGACCGCTACGCCGTTGATGGCTTCTTCGACAACAGCTGGAGTGGTCTCAGCCACGCGCGCGGTCTCTGCTACTGCCCCTACTGCCAACGGTCGTTTCGGGAGTACTCCGGCCACGATCTGCCCCCCTCGCCTGACTGGCGCGATCCGGTCTTCCGACAGTGGGTTTGCTGGCGGTATGAGCAGTTGCGCGACCTCTGGCGGTTTTACAACCAGGTCACGCGCGAGGTCGGGGGACCAGATTGTCTCTGGATCGGCAATAACGGCGGAGACCTGATCGGCCAGTGTCAGTCCGGACGCGATTGGCTCCTGCTGGCCCAGGAGACCCCCTTCCTGGTCCTCGACTTCCAGGCCCGGCGTCCTGGTGTCCCGCTCTGGGCCAACGGCGAGATGGGGAAATTGATCCGGTCGGTGCAGCCCGCCGTCGTCGTCGCGGAAAGCATCGCCCAGTACGCTATGGGCCGTCCCGTCTTTCGTCTCACGGCCCAACCGGAGGCCGAGATCCGTCTGTGGTTCGCCGAGGCGGTGGCGGGCGGCCTGCGGCCCTGGTGGCACTTCATCGGGGCTCTGCAGGACGACCAGCGCCTGTTCAGGACCGCCCCCGCGCTTTTCGAGTGGCACCAGCGGACCCAGGAGTACCTGGTCGACCGCGAGCCGGTGGCCTCGATCGGTCTGGTCTGGTCACAGCGCGCGGTTGATTTCTACGGACAGGACGACCCGGAGCACCGCTATCTCGCCCACTGGCGCGGGATGAGTCTGGCGCTGATCTGGGGGCGCCTGCCCTACGAACTGGTGCACGTCGACCGCCTGGAAAGCATCGATCCCGCCCGTCACCCGCTGCTCATCCTGCCCAATCTGGCCGCCCTCAGCGACGCCCACTGCCGCGCTTTGCGCTCGTACGTGGCGAGCGGCGGCAGCCTCCTGGCAACGTTCGAAACAAGTCTCTACGACGAATGGGGGCAGCGACGCCCAGATTTCGCGCTGGCCGATCTTTTCGGCGCCCACCATCAGGGCGAGACCGTTCAGGACAGCGGACACAGCTATTTCCGGATAGTCGACCGCACCGGTCTGCCCGCGGCGTTTGCGGAGACGACCCTGTTGCCGTTCGGCGGCAGCTTCTGTCGCACGCGGCCCCACCCGGATGTGCGCACGGGCGTGCCGCTGACCTACGTTCCCCCGTTCCCGCCTTTCCCGCCAGAACACAGTTACCCGCGAGTGACCGCCACCGATATTCCTCTCCTGTATCTCGCCACCCACGGTTCGAGCCGTGTCGTCTACACACCGACCGATCTGGATCGTCGGTGCGGGGACTGGCACCACCCCGATCACCTGACGCTGCTGGCCGGGCTCGTCCGGTGGGCGCTCAATCGGCCGCTGCCGGTCCGCGTCGCCGGCCCCGGCCTGCTCGATCTGCACCCCTACTGGCAGAAGATCGCTGCCGGCGCGCGAAGCATTATTCACCTGGTGAACCTGACCCAGGCGAGCCTCTGGCACCCCCCAGCCGACGCGCTCACCCCTATCGGCCCGGTGCAGGTGGACATCGCCGTTCCTCCAGGCTACCGCGCCGTCGCCGCCCGCCTGCTGGTCACCGGCGACCAGCCACCCCTGGCCACTGTCCCCGGCTACGTCCGGCTGGTCATCCCGACCATCCGGGACCACGAGGTGGTGGTAGTCCACTGGCGAGAGGAGTAGCGGATCGGCGAGAGGCGCCAGGCCCGGTAACCGGCTTCGCAGGGAGGTCGTCGCTGACCCGTCCGCTGGGCCTAGCCGCGTCCGATCCGGTCGCCGGCCGCATCGAGCAGCGGGCGCCGCTCGGGGTGCAGAACCGTGGTCAGCGCTTCCGGGAAGTAGTGATCGCCGTGAAGAACAGATTCGTCCACAGCGGAGTGGCGGGGGCGGTCGTGAGTGGCGTGGCGCAGAATCCCCTGCCAGCCCGGCACCCGGTCGCTCAGACAGGTGGTGACAAGAGCCGTGAGCAGGCTCTCGGCGCCCGCCCGGTACCGGGCGGCGGCTGCCGGGTCAGTCACCACGACCGCCAGGTCCAGGAGCCCGGAGGCGGCAATAGCGGCGGCTGAGGAAGTCCCGTGGCTCCCCCGCCCGGCTGGGCAGACGACAGTCCCCGTAGGGCAGGAAGTCCTCTGGAAGGTTGACGAGAAAGAAGTCGGCCAGACGGCAGGCCGTCTCTAGCCAGCGTCTCTTCCCGGTCAACCGGTAGAGGCGGACAAAGCCGTAGAGGGCCCAGGCCTGACCACGGCTCCAGCACGTATCGGGGGCATAACCCTGGTGGGTGGTGAAGCGTACCGGCCGGCCGGTCTCCGGATCGAAATCCACCACGTGGTCGGTGCTGCCGTCGGGGCGCACGTGACAGCGGGCGGTGGTCTCGGCCACCCGGTCGGCGATCTCGGCCAGCGGCGTCTGGCCGGTCTCCTGGGCGGCCCAGACCAGCATCCCCAGGTTCATCACGGTGTCCACGATCGTGCGCCCCCGATGGCTGGGGTCCTCCGCCTCGTCCCAGGCCTGGATGTAGTCGCCCGGAACATGGAAACGAGTAGCCAGACTGCGAGCAGCCTGGATAGCTGCTGACCGATAGGCAGGCTCGCCGGTGATACGGTAGCCGCGAATAAAACTGGGCTCGAAAAGAAACCCCAGATCGTGCGTGGTGGTATCGGTCTGGCGCGGCGCCAGACGCTGCAGCCAGCGCTCGGCCTCACGCCGAACCCACTCGGCGCGGCGCTCCAGGTACAGCAGCCAGAGCAATCCGACCCAGAACCCGCCAGTCCAGCGACCGTCCTCCCGACAGTCGCCTCAGTGTCCCTCCGGGCCAGCCTCACCTGGCTGCACCGGTCGTTCTCCACCAAACCGGGGCGGCCGCTTCGCGAGAAAGGCCGCAACCCCTTCACGGGCGTCGGCTGAGGTGAAGACCCGGGCCGTCCACTCCGCCACCTCCGGCAGCGCCGCTTCGACCATCTGCCGCCAGGCCCGATCGACCAGCACCTTGACGGCCTGCAGGGCCAGCGGCGGCTTCCGGGCCAGGGTTGCCGCCAGGTCCTGGGCCGCCGCCAGAGCGGTCCCGGTTGGGACAACGGTGTTGATCAGCCGCAAGTCGCGCGCCTCGGCCGCGGTGAGGCGCCGACCGGTGAAGCACAGCTCTTTGGCCAGGGCCGGTCCGACCAGGCGTGGCAGGCGCTCGGTCCCCCCACCACCGGGAAAGACACCCAGGTCCACCTCTGGAAACCCCAGAATGGCGCTCTCCCCCGCTATGCGCAGGTCGCAGCCCAGGGCCAGTTCCAGGCCACCCCCCAGCGCGTACCCCTCGATGGCGGCGATGGTGGGGACCGGCAGCGCCTCCAGGGCGTTGACCACCCGGTGCTCGAAGGCCGCCCGCGCCCGCGCCCGTTCGGGCTCCATATCGGCGGCAAACTCGCGGATGTCCGAGCCCACGCTGAACGCGCGCTCGCCGGTGCCACTCAGAACGAGCACCCGCACGGTTGGATCGCGGGCCACCGAGGTGAGGAGCGCCAGCAGTTCCTGCCGGACAGCCCGGGTCAGGATGTTGAGCGGGGGGTTGTGCAGAAGCACCGTGAGCACCCCATCGGGGGTGCGGCCGACCCGCAGAAACTGTCCGTGGTCCTCCATCGCACTCTCCTCAGTCTGGTCAAGCGCTGACCCTACACCTCGGGCGGCAGACGCCCGTCCGCGGTCCGCAGACGGACGAGGGCCTCCATGAAGTAGTAGTCGCCGAAGATGAGGGCCTCGTCCACGGCCACCCCGGCCGGTTTGTGGAGGGTGCCGTGGAGGAGCAGCCCCTCCACCCCACGCTCCGGCGGGTTGCCCGCTCCACGCCACAGTCCTTCGAGCAACCGACAGGCAGCCTGACGATACCGGGAGCCCTCCTCCCCGGCCAGCGCGCTGAGGAGAAGCAGCCCGCTGGCGGCGATGGCGCCAGCGGCGGAGTCGCGAACGGCGAGCTCGACTCCCGGGGCCCGTAAGTCCCAGGGCGGCACCTGGTGAGCCGGCAGGTGGGCCAGGAAGAAATCGGCCAGACGGCCGGCGATGGCCAGAAAGTCGGCCCGTCCGGTGTAGTGGGCCGCCAGGGCGAAGCCGGTGAGTCCCCAGGCCTGGCCCCGGGCCCAGGCCGAGTCGGGTGCGAATCCCTGGTGGGTGGCGCCCTGGCGTGGCTGGCCTGTCTGGGCATCGAACTCGTAGACGTGAAAGGTCGACCCATCCGGCCGGACCAGCCAGCGGGCGGTGGTCTCGGCGTGGCGGGTCGCCACGGCCGCCAGGGCCTCCTCGCCGGTGGCCCGGGCCGCCCAGTACAGCAGGGCCAGATTCATCATGGCGTCGATAGTGGTGTGGCCCGCCCACTCCGGCGAGTCCAGCGCCCCCCAGGCCCGCAGGAAGCCCCCGGCCGGATTGAAGCGGCGGGCCAGGGTGCGCGCCGCCGCCACCGCCCCCTCCCGGAGCCAGCCCTCACCAGTCAGCGCAAACCCCCGGACATAACTGGGGAAGAACACGAAGCCCAGATCGTGCGTGGTCTCATCGTGCTGGCGGGCGGCCAGGGGGCGACACCAGGCCTGGGCCTGCCGGGCGAACTGTTCATCACCCGTCACCTGGTAGGCCAGCCAGAGCATGCCTGGCAGAAACCCCACCATCCATCCCCCCTCGGCCGGCCAGAAGCCCGGCCGGGGCGTGTCCCGGGGGATCACCTGCCAGCGTCCGAGGCGGGTGTAGGTGGGGTAGCCCTCGAGCCGCAGCAGCCGCTCCAGGTGCCCCAGCGCGGCCGACCAGGCCTCCGCGATCCAGGAGGGAGGAGGCGCTATCACAGGCTCACCTCGCCGATGACCTCTCCGCCCGTCCAGCCCACACGTTCGCGCCGTCCGGCCGGTCAGAGGAACTTCAGGATGTGGGTGGCCACCGCCACCACCTCGCCGTGCTGGTTGCGGGCCGTCACCTCGGCCCGCACCTTGCTCTCGGCCTCGTTCTTTTCCACGATCCGGTACTCGACCGTCACGGTATCACCGATAAAGACCGGCCGGACGAAGCGCACCCGGTCGTAGCCGTAGGAGACAGCCACGCCCCCCACCTGTTCGATGTATTTGGTGGAACACGTGGACATATAGCCCATAATGAGCACGCCGTGGGCAATGCGCCGGCCGTAGCGGGTCTGCTTCATGTACTCCTCGTTGCAATGGTTGGGGCTGAGGTCCCCGGTGATCCCGGCGAAGAGATAGACATCCGATTCGCCCACCGTCTTGCTGAAATGGACCGTTTGCCCGACCTCGACGCGCTCCAGACCTCCGCGCTCGCTCATCGGTCTCGCCCCCTTCCCACCGTCCGACCAGCGTCGGGAGAGATTCGCCTCAGCGCGTGACCGCCGCTCAGATCACCCCCTGCTGACGCAGGGCGGCGATGGCCTCCTCGCTGTAGCCCAGCTCCTGCAGAATCTCCTGCGTGTGCTCTCCCAGACAAGGCGGCGGGCGCCGGATCTGGGGCTCTCCCGCCCCGTAGCGGATCGGGTGTCGGAGGAGCCGCACGGTGCCCGCCCGGGGGTGCTCCACCGTGATCACCGGCTCCAGAAACTGCACCGCCGGGTCGGCGAAGACCTGATCGTAGTCGTAGACTGGGGCGCACCAGATGTCGTGCTGACGGAAAAGGTCACACCACTCCTGCGTGGTCCGGGTCCGCAGCGCCGCCGCCAGAATCCGGCTGATCGCCCGCCGCTCCGGAAAGCGCCGGGCCGGATCCTCATAGGGACGGAGTTCCTCCAGCTGCAGGACAGCGTTCAGCCGGGCAATGGGCGTCAGTGAGACCACGATGTAGCCGTCCTGTGTTTCGAAGATCCCGTAGGGCGCAGGATGGAAACTGCTGGCCAGGTAGCGTGGCGCCCGGCGAATAGGCAAGCCATTGAGGTGGTAAACGACCGCCTCCTGCTGTAGGTCGAGGGCGGCCTGGACCATGGTGACCTCGATCTTCTGACCAACGCCTGTGCGCTGCCGTTCCAGGAGAGCCGCCAGGATCCCCAGGGCGACCAGCGCCGCCGCGTGCTGGTCGATGACCGGGGCACCGACCGGCGTGGGCGGACCATCCTCGGTGCCGGTGATGGCGGCCAGCCCGCTGCGCCCCTGCAGCAGCAGATCCTGTCCCGGCAGATCGCGGTAAGGGCTCTGCTCGCCGTAGCCCGAGCAGGCCACGTAGATGAGACGAGGATTGAGGCTGCGGACCTGGTCGTAGCCCAATCCCAGCCGCTCCATCACACCGGGGCGAAAATTCTCCACCAGGACATCGCTCCCAGCGATCAGGCGGCGGGCGATCTCCTGCCCCTGGGGGGTCTTGAGATCAAGGGTCAGGCTGCGGACATTGCGGTGGGCCAGCAGGAAGAAGACGCTCTCTCCGTTGAGGAAACGATCGCCCCCGGACCAGTGGCGCTCGAAGGCGCCACCAGGGGGCTCGATCTTAATGACATCGGCCCCCAGGTCGGCCAGGTACTGGACCCCAGCAGGCCCCAGGAGAAACTGGGTGAAGGCGATGATCCGGAGGCCCTCCAGTGTCCGCAAAGGCGTCGCAGTCATCGTTCCCTCCCTGAGCGGTCGGCCAGGCTCTCTAGACACGGAATCCGACCACGATAAAGCGCTGGGCGAAGATCACGGCCAGAACGGGTGGGACCATCGCCATGATAGCCGTGGCGGCCGTCAGATTCCACTGGATGCCCATCTCATGAACGGGGCGGTGACCACTGTCAGCATCGGGGTGTTGTAGCCGGTCAGGATCAGGGCGAAGAGGAACTCGCTCCACGTGTGGGGGTGAAACCGGCTGTCGGCGAGGTCGGCTTTGGCCAGCCGTTCCCGCTTCTCGCCACTCCGCAGGGGGATGGGCCTCCTCCGATTCTCAGGCTCTGGCACGCGTTCAGGAGCTGCCTGGGCCACATCAGCACCACTCGGCGGCCGCCCCAGGCCACCACCAGGCGCCTCTGCCCCGCCGGCGCGCGGTCGCCGGACTCCACCCGCTATCTCACGACCAGAGTCGCTCTGGCTCTGTCTTGGGGAGAACACCCCAAAGGACCGGGCCGCCCCGCTCCAGGACCATCCGAATCTAATCTCCGGAGGGACAGCCGGTCAGAGCCTCGACCGGCGCCGCCAGAGCCGATAGCCGGCCGCCAGCGCCAGCCCGCCCAGCGCGGCGAGCGGGAGACCACCGGTTTGGGGAAGTCCACCGGTCATCGCCGGCACCGTGACCGTCCCCTTTATCCCCCGCTCCTTGTGACTGCCGACCGGACAGCAGATCTCCCACTCACCCGCCACGCGCGTCTCGCCCGGCTGAAGGTTGGTGCCGAAAAGCGTCTGCTCGATGCCACGGCCAGGATGGGCGACGGTGACGTTGTGGGCGAAACGTCCGGCGTTGGTGACGCTGAACCGCACCGTCTCCCCGGCCCGGACGGTGACCTGGTTCGGGCTCAGCGGGACATCGGTCAGGCGCACCTCAGCCGGCCCCTGGCTGGTGGCCGTGGGGGCGAGCCTCGCCCCAGGATGGCTACCCCATGGCGCCAGGTCACGACGCACCTCCCACCACCGAGCCACTGCCTGGATAGACGCTCAGGACTGTACGTTGGATCTCGCCAGCGACCACCCGTCGGAGACGGGTCCAGCGGTGACCTGGAGAAGCGGTCAGGGTCTTTTCATTGTCAGCGGTGTGGACTTCCAGGAGGCGGAGTGCGTCGCCCTGCCGCCACGCGGAAGAGCGCCGGGCGGCCGCGCTGTTCGTCCAGCCGGCCTGGCGCCGCACGCCGAGGACCGCCTGGCGCCAGGCCACCATCACCGGCGGTGCCGATGCGCTCCGGATCCGGCTGGCATCCTCCCCGCAGGGCACCTCGCGGACCTCGGGCAGCCGGTTTTCACTCCCCCCGTGCCGCCGAAGCGGCCGCGGGGGCGTGCGCTTCGTGAGCCTGCTGAGGGCAGACCGCACTCGCCGCGTCACCGTTCCCGTCCGCTCGCGCACCCGCGCGACCGTGAGCCCCTGGGCCCGTCCAGGGACCCCTGCAGCGCCGTCGACGCCCCCAGCCGCCGCCCCCCCTGGCGGTCGCCGTGCTGGTCCGGCGGCTCGGCCACGCGGAACGTCTCCCCCGGTGGCGGCTCAGCGCAGAGCCGGGCGATGGCCGCACCCGCCGGCGGCGGGGTCGCCTTGCCTTTCATCCGGGAGTCGCCCCCGGCCGCCACGCTCGTTCGCCAGAGGTGGCGCTGCCAGGCCAGCGCCTCGCCGGTGACCGGCCGCCCCGCCCAGGGCAGCGTCGTCAGAACCCCCGGGGCGACCCGCGGGCTCAGCGGTCCTGACCCCCCAATGGGGCCGGCCCGCGGGGCAGAGGCGGCGACCAGCCGCACACCGGGTACCTCCTCGCCGGGGACGCCCCGCCGCCCCTGGCCGTCGAGGGCCTCCTGCCCCTCTGCCAGCCGCAGGGTCGCGACGCAGGGGGTTCGCCCCCGCGCAAAGCCCCGGGCGCGCACCACCCCCGGCTCCGGCAGCCGCCCCCACCGGGCAAGGGCCTACAGGCTCCGGTCGCCAGGGCCAGGCTGGCGGGCAGCGGATGGCGACGCCCCCGCGCTTCCCGCGGGTCGGGCACCGGGGCGAACGCCTCCAACAGACTCCGTCCCAGACCCTCCCTGGCCCTACCGCCATCAAACCACCACTCGGCCAGCATCAAAAGACCC
>VAPR01000536.1_pt1 | contig 24137 bp, 30 predicted proteins | sample 3380701 | NCBI WGS metagenome assembly VAPR01 (sample SAMN11536904, study PRJNA540576) | hot springs metagenome | isolation source: hot spring wet sediment | place: Spain: Lobios | collected 2014-01 | reverse complement strand
GGAGTACCTGGAAACCATACCGGAAGCGACTCGGCGTGAGGTATGGGAGGAAACAGGTTTGCTGGTGGAATTTGAACGGATGCTCTGGCTGGATGAGCGGATCGACAAGACGGCAGACGGAAAGCATACGGTGGGAGTAGGGGTGCTGGCAAGACTGGTCGGGGAAGATACGACTCCCATTCCAGGCGGGCTGGAAGACGAGCAGATTATCTGGTCGGGCTGGGTGACGCTGGACGAGTTTCGCAGCTGGCCGCTGTATAATCTGCTGCGGCGCGATCAGGTGGTCAAGGCGCTGAATGACCCGGAGTACAAGCCTGGTTATATTGGGAATGTGTTATAAGGAATGTGGTCTCGATCGAAACGGTGTGGCTTTCGCGCTCACGCCGTTTTTTGTTTCCTGCCTTCGTTGATCGCCAGAAACTTTTTTCCCGTCCACCCGTATGAAAAGAAGAGGAAGGAATGGAAAGAGGTGACAGATTTGGCCTGGCTGGAAACCGTCTATCTCGTGTGCATGGCAGTTGGACTTGTATGTACCTTTGTCACATTGTTTCTTGGCGATGCCGCGTCCGATTGGTTCCACAGCCTGCATCTCCCAGTGCTTCAGCCGATCTTGTGGGTGAGCGGACTCACTGCTTTTGGCGGGACTGGATATCTGATTACCCGCTTGACCTCGTATTCCCCGCTCACTTCTCTCGGATTGGCCGCACTGGGTGGAGTGTCCCTGTCCATCGCCGCGTATTTCATCTGGGTGGAGCCGATGAGGGATGCGGAAGCGTCTACAGGCTACTCCATGCAGGAGCTGGTTGGCCGCGTCGGCGAAGTGTGGACGACGATACCCGAAAAGGGATTGGGCGAGGTGCTGATCACGATGGTAAGCGGCAGCACCAACCACATGGCAGCCAGTTTTACCGAGGAGCCCATTAGAGAAGGGACGCAGGTTCTGGTTGTAGAGGTCAGGGATCACGTCCTCTATGTCACCCCCTTCGAAAATCAGAGGGAAAGGGAGAGTTGCTGATGATGACGGAACCAACCATTTTGATTACGATTGCGGCTGTCGTCACTGTGTTCGTCGTGTTGGGGATCGCGTTCTGGGCGCGCTACAAGACAGTAGGAGCCGACGAGGCGATGATCGTGACGGGAAGCTTTCTGGGAACGAAAAACGTGCTGGCCGACGAATCCGGGAGAAAAATGAAAATCGTCCGCGGCGGCGGTGCGTTTATCCTGCCCATTTTTCAGCAGGCCAATTTTCTGAGCTTGTTGTCCCACAAACTGGACGTGTCCACTCCGGAAGTCTACACGGAGCAAGGGGTTCCGGTTATGGCCGACGGGGTGGCCATCATCAAGGTAGGCGGCTCAATCGAAGACATTGCCACTGCTGCCGAGCAGTTCATGGGAAAATCGGACGAAGCGCTCAAAGCGGAGGCGCAGGAGGTGCTGGAGGGCTATCTGCGTGCGATCCTCGGAAGCATGACCGTGGAAGAAATCTATAAAAACCGGGAACGTTTTGCCCAGGAAGTTCAGTCTGTCGCGGCAAAAGACCTGAAAAAGATGGGGCTCTCCGTGGTCAGCTTCACGATCAAGGATGTCCGCGACAAAAACGGCTACCTCGCTGCCCTGGGAATTCCGCAAATCGCTGCAGTCAAACGGGACGCCACCATCTCCCAGGCTGAAGCCGACAAGGAAGCGAGGATTCGTCAGGCGCAGGCTGAGCAGGAGGCGCGCAAGGCGGAACTGTTGAAGGAAACCAACATTGCTGAAGCGGAGAAGGAAAAGGAATTGAAGGTGGCCGCGTTCAAGCAGGAACAAGACCGGGCCAAGGCGGCAGCTGACCAGGCGTACAAACTGCAGGAAGCGGTCACCAAGCAGCAGGTCACGGAAGAGGAAATGAAGATCGACATCGTCCGCAAGCAGAAGGAAATTGAGCTGGAGGAAAAGGAAATTCTTCGCCGCGAGCGGCAGTATGACGCGGAGGTTAAGAAAAAGGCCGACGCGGACAAGTACGCAGTAGAGCAGGCCGCAGAAGCGGAAAAGGCGAGGAAAATGCGGGAAGCAGAGGCGCTGAAATACCGGATTGAAGCGGAAGCAAAGGCACAGGCAGAACAAAAACGCCTGGAGGGCTTGGCGATTGCGGAAGCAGAAAAGGCGCGCGGTACCGCCGAAGCGGAAGTCACTCGCCTGAAGCTGGAAGCGGAGGCGGAAGGGAAAGAGAAGCTGGCGGAAGCATTCGAAAAGTTCGGTCACGCTGCCGTTCTCGATATTATCGCCAAGATGCTTCCTGAGTTGGCTGAAAAGATTGCGGAGCCGATGAAAGCAATCGACAAGGTGACCATCGTGGATGCTGGCGGCGGTCAGGGCGACGGAGTGAACCGCCTCAGCGGCAATGTAACGAAGCTCATGGCGCAGCTGCCTGAGATGCTAAAGGACGTGTCGGGTTTGGATATGAACCAGATGATCGCAAGCTTTATGCGTGTAGAGAATGGGCCGAAGCAGGTCAATCATCCACCAGTGGCAGAAGCGTCAAACAAGACCACCGATACGCAATGATGCACGACAAAATTCGTTCACACGTAAAAACTCCTCTCGCAGTTCGGAGGGGAGTTTTCGACGTTTTGGTATCTCGGCAATCAACGTGCAGCTTCCGCGTCCTGTCTCTGCAGATAACCGTGAAAGAACCATTCAACCAGACCAAGTGCGGCAACGATGATCAGCATTTCCGTTGCATCCAGATTCCATCCTGTAAAATTGGCAACCAGCCAAAGATAGACAAATGCCAGACCGGCATCGGCGACCGTAGCGACAAGGTTATTGGATCGCCGTAATATCATCTGATCTCCTATGAAGTAAGCGATGACGGACAAGCCAAGAGCAGCTACCATGCTTCCCATAAAAGTGGCCCCGGCGAAGTACATTAAGAGAGGAACGACTACGATCCCATTCAAGATCAGCTTGACGATGAATCTCCACATGTCTATTGACCCCTTTATTCCTTTTACTATTCAGTATGGGTTCACTCACGCGAGTATAAACATCACATAGAAAGTTCCCTAATGGAACAATCTATCTCTATAGAGGAGGTGCGATATTCAGTGAACAAACCCAAAACGGAGGATCAAAACGAACAACTGGAGACGTTAGGCACTCATGCGGCCGGGGCGACCGATTTGTTTGAAACGCGGACGACAACCAACGAGGTGTCAGTAGACCCTCCGAAACATCCCGGAGGCGCCGGCTCTTCAGGAGTGTACTAAAATCATCATCCGGAAGGCGATCAGGCCTTCTTTTTATCTTGCAGTGAAACATGGATAGCGAGTACACTACCCTCATGGAGAAACACTTGAGGGGGTAGATATCGTGAACGAGCATCGATTTCGGTTGGAGGCCGTATGGCACGGTGGCAGATTGGGTACCGGGGAGTTGAAAGCAGACGGCCTGCAGACGGTGATTTCCATTCCTGGGGAGCTCGGTGGACCGGGCGAAGGCACCAACCCGGAGGAGCTGCTGATCGGTTCCGCGATGAACTGCTATATCATCACGCTGGCAGCTATTCTGGAGAAACGCAATTTCAAGGTGCAATCCCTGACACTCCAATCGGAAGGCATCCTGGCGATCGAGAACGGAAATCAAGTGTTCCGTCAAATCATCCATCGTCCAACCGTGATACTGGAAGAAGGGGACGAGCACACGGTGGAAGCGACCAAACATGCGGCGCACCGGGCAGAGCAGGTTTGCATGATTTCCAAGGCCCTGCGTGGAAATGTGGAACTAACAGTTGAACCCACTGTACAAATCGCCGGAGTGTAAACCGCTTTGGATACGTCATCTCTTGCATCGGGCAGGAGATGTTTGTTTTTGTTGGGGGATTTCGGTAACTACTCTTCTTGCGTCAGCACAAAAGAGCACTCCCGAAAAGCCCCCACCCCCCATTGGTAAACCCGGAGATCAGGCTTGTCGGCATGCAGGGAGAGAATCCAGTAGCTAAGCTCCGGGTAGTGCCAACCTTGGGCATCGGCTCGGGAAGGTATGGGCGGCGAGTGCGGATGCGAATGAATCACACCCAGCCACTGCAAATCGGCTTCGCGGATCTCCCGAAGCGCCCGCAATAGCGAGTGTCCGTCCCAGCGGAAGACGTGCCTGGCCTGCATTTCGGGGCGAAGCGGCAGATGAGCGGTTACGGTAGCGTCACGGCCAGCGAGGAGAGCCGAATATTCACAGGGAAACGCCTCTTGCGCTTCAGCGAGCAGGCGTTTCGCTACTTTTCCCGCGAGGAATAGTCTGGTATTCTTATTCGCGAAGGGGTGTCCTAGAGGGAACATCTTACATCGCTCCGTTTGTGTTGGAGGTTTCACTGCTATGAATACTATTCATGTGGGAGTGTGCGGTTGGGGAGATCACCATGAACTCTATCCCCAGGGCGTTCGAACCAGGGACAAGTTGTCTGTATACGCCGGCCACTTTCCCATCGTGGAAATCGACAGTTCGTTCTACGCCATTTTACCACAAAAAAATTATGAGTCCTGGGTGAAGGATACACCGGATTCGTTCGGTTTTATCGTGAAACCGCATCAAGCCATGACCGGTCACCAAAGAGGAGAGGCTCCGTCTGATCGGAGAGAGCTGTTTCTGCGTTTTGAAGACAGCATTCAGCCGCTTGTCGACGCGGGCAAGCTGAAGGCGCTGCTGTTCCAGTATCCGCCCTGGTTTGACTGCACACGGGAACACGTGCAGTACGTTCAGGCCTGCCGACAGGCGTTTGCCGACTATCCGATAGCGGTAGAGTTTCGCCATCGGAGCTGGTTTGAGGAGCGCTTCCGGGAAAAGACACTGTCGTTCCTGCACGAGCATGGCGCTACACACGTGCTGTGTGACGAGCCACAAGCAGGCAGCGGCTGTGTCCCGATTGTCGTGGCGGTCACCAATCCCAAACTGGCGCTGGTTCGCTTTCACGGTCGAAACGTATCCGGCTGGCGCGCCCCCGGTCAAGGACAAAACTGGCGAGACGTCCGATATCTTTACGACTACAGTGAAGACGAGCTGAGCGAATGGGTACCGCACATCAGACAAATCTCACGGGAAGCGGAGGAAGTTTGCATCCTGTTCAACAACAACTCGGGCGGGCACGCGGCAGGCAACGCCAAACAGTTCATGCGGATGCTGGGCATCCAGCCAAGCGGACTCAATCCCCGCCAGCTGGAGCTCTTTTAAAAAAAGAAAGAAGGACCTTACATGATTTTGCTTGCTGTATTATTTTTGTTCATCGGAGTGATCGCCGGAGGAATCGGCAGTGTGGCAGGGCTGGGCGGCGGTGTCTTTTTCGTACCGGCACTGCTGTTTTTCGTCAACCTGTACCAGCCCGGTGCGATGAGCCCGCAGGTAGCGACAGGGACCTCTCTGATTGTGATCGCGGTTACTGCCTTGTCGTCCACCCTGGCTTATGTAAAGCAGAAGAGGGTTGATACGCAAATTGCCTGGCTGTTCTTTTTGGGAAGCGCCCCAGGTGCTATTGCGGGTGTCTTTCTTAATACATTACTACCAGTGGAGACGTTTTCGCTGCTGTTTGGTTTGTTCCAACTCTGCATGTTTGGCCTGATCATGGTGAAGGACCGGATCAAACCGCGATCGATTCATTGGGATGTTCACCGGCATTTCACCGACCCGGAAGGCGTAGAGTACACATACGGGTACAGCCGCTGGAGCGCCGTTCTCGTCGCGTTTTTCGTCGGGGTAAGTTCGTCGTTGTTTGGTGTCGGTGGCGGTGTTTTGATGGTACCAGCCATGATGATTCTCTTCCGTTACCCGCCGCACATCGCAACAGCTACTTCCATGCTGGTCATCTTTTTGTCTGCAGTCGTCGGTTCTGCCACGAACGTACTGCACGATCACGTCGATTGGTTGTTCGCAGCGATGCTCGCCCCTGGCGCGTGGGTGGGCGGAAAACTGGGAGCATTCGTTGCCTCCCGGATGAAAGGGCGAACCATCGTCATGGTTTTGCGGCTGCTGATCCTGGGCATAGCGATCCAAATGATTGGGGAAGCGTTCTGGAGGTAGTTTGTTTTACGCAGGAAGGGAGGGGAGAGTCGTGGCGAGCGCATGTGCGACTTTGCATATCTTGCACACGAACGACCTGCACAGCCACTTTGGCAATATGCCGCGAATCTCTACATGTTTGCTGCAGCACCGAGAGAAGTGGGAGGGGTTGGGCGAGCATGTGCTGACGGTAGATATAGGGGACCACGTCGACCGGATGAACATCAAGACCGAAGCCACCTGGGGTCAGAGCAACGTAAAAGTATTGAATCACAGCGGCTATCAGTACGTGACCATCGGGAACAATGAAGGCATCACGTTCCCGAAAGAAAAGCTGGATCGGCTGTATGAGCGGGCCGCTTTTACCGTGATCGTGAACAACCTGATGGAACCGGAAACGGGCATGCAGCCTCACTGGGCGGTGCCCTACGCGATCCACCGGTGGGCCGATGTACAGGTGGCGATTCTTGGCGCTACGATTCCGTTTTCCCCGTTTTATCAGATGATGGGGTGGGAGGTGCGGGAACCAATCGAGCTGATCCGGAATCAGGTGGCGGAATTGCGGTCTCAGGTGGACGTGATCATCGTCCTCTCCCATCTCGGGTACCAGCAGGACCTGAAGATGGCGAGCGAAGTGCCGGGTCTGGACGTCATTTTAGGGGCTCATACGCACCACCTGCTGGAGCATGGAGAAAGAGTGGACGGCACACTGATCGCCCAGGTCGGCCGGTTCGGAGAATATGTGGGACACGTGGAGCTGACGCTGGATCTGGGCGCAAGACGCGTGATCGCTTCCAAAGCGGAGGTGCTCCCTGCCAGAGATTATCCCCCGGACGAAGAGTTGAGCCGACTGCTGCAGAAGGAAAAACAGGCGGCGGAAACTCTGCTGGATCGCCCGGTGGCACGGTTGGAAACCGATCTCGCGGTGAACTGGACAGAAGAGACTCCGTTCAGTTCGTTTCTGGCTGCCAGCATTCGCCGCTGGACAGACGCGGACATCGGTCTGGTCAACGGCGGTCTGCTTCTGACTCCGCTTCCGAGGGGAGATGTGACCTACGGTGATTTGCTCCGCTGCCTCCCCCATCCAATCAATCCCTGTGTCGTAACTCTGACTGGCAGGCAGCTGCTGCAGATGCTGCAGCGATCCATACAGCCGGAGATGGTTCAACGGGAGCTGCGGGGATTCGGTTTCCGCGGCAAGATCATCGGCTGGCTCGGCGTCGACGGCTTGACCATCCACTTTGCGGATGATGCAGCCGGGAAGCAAATCACTGAAGTGGAAGTGAACGGCCAGCCGCTGGAGCAGGAGCGGGATTACCGTGTCGGAACGATTGACATGTTCGTGTTTAGCCGAATGTATCCGGAACTTCTGGAGGGTCGCGACCTGCGCTTTTTCCTGCCGGAGCTGCTGCGGGAGGTTGTTGCCGAGACGATTGGAGACGAGGCATTGCTGCGTGACAGCTTGCAACCGCGCTGGATTCATGTGAAGTGACAACCGGATCACCCGGCTTCCGCTCTTTTGGGGAATGATAAGAGGGTAAAGGAGGAGCGATTGATGCGGTTTATCGACGAAATCTATGAAATGTACCGGGGACACTTCAACGGAGACGAGGAGGACATCGTCGCCATCGTCGTGGGGATTTTGGATGAACAGTCGAGAGAAGACATGCAGTCGATTATCGCAGGCATGGATGACGAGGAGCTGTTCCAGATGATGGCGACGTACATGATAGAAGTAATGAAGCGCAAGGTTGCGATGGACGACGAACGTCCTTCTGACCGCACTCCAACCATCCTGCATTGACGGCCACACACTTTTTCAGCTGGAAACATAGGATGGTAGCGCCGAGGTCACCAACCATACAGGGAGTGATTCGATGATAGAGGTACAGCCGATCCAGTTTGAAGAAGGCACCGCGATTGCGGTAACCGTTCGACTTCCGAAAACGACGCTGCTTGCCGTCACCACGGATAAAGGATATATCATGTGCGGGGCGCTGGACGTGGGATTGTTGAACGAACGCCTCGCCAGCAGGGAGATTGTCGCCGGTCGCGCGGTTGGCGTAAAAACAATCCAGGAACTGCTGGACGCACCGCTGGAGTCCGTCACTGCCACGGCGGAACGATTGGGAATTACAGCCGGAACCGTCGGCCGCGACGCCGTCCGGAAAATGTTTTAGTTCTGTCCTGTCAGTTCAAGCAAAAAGGCTCCGCCAACTTTTTGGCGCAGCCTTTTTGTTTGTCGAATTTGACATCGTTTTTCGACACAATTGGAAAAAGTTATGTAGAATATGGTCGAATCAAGTATAATGGTGGTATGTTGAGGAAAGGCGAATAGAAGAGATGAGACTCGTATCCATTACCAACTGCCAACCGGGTGTCACGCTGGCCCGTTCCATCTATAACGACAACGGGACCACTCTGGTCGGTTCCGGTGTAGTGCTGACCCAACGCATGCTGGATCGGCTGAAAAACTTGAACATTACTAAAATTTATATTCAAGACAAGCGAACAGGCGACCTCCTTCTGGAGGATGCGATTTCCGAAAGAACGCGTCAGGAAGCGCTTGCCGTCATTCACGAGACGTTCCGCTCCGTAAAGGATTCGCCGCAAAAATGGCAGACGACGTTTTCCGATAAACAGTTTGGAAGACAGTTCCGCCAGGTGATGTCGTCTGTGATTGACGAATTGAAGCAAAATCGCACGGCGATGAATCTGCTTGGCGATGCTTATGCTTCGGATCATTACATATTTGGCCACTCGTTCAACGTGGCGCTGTATTCGACTGCCCTGGCGATGAAAGCCGGATTCGGAGAAAAAGAGTTGATTGAGATCGGCGTAGGGGCGATGCTCCACGATGTGGGAAAAATGTACATTCCCTGCGAGATCCTGCAAAAGCCGGGGCGGCTGACGGACGAAGAGTTTGAAATCATGAAAAAGCACGCGGAGTACGGGTTTGAAATGCTGCGCAGACTGGATGAAATTCCGCTGCTGGCTGCCCACTGCGCGTTTCAACACCATGAGCGCTGTGACGGGAGCGGATACCCGCGCAACCTGAAAGGCGACGAAATCCACGTGTACGCCCGCATCCTGGCGGTGTGTGACGTGTTTGACGCCTTGACGACCCATCGCGTGTATCGTCCTCCGATGCTGCCTCATGAAGCGATGGAGATTTTGTTCGCGGGGGCGGGTACGCAGTTCGAGCAGAGATTCGTGGAAAATCTGCGCGATACCATCGCCCTCTACCCGCTGGGAATGAGCGTCACCCTGAACACAGGGGAAGCGGGTGTCGTGATCGATTACAACAAAGGCATGCCCAGCAGACCGATTGTGCGGATTCTCACGGATGAAAAGGGGCAGCCGCTGGAGACTCCGCTTGAGTACGACTTGTCCAAGCGACTGCATCTGATGATTGTGTCAAGTGATGCTTTGCTCTGATGACTACAGCCATTCCTTTCGTTTGAAAATGAGATACATCGTTACGCCGATGAAGGCCATGAAACCGAGGACATAGTAATAGCCGTAGGGGGATTTCAACTCCGGCATGTGCTCGAAGTTCATTCCGTAGATGCCGGTGACGATGGTGAGAGGCATAAATATGGTGGTCAGCGCGGTAAAGATGCGCATGATGTCGTTCGCTCGACCGGCAACCGAGGCTTGATACGCCTCACGCAGGTTGCCGATCAAATCCCGAAAGGTGTCAAAGCTCTCGACGACCTTTACCGCGTTTTCCAGGATGTCGCCAAAGTACTTTCGCAGGTTCGGATGAATCAGCGGAAGTTCTTTTTTATTGAGCCCTTCAATGAGATCGCGCTGGGGAAGAAGCATTTTCCGTGCATACAAAATTTCGCTGCGCAGCCCAATGATCTGGTTCAACTGGGATTTGCGGGTGTTCATCAGAATTTGAACTTCCAGCTGTTCGATCAGCTCCTCGATTTTTTCAATCACGTCAAAGTAGCTCTCCACAATTTGATCCACCAGATGGTAGAGGAAGGTGTCGGGACGGTTGACATCTTCCTCCCGGACAATTTGCGCCACCCTTTGAAACTCCTCAACCTCGTGCTTGGATACCGTGATGATGATATACCGTCCCAAAAAGATGTTTACTTCACGCAAAAAGATGTCCTGGTCGTGGAACTGGACGCTGTTGATCACGATGAAGTAATGGTCGTCATAGTCCTCCAGTTTGGGTCGCTGCTCTTCCTCGTCAATACAGTCTTCGATTGCCAGGTCGTGCAGTCCGAACAGCGGCTGCAGCACATCAAGGTCAAACAGAGTCGCTTGAATCCAGTAAAAGCCGTTGACCGGCGGGCGCAGCGTCTCCTCAATATCGTCCATCCGGGTCATCAGGCCGTTTTGCACCAAATAGATCTTCATGCCCATTCTCCTGCAGCGATGTGATTACGTCTTCTTCTCTCCAGCTTTCCGCTTTTCGCCCTCCGCCATGCGCGGCAGGATGTGCGCAATGATGTACTCATAGGCGAGCTTCAGCGCTTCTCGACTGGGGGGATTGCCAATCAGCTTCGGTTTGGACGATTTCACGTTCACCGCCTCCCTCCTTTTGCAGGATTGCCGCCAGCAGCGACGCCTATTAGAGAGGGTATGAACGTCAACTTGTCTATTTGCTTCCTTCCGCGATAGCAGCCCCAGATATTGACAACCGGTTGCATAAATCAGAAAATTAGCTCAAGTAATCGCTTCCATGCTGAATGGAAGCAAACGGAGGGGATGGAATGTCGCGCACTCGCTCAATTGTGTGGGAACCGTCAGAGAAGCAGTTGCAGGAAAGCAATTTGCATCGCTTCATGGAACGGGAGGGAATCTCTGACTACGCAGCGCTGTTGAAGCGTTCGGAAGCAGATGTGCGGTGGTTCTGGGATGCGTTCATTCGGTTTGCCGACATGGAATTCTACCAGCCATACACAGAGATTCTCGACCTCTCGGAAGGAATGCCCTGGCCCAAGTGGTTCGTCGATGGCAAAATCAATCTCGTCCATAACGTCCTGGACAAGTGGGCGCAAAGGCCGGATACGGCAGCACGCCCCGCCTTGCTGTGGGAAGGGGAGGACGGAGAGACGCGCCGATACAGTTTCGGAGAGCTATACCGGGAGGCGAACCGGTTTGCCAACGCACTTAACAACCTTGGTGTAGGCAGAGGCGACCGGGTGGCCATCTACATGCCGATGATTGCCGAAACGGTCATTGCTCTCTATGGCATCTACAAGGCGGGTGCGGTAGCCGTCCCCCTGTTTTCCGGGTTCGGTCCCGAGGCAGTAGCCGTGCGTCTGGCCGACGTGGAGGCGAAAGCGGTCGTGACCGCCGACGGCTTCTACCGTGGCGGACAGCCTGTGCTCCTCAAGCACGTGCTGGACAAGGCACTGGAGTCCGTAACGACGGTGGAGGTGGTCCTGGTTGCCGAGCGGTTGGGGGAAAAGGCGATGTATACCCCGGACCGTGACCATCGCTGGAGTGAAGTGGTGGCTGCCGCATCCGACCAGTATGAAACCGTACAGACGGAGGCGGAGGAGATCTGCATGGTCAGTTACTCCTCCGGCACCACAGGCAGTCCGAAGGGGATCGTGCACGTACATGGAGGCATTGCCGTAAAGACAGCGGAAGTGGGCATGTTTGTATACGACACCCATCCGGACGACCTCTTTTTCATGATCACGGACTTCGGCTGGATGATGGGGCAGCTGCCGCTGTTTTCCGCCCATACGGTGGGGGCGCCCTATCTGATGTACGAGGGGAGCCCGATGCATCCCGATCCGGGGCGGCTATATGAGATCCTGCAAAAGCACCGCGTCACCGTGTTCGGGGCCCCGGCGACTGCTCTGCGCCTGTTGAAAACCTACGCGGAGCCATTCCGCCAGGCAGCAGACTTGTCCCAACTGCGGATATTGGGCCATACAGGGGAACCGATTGACGAGGAGACGTGGAACTGGTTCCACTCCTGGACGGACGGACGAGCACCGATCATCAACGGCTCGGGAGGCACGGAGGTGTTTGCCGAGATCATCTCATCCACTTGTGTCCAGCCGCACAAGCCAACCTGCCTGGGGCAGACCCCTGCCGTTGGTGCCCGAGTCGTCGATGAACTGGGTGTTCCCGTGCCGCCCGGCAAGCCCGGGTATCTGGTCTTTACCGTGCCCCAACCGGCTCAAACCCGCGGCTTCTGGAAAAACCGGCAGCGCTATCTGGACACCTACTTTACACTGGGAACGGAAATGTGGTGGCAGGGTGACATGGTGCTGGTGGATGAAGATGGATTCTGGTTCCATCTGGGCCGAGCGGACGACGTGATCAAGGTCTCCGGACGCCGGACAGGTCCGGGGGAAATTGAGGACGTGGTAAACCAGCACCCTGCCGTGTTGGAGTCAGCGGTGATCGGCGTACCTCACCCGATCAAGGGGGAGGAGATCGTCGTCTTTGCCGTGTTGAAACCGGGGGCTGCCGGGGAGCCTACTGAACTGCAGCAGCATGTGACGGCTGCTCTCGGCAAGCCGTACGAACCGGGGAGTGTCTATTTCGTCAAAGACCTGCCAAAAACGCGCACGCAGAAGATCATGCGCCGCTTGATCAAGATGAAATTTCTCGGGGAGGCTTTGGGAGACATGTCGAGCCTGATGAATCCGATTGCACTCGACCTGCTGCCATCCAAAACATCATAAGGAAAGCGAGAACCCTTCCGTACGACCCGTATGGAAGGGTGTTTCATTGAGATTTTCACATCTGGGACATACTACCTCTACCTCTAGGGAAATTCCATCAAGGAGATGATCCAGGTGTTGCACATGAAATGCAGGACGCTGTTAACAGGGACTCTGGCACTGCTGTTCTGGGCGGGAACTGCGCTGACTTCCGCGTGGGCGGAGCAGCAGCCGCAGTATGAGGAAATCAGCAGCTACGAGGTCGATGTAACGGGAGACGGAAAAAACGATCGGGTCTCGCTTTTTGGCAAACGCTCTGAACAGGGAAGCCCATTCTATAGAGCGCTGCATGTGCTCGTAGAAAACCCGGTTACGCAAAAGCAGACAGTCTTTACCTCAACAGAGGGCGGTTACGGACCCAAGCTGGAGTTCTGCGACGTTACCGGCGACAAGGTAAACGATATCCTCCTCTCCGCGGACACCGGGGGAAGCGGTGGTATCGTCAACTACTCGCTCTACTCCGCGAAGGCCGACAAAGCAGTGACGCTGCCGGTTCCTCCGGCATTGACGATTAGCGGCAAGTTCGCAAACAAATACAAGGCAAACGTGACGGTTGCAGAGACCAGGAAGACCTATACCATCGATCTGCGGGAAAGAAAGGCGACGTACGATGAAATGGGCCTGTACAAGGACGGGAAGCTGGTGAAGCCGACCGACGTGATGTCCAATACCGCGTACCAGTTGCTGAAACCCGTAGACATGAACCGGGACGGCGTATGCGAGCTGCAGGGCGTACAGCGGGTGGCTGGTGCGTTCAATGCGGATACAATCGCTTCTGTCACATCCCTGTGGAAGTGGCAGCGGAACAAGTGGACGCTGCAGGATGTTCAAGTGCAAAAAGCCGGCCAGTAGCGCCGGTGGGTCAGCGGTGATAAAGTCCGTGGCGGAGCATGTCGAGGAAAAGCTGCAGGTCCGTCGTGAACGCCTGAAGCGCATGCAAACTTTGATCAGACTGTTCCCGGTAGGTACGTACGTATTTTTGCTCCAGGGACTCAACCGCCTCGTAAAGCAGGCGAAATGCCTGTTCGCCGTCAACCTCGTCCCGGAACAGGGAACGATCGATTCCTTCTGTAATGAGCGGGAGATATCTGGCGTAAAAGCCGGATTCCCGCTCCTTCATTTCGGTTTGCAACTCGTCTGCCGCGGGATCGATAAAAGCGGTGACAGCCAGATGATAGAGCTGCGGCTCCTCATGAAAAAGTGCCATCTTCGCCTGATGGATTTGCAGCATCCGGTGCAGAAGGTCCGATGAAAGAGTGGGTGCCAGTGCCTTGATCCTCGCCAGGAAGTGCTCGATACAAAGATCGATCAGATAGAGGTACAGGTTCTTTTTGGTGCCAAAATAATGAAACAGAATCCCCTTGGAGGAGCCTGCCTGCTTTACGATTTGGTTGGTAGAGGCAAGTTGATATCCCTTCTCTGAAAATTCGGCGAGCGCAGCTTTGAGAAGCTGCACTTTTTTTTCTTCCGTCTCGCGATTCCACAGTTCCTGCATGGCTTTTCAGCCCCCTGTATATTGTACTGGATCTATTGTACCACGATTGACCACTTGGTCAACAAGGGGTATAATCATCCTACAAGCCTTGGCAGAGGAGGAGATGTTTGTGGGGAAGATGGCTCATGCATCCCGTTTGCTGTTGGGAACGATTTTTGTTCTGGCGGGTGTAAATGGATTATGGTTTGTCGCCGGATGGGAGTTGCTGTTTCAGGTCAGAGTCGATCCCATTATCTACGGCATGCTGAACACGGGGTTCATGCTTACCCTGGAAAAGGTGACCGAGCTGGCATGCGGCATTCTGCTGCTGGCCAACCGCTATGTCCCGCTTGTCCTGGTGGTGTTGGCACCGATTGTGGTCAATATTGTCGGCCTTCATCTGTTTCGTGACCCCGCCGGGTTGCCGCAGGCATTGCTGGTGCTGGTCCTTCAGTTGTATCTCGTTCGAGTGCACTGGCAAAGCTATCGCCCACTGCTGCGAGCGAGGCCGACTCCTACAGACGTTTTCCCCGAAGCAACCGATTCACAGTTTCCCGGCGAAGGCCGATAAATTGGCCGATCTCTTCCTGGGTGAGAATATCGGAAAGCGAATAGTCACCGACGTACTGCCGAAACCATTGGGCGAACAGCTCCATTTTTTCCGCAGGGGTGGCAGCGGTCAGCTGGTCGATTCGCTGCTGCATGAACCGCAATTTGGACTGCAGTTTTAGCGCTACGTCCCGATAGGTATCCGGCTGCTCCTCCAGGGAACGGTACCACACGCTCGGATCAATCGCTTGCACCTCGCTGGTGACCAGGGCGATGGCCGTACCGTGGTATTCCTTGGGCGAAAGCAGGGAATGGTGCGGGATCATCTCACCGGGGAGCAAAATGTTGAACATGAATGCACTCCCGTTTTCCTGAAGCCGCACTACCTTGAAGAGTCCCGATTTGATTTCGTAGAGCGGACCGGTTTCTCCCTGGCGGAACAGGATTTCTCCTTTGTGCAGAATCACATCGATCACCTCGTTTCTGTTTCAAGATGGTACTGGAAAATGGCCCCGATATCAAGGGGCGCTTTTTTTTGAATTATGTTCATATGGAAAAGACACTTGTCTTTTTGGGGGAGATGCCTTACCCTATATTCATGGTTATTCAAGAGAGAAACGAGGAGTCGGAGAGATGAAAGTTGCAAAATTTGGGGGAACTTCCCTGGCGAGTGCGGAGCAGATCAGGAAAGTATGTGCGATCGTTACATCCGATGACGACCGGCGTGTGATTGTAGTCTCAGCACCGGGCAAGCGATTCAAGGAAGATATCAAAGTAACGGATCTGCTCATCATGTATGCCGATCGTTACCTCGCGGAAGGTTCGGCTGAGGATGAGAAAAACGCCATATTCAAACGATACGAGGAGATTGCCGAGGGGCTTGGTTTACCGACCGGCATCACCGAGCAAATCATGGCCGAACTGCATGAAGTACTGACCAACAGGCGCGTTGACGATCCGGCCCGGTTTATGGATGCGGTAAAAGCTGCGGGTGAGGACACATGTGCCAAGCTGGTTGCCCAGTACTTGCGAAGCCTGGGAGAGGATGCCGAGTACGTGAATCCACTCGATGCCGGTCTGTACGTAACCGACGAAGCGGGAAATGCCCAGGTGCTGCCTGAAGCGTACGAGAAGCTTCGTTTACTGAGGAACCGCAAAGGAATCGTTGTGTTCCCAGGTTTTTTTGGATACACCGCAGATGGAGTCTTGGTTACGTTTTCCCGCGGGGGTTCCGATATTACGGGGTCAATCCTTGCGGCGGCAGTCAACGCGGAGGTATACGAAAACTTTACCGATGTGGACTCGGTTTACGTGGTGAATCCCAACCTGGTTGCCAACCCGAAAGAAATCAGGGAGATTACGTACCGCGAGATGCGTGAGCTCTCTTATTCCGGATTTTCGGTATTTCATGAGGAAGCGCTGCTGCCAGCGTACCAGGCAGGAATCCCTGTCTGCATAAAAAATACGAACAACCCGACGACGCCGGGAACCTTGATTGTTTCGGAACGTAAGTCCACTCAAACCAGGGTGTCAGGCATTGCCAGTGATCGTGGTTTTTGCAGCATCTATGTCAGCAAATATTTAATGAACAGGGAAGTGGGATTCGGGCGAAAGCTACTGCAAATCCTTGAAGATGAAGGGCTATCCTATGAGCACACCCCTTCTGGAATCGACAATATTTCGGTCATCCTTCGGGAACGGGATCTTTCGGAAGAGAAGAAAAACCGGATTGTTGGGCGCATTCAGCGCGAGCTTCAGGTGGATGACATCGCCATTCAACACAATCTCGCCCTCGTCATGATTGTGGGGGAAGGCATGCGGCAGTCTGTGGGCACATCTGCGAGAGCCACGACAGCCTTGGCCAAAGCAGAGGTAAACCTGGAGATGATCAATCAAGGCTGCTCGGAAGTAAGCATGATGTTCGGGGTAAAGGAAGAGGATGCCGACCGTGCTGTTTTGGCGCTTTATCGCGAATTTTTTTCCGAATAGCGAGGAATGAAAAAGCTGCCGTCTGTCGATTACAGACGGCAGCCAGTCGTTTCTTCGTGCAGCGGTATGTTCAGCTTTTTCAGTCGGTCCACTTCTTCATCCAGGTTGTCTACGGTAAAGGCGATGTGGTGCACCTTTCCCTCCGCAGGCAAATCGCTGTTGTACCCGTGAATCAGCTCAACCTCTGTCTCGCTTGTGCCGGGGAACCCGAGGAAGGCAAGAGTCACTCCCCCTCATTTTGGGGAATTTTGGGGGGCTTTGTACATCGTACAACCGGACAACGGTGGTGTATAGGCGTTGAGGGCGATTACCGGGGTGCTGCTTTTGTTGCAAATGGCGTGGATACGACCTTGTTCGATGAAACAGTATTCTCCGGGCAGGATCACGGTGGTCTCGTCCACATCCAATCCGCCTCCCGGTTGACGCATGTAAGTGATGTTGTGGAGTTCCCCCTGGATCACATATTCCCAGCCGTATGACTGTCCGTGATCGTGGGGGTGTGATTGTTGGCCGGGAGGCAGATGAATGAGAACGATTTCAACTTCCTCCGTGCGAAACAGGACCCTTCTGCCGTACGGTAGTTGATCCGTCGGTTCCAGGACATAGGGAGCGATCTGATCTTTGGTTGCATGCAGGGAAGCCAAAGCTGCTTTCAATTCGGAAGGAGTGGGACGCATCAGCTTGCTGAACGCTTTTTCCAGCTCATTGATGATCATGAAAAGCCTCCAGACCAAGTCATTCACTACTGCAATATCGTATGCGCAGGAGGAGAGCTTGTGAGCCTTTCTCTGTCAAACAGCCGCCGGAACTGATATGATGGGAGCAAGGCGCTGCCGCCTTTCTTTTCATCATGCTGGACGTTTTAGTGAGGATGCCCTCGTCCAACAGCTGATCTGCTTTTTCAGACCATTCTGAAGGTACAAGGAGGCATGCGCATGTCAACTGCCATAATCAGTGTACGCACCCGGTAAACGGGGGCGTGCGATCTAAACCGTCTGAACAAACAGGGGGTTTAGGTGATGAAGTGGAAACAACAACTGTATCTATACGTAAACGGACTATCGGATCTGGGATCGCGGATGGATCTGATCGCCTTTTCAGCGTTGATCTTCACGTTTGACAACAGTCCGTTTTGGTTGATGGCTTTCTTCGTGGCAAGACAGATCGGCGGGATTCTGGCCAGTCTGTTTGCAGGAGTGGTGGCGGACCGCGTCGACCGGAGATGCGCCATGCTGACATCTGATTGGCTGTCTGGAGTGGCCGTCGCGTCTGTACTTGTTTTTCCCCATCCGTATACTGTGGTAGCAGCGGCGTTTCTCAAGGGGATTCTGTACAGCATTTTTCACGTCAGCTTTCAGGCTTCGATCCCCCGCATGTTAGGGGAAGAAAACATCGTTCAGGCAAATGCCCTGGCCGTTCGTCTGGAATCGGCAGCCGGCATCATCGGTTTTGCGGCAGGTGGTGTTCTGGCTGACAGGTTGGGGTACGAAGTCGTGATCGCGTTTGACGCCGCCACGTTTTTCTTGTCTGCTCTCATGTTGACCTGGATTCGCTGGGACAGTGTGCCCGAGGGTGCGGTGGATAAGGGCGGGAGTAAACGTCTCGATATGCTGGGCGACTGGCGTGAGCTGTGGAAATACCTGAAGCGCTATCCGCTGCTTTTGTCTCTAAGCCTGCTGGCGCTGTTCGAGGCTTTGGCGACTGCCGGGTACAACTACGCGCTTCCCCTGCAGGCAATGGAATTGGACAGCGATTCGGCAACTCTGCACGGCCTCATGTGGTCGGCGATCAGCATCGGTTCCCTGTTGGGTTCTGTTCTGGTGCCTCGCTGGAAGGTGGAGATCATCACCGGATTTGCGGCCTCCAGTCTCGTTGGCGCGGTGGTAATTGTCGCCGCGTTTCTCATCGAAGCAGCGGTTCCGGTACTCCTTCTGCTGTTTGCGGCTGGCGTGTTTCAGGCTGCTGTCAGCTTGTACAAGCGGATCATTCTCCAGCAGAGTGACAACGAGGTGCGAGGCCGGGTACTAGGGGTCCAATCGCTGTTCATGCGGATCGGCTTTTTTCTCGGATTCCTGGCGGCACCGTCTGTCAGCGGCCTCCTGTCACTGCCGGGCATGGTGTTGGGGAGCCAGTGCCTGCTGATCGGTGCGGTACTGACGATGATCCTGTATGGGAAGAGCGCACGTGAAAAAAGGGCGTAACAGCCCTTTTTTCAAGATGCCTTAATTTAAGGTTTTCGGATCCATAGGTTTTCGTTTTTTCTTCAACGGCTGTGATGGCGGTCGCGATTAACAGAGTCTTGCCGTCGACCAGTAACGGGTCTGTGATTACCTGCTTTTCATGCCCTTTTTGGTCCGCAAAAATAATGACGCCCTTTGCTTTGGGCAGATTTGCCCGAAGCAATGTCTCTTCGTCGGCCGCATTGCCGCGAACGTAATAAAGACGCTCTTCGATCATGGGCGCTTGTGCATAGGCGATATACGCTGCGGTCAATACGTAAAAAATGACGAAAGGCAAAAAGATTCTCGTCTTCAGTCTGATCAGGTAAGAGAGTAATTTTTTCGTGACAAAACCCATGTCGATCCCCTTACGCAGTTCCGTTTCCCTGGTTATTGTTCCCATTCTCCCCGAAACCATCCTATGAAATCGTGGATGAACCTGCTGAAATCGTTGAGAAGTCTGATTTTGATACAAAGCTTCGAAAGCTGGAACAGCTGTATCGAGATCGTTTGATTTCGGAGGAAGAATATCAGCGAAAACGAAAAGAAATTCTGGAGCAAAAATGGTAATGGACCAAAAAGCCAGCCAACTCTTACTGACAGAGTGGCTGGCTTTTCGTATTTATTGTTGTTTTCGCCATTTCATCGCCCATTTGTCCATTTCCTTCAACGCCGCTTGAAAATCCATTCCTTTTTCCGTCAGCGAATATTCAACCGTTACCGGTACAGTGGGGAAAACTTCCCGACGGACGATGCCCGTCTTTTCCAGATGGCGCAGGGTATCCGTCAGGGACTGGGTTTTGATGATGGCCACATTTCTCTGAAGCTGGTTGAACCGTTGTGGACCTTTGCATAGTTCCGCGATTACCATGAACGCCCACTTCGCGCCAAGGATTTGGAGCACTTCACAGATGTTGGAGTAATTGTTTTCGCCTTCACGAGCGTTATCCAAGATCTCATCACTCTTACTAAAAGTTAGTAAGTCAAAATACTATGACAACATCCAAATACTTTGCCTTCTTTCATTATTATAGTGAGCTGGATTATACTGTCAATCAAGCAGATGAGGAGGAATGAAAACATGAATCGTGTGAATGTGTATCTTCTCGCCTTAGGTGCATTTCTCGTGGGAACGGCTGAATTGGTCGTAGCCGGGATTCTCAATGTGATTGCCGATGATTTACGGATTTCCATCGCGCTTGCCGGTCAATTGATAACGGCTTACTCCCTGGCGTTTGCAATCGGAACCCCCATTTTGGTTGCGTTCACTTCCCGCATGGCAAGGAAGAAATTGTTGGTACTTTCCCTGGCTATTTTTATCATCGGTTGTTTGGCTTCCTGGGGAAGTACGGATTATCCTATTTTGATGGTCTCCCGGTTGATCCTGGGGGTCAGTGCAGGGGTATACACGGTGGTAGCAGTCAGCTCGGTTGCAAAACTGGTTCCGGCTGACAAAATGGGCAGCGCGATTGGCATGATCGCCCTGGGATTTGGCAGTGCGATGGCATTGGGTGTGCCCATCGGAATTGCCATTAGCCATTGGTGGAGTTGGCAGGTGATCTTTGTCGGTTTAGGAGTGCTTAGCCTGTTGATTATGCTGGCGTTGATCCGACTGCTTCCGCACGTGGAAGGGGACGCTCCGGTTTCATGGAAGCAGCAATTTACGGTGCTGGCAAATCCGGTCATCGTAAGCGGTTTGTTGATATCCCTGTTTCTGTGTATGAGTAATTCGATTATGCTGACGTATTTGGCTCCATTCCTGCAAACCGTCCTTCAACTCAACACCTCCGATTTGGGCATCATGATGTTTGCTTTGGGTATTTTCGGTGTGATCGGTTCGCGTTTGGGAGGTTTTGGCGCTGATAAATGGGGAAGCGTACGAATGATCTCTTTCACTTTGGCAATCTGTGCGGTATCTCTTGCAGTTCTCCCGGTGATGACCGCATCTTTGGCAGTCGGGTTGGCTTTGATCACGATCTGGTTCAGTGCCATTTTTATGAACGCTCCGGCTCTTCAAACGTATTTCATTCAACAAGCGCCTCAGTCAAGCAATTTGGTTCTCAGTTTGAACCTGTCCATTATTCATGTGGGATTGGCGATTGGAGCGGGAGCGGGAGGCGTGGTTGTGGATGCCACTTCCACTGTCCTCTATCATCCATGGATGGCAAGCGGCGCGGTAGCGTTCGGTCTGGCAGCTGCCTTGGTCTCTTTCATGTTGCGCAAACGGCATGTTTCAGATATGGTGAGAGACGTTGACTCCGCATCTGCGACAGTTCAAGGAATGGACGAACGAATATTTTCCGCTTGTCGAGCAGGCAAGGAGAGAATATGATCGAAATCATGCTTTGGTCAAAAAAAGACAGCGCCGCTGGGGATGTAGCGGCACTGTCTTTTTTCGTTTCACCAAGTCTGATCTAAATGGTCACGGTAATAACGGATGGCACGCCCATACTGTTTAACATGCTGACATGAAGACGTTTCTACCAGGCTATCCAGCAGAATCTGCACAGAGCCTTCGAAGCCTTTCGCACTGTATTTAAGCGAGGGCTAGAAAAACTTTGAGAGAATGGTCGTCAGGGAATAAAGATATCCCTTCGGTCAAAAACACCTAGTGCGATTGAGGCAAAATGTGCTTCGTCTGTTTGACGGAGTGAACGAGCTTTGTCGATATCTTCAAGGATCAAATCAAGTTTGGATTTTTGCATATACGATCCCTTTTGGCAAGTAAGTAGGAAAACACCTTATGAAATATGATATAATCATATAACACCCCTATTGTCATTGCACAGCTTCTATTACCAATTTTTCACAATTGAAAGAGAGTGGAACATTATGGGTCGCAAGTGGAACAATATTAAAGAAAAAAAAGCGTCAAAAGATGCAAACACGAGTCGCATATATGCAAAATTTGGAAAAGAGATTTATGTAGCAGCCAAGCAAGGCGAACCTAATCCAGAATCAAACCGGGCTTTGAAGGTCGTACTCGAGCGTGCCAAAACGTACAGTGTACCGAAGGCGATCATTGACCGTGCCATTGAAAAAGCCAAAGGCGGTTCTGAAGAAACCTATGACGAACTTCGCTATGAAGGCTTCGGGCCGAATGGATCCATGGTCATCGTGGATGCCCTGACCAATAACGTGAACCGGACCGCATCCGAAGTGCGTGCTGCTTTTAACAAAAACGGCGGCAATCTGGGAGTAAGCGGTTCTGTAGCCTACATGTTTGATGCAACTGCTGTCATCGGGCTTGAAGGCAAGTCCGCGGATGAAGTGCTGGAACTCTTGATGGAAGCCAATGTAGACGTGCGTGACATTCTGGAAGAAGACAATTCGGTGATTGTTTATGCCGAACCGGAACAGTTTCATGCCGTGCAGGAAGCGTTCAAGCATGCGGGCATCACGGAATTTACCGTTGCTGAACTGACCATGATCGCGCAAAACGAAATCACGCTTCCGGAAGACGCACAAGCTCAATTTGAAAAATTGATTGATGCACTGGAAGATCTGGAAGATGTTCAACAAGTGTATCATAACGTGGATTTGGGAGAATAATAGCAGGCAGATGATCAAGTAACCCGACGATTGCTCGGGTTATTTTGCTTTCTCCAAATGAAAAAACACCGATCAACGGTGTTTTTCTGCCTTAGTTGGCAATACCAACTTCAGTTGCTTTTTGTTTTTTGTGATAAAAAACATAGGAGCTAGCGATCAACACGTATCCAATTAAGAAAATGATTAAACCGCTGGCCGGGTCGCCCACTGAGATGTGTGAGTACAGAGCACCCGTCAAATCAAAAACAAAACCGGCATAAGCCCATTCTTTCAATCGTGGAAATCCGGGAACAAGAATTGCGACGGCACCTAATATCTTGGCTACCCCGATAAAGGGAAGGAGGTAGGCGGGATAGCCTAAATGAGCAAAGATGGCAACTGCCTCGGGCGCAGAGATAATATCAGGTATGGACCCCAAAAGCATTAAAGCTGCGAGCAACCCTGTAAAAATCCAGTAGCCAATATTCGCTTTTTTCATGGATTCATTCTCCCTTCATATCCAATCTCTCCATCTTCGCCAATTGTTCTTCAAGACGGGCAAGCGTCGATTTGGCGCCCTCAATCGCTCCGTACTCCTTCACCACCTTCTCCAGTTCCGCGGCCGACTTGAAGAGCATCCGCATGGTCAGCTCGGTCTGGTTGCCTTTTGCAGAAAATGTTACGGTCACGCGAAACTGTTCATTTTCTTCCCCATCACCATGGGCGTAGACCAGTCGTTCGGGGCTGGCTACCTCGATATAGGAAATGTTATTGTCATAATCGACACCATCGGGACCGTGCATGACGTAACGCCATACACCGCCTGGACGTACGTCTATTTCATGAACCGTGATCGTAAAGCCGTTTGGTCCCCACCACTGCGGCAAATGTACCGGGTCCGTCCAAGCTTGATAAACGAGCTCTCGTGGTGCATGGAAGACACGGTTGATAATGAGTTCCCGGTCTTCCACAGTCGCAAAGGTGGTTTTTGTTGCATTATCTTCTGTCATCATATATATTCCTCCCATATGTCATTTTATTACCGCTTGTTGTTGCCTTTTGCAGTTTGTGGAAATGAACTCCCAAAACAACTTGTGACTTAAATATATCTTACAAGGAATATTATCTCCCTAAAGTGTACGAAACTGTAACGGGATGAAAGAAGCACGATAATCGAATGGTATAATGGGGAATCATAATGATAGGCTGGGAGGTTTCGTTCATGACGCGTTTTTTGTTTGAATTTGAAATCAGATCGACTGGAAAAAAAGGTGAATTCAGTTGGATTGCGCAAACGGAAGAGGAAGCCAGAGAGCAGGTTCATGCGAAGATCGCTGATTTCGAGTTCGTGGAAAAAGCAGATGTGATTGTAGGAAAATTGATTGCAACAAAGGACCCGAAAAACAATCAACACTATGAATGTGAAGGCTGCAGCGCGTAACAAAAACGTCCCGATGATCTCGTCGGGACGTTTTTCGTTATTGGAAACCATTGACATAAAAACATATTGATATTAACATAATGATAATAACAAAAACTTCATAACAAGTGTGCTCCAATTGAAGGGAGGATGGCTATGGGACTTACGGAGGAAGAGTTTCTCCAGCAGTACGACGCCACTCAATACAGCAGACCATCCGT
>VAPR01000533.1_pt1 | contig 24219 bp, 23 predicted proteins | sample 3380701 | NCBI WGS metagenome assembly VAPR01 (sample SAMN11536904, study PRJNA540576) | hot springs metagenome | isolation source: hot spring wet sediment | place: Spain: Lobios | collected 2014-01 | reverse complement strand
CCTGCCCCACCGGCACCTCTGCACCTTCCGGAGCCAGGACCCGGGCCAGGACCCCGGAAGCAGGCGCTTCGATCTCCACGTTGGCCTTGTCGGTCTCCACCTCCAACAGGGGTTCGCCCTGCCGGACCTCCTCTCCCGGCACGCGCAACCACCGCAACACCTTGCCCGTCTCCTGGGCCATGCCCAAGGCGGGCATCACCAGCTCTTTCGGCAACGCACCCTCCTTACGGCCGCACGCCCTCCACCGCCGCGGAGGCCACCACCGCCTCCAGGGGCGGGGTGGTGCGGTTCAGCTGCGACTCCACCTCGCGCGTGGTGGGCAGCGGCCCGTCCACGGTCCAGTAGCGGGTGCCCGCCACCAGCAGCGTCTCCGCGGGGAAACGGGTGATGACCTCACAGCCGTCTTTGGTCACCACCAGCTGCTCCTCGATGCGGGCCGCGCTCCACCCATCCCTGGCCGGCCAGAAGGTCTCCAGGGCGAACACCATCCCTTCTTCGATGACCTCCGGCTTGTCGAAGGACACCAGGCGGCTAAAGATGGGCTTCTCCCAGATGGACAGCCCCACCCCGTGGCCGTACTGCAGGGCGAAGGCGGCCTCCTCGTTGGGGAACCCGAACTCCTCCGCCCTGGGCCACACCTTCACCACGTCCGCGGTGGTCACCCCGGGCTTGATGAGGCTGATGGCCGCGTCCAGGTAGTCCCGGCAGCGCTTGTACGCGTCCACCATGGCCGGGGAGGCGCTGCCCACCACGAACGTCCGGTAGTAGCAGGTGCGGTAGCCGTTGAAGCTGTGCAGGATGTCGAAGTACACGGGGTCTCCGGGCCGCAGGACCCGGTCGGTGTACACGTGGGGGTGGGGGTTGCACCGCTCCCCGCTGATGGCGTTCACCCCCTCCACGTGTTCGGAGCCCAGGTCGTACAGCACCTTCGCCACCAGCCCCACGCACTCGTTCTCCCGCACGCCGGGCCGCAGGAACTTGTACAGCTCCTCGTACGCGGCGTCCACCATCATGCAGGCGGTCGTCAGCAGGGTGATCTCGTCCTGCGTCTTGATCTTCCGGGCCTCCTGCATGAGCTGCTGGCCGTCCACCACCCGCAGGCCTTCTTCCTGCAGGGCGAAGAGGACCGGCGGCTCCACCACGTCCACGCCCACCGGCTCCCGGTGCAGCCCCCTCGCTTCCAGCTCCACCCGGATCTTCCGCGCCACGTCCCGCGCCCGCTCGGGGTACGCACCGCGCAGGGTGGAGATCCCTGCCCGGGAGCGCTCGCCCAGCCACGGGCAGTACAGCTGGTGGTGCCGCGCTGCGGACCCGAAATCCCACAGGATGGGCTCGTCGTCCTGGGGCAGCAGGCAGAACCGCACCAGCTTGTCCATGGCCCAGGTGCCGATGTGGGTGGCGGTGATGTAGCGGATGTTGTTCATGTCGAAGCACAGCAGGGAGCCCAGTTCGGACCGCTGGAGCAGCCCCTTCACCCGTGCCAGGCGCTCCCGGCGCAGGCGCTCGTAGTCCACCCGCGCCTCCCAGTCCACGCCCATGAGTCCGTACGTCTTGATTCCCATGCCCGCACCTCCTCTCTCCGTGCCTGCCTCACGACCCTCGGCCACACAGCTCCCGCGCCACCGCCGCCACCTGCTGCGGCGTGGGCACGGTCTGGTCTTCCAGCACCGGGGAGAACGGGACCGGCACGTCCAGGGCACCCACGCGCCGCACCGGAGCTTCCAGGTCGTAGAAGGCCTCCTCCGCGATCACCGCGGCCAGCTCCGCGGTGACCCCGTAGCGGCGGTGGCCCTCGTCCACCACCACTACCCGTCCCGTCTTGCGCGCGCTGCGCACCAGGGTCTCCACGTCCAGGGGGAAGGTGGTGCGGGGGTCCACCACCTCCGCCTGGATGCCCTCCTGCTCCAGCAACTGGGCCGCCTCCAGCGCCACGTACACCATGCTGCTGGTGGCCACCAAAGTCACATCCCGCCCCGGCCGCTTCACCTCCGCCACCCCGAAGGGGATGGTGTACTCCTCCTCGGGTACCGGCCCCTTGACCTGGTACATCATCTTGTCCTCGAAGAACAGGACGGGGTTGTCGTCCCGGATGGCGGTCTTCAGGAGCCCCTTGGCGTCGTAGGGCGTGCTGGGCAGGGCCACCTTCAGGCCCGGGATGTGGCTGAACCACGCGTGCAGGCTCTGGCTGTGCTGCGCCGCGGACCGGCGGGTGGCCCCCAGGGTGGTGCGGATCACCAGCGGCACCTTGAGTTTGCCGCCGGACATGTAGTGCACCTTGGCCGCCTGGTTCACGATCTGGTCCATGGCCAGGGTGAGGAAGTCCCCGAACATGATGTCCACCACCGGGCGCATCCCCGTCATGGCGGCCCCCACCGCGATGCCCACGAACCCCGCCTCCGAGATGGGGGTGTCCACCACCCGCTGCGGGCCGAACTCCTGCACCAGCCCGGACAGCACCTTGAACGGGGTTCCAGCCTCCGCCACGTCCTCCCCGAGGATGAACACCCGCTCGTCCCGGCGCATCTCCTCCGCCAGGGCCTCGCGGATGGCCTGCGCCAGGGTGATCTCCCTCACCCGCCCGCCCGCAGCTGAGTGCAACACCGCGCTAGGCGTAGACATGCTCGGTCACCTCGCTGGGGTCCGGGTACGGTGCCGCCAGGGCGTAGGCCACGCCCTGGGCCACCTCTTCCCGGGCCGCGCGTTCCGCGGCCTCGAACTCCTCCGGCCGCGCCAGGCCGACCGCGGTCATCCACTCCCGCAGGATCTTCAACGGGTCCCGCTGCCGCTTCCAGGCCTCCTCCTCTTCCTTGCTCCGGTAGTAGGACCGGTCCACGTCGCCCACGTGGTGCCCGAAGTACCGGTAGGTGTTGCACAGCAGGAAGGTGGGGCCTTCCCCGCGGCGCGCCCGCGCCACCGCGCGCCGCGCCGCCGCGAGCACCTGCCGGACGTCCTGGCCGTCCACCTCCTCCCCGGGGATGCCGAAGGCCTGCGGCCGGGCCAGGATGTCCCCCGCGGTAGTCTCGCGGTAGTGGGTGTACTCGTTGTACAGGTTGTTCTCGCACACGTACACCACCGGCAGCTTCCACAGGGAGGCCATGTTCATGACCTCGTACAGCAGCCCCTGTCCCAGGGCGCCCTCGCCGAAAAAGCACACCGCCACCTGGTCAGTGCCCCGCATCTTGGCGGACAGGGCCGCGCCCGTGGCGATCCCCGCGCTCCCGCCCACGATGGCGTTGGCCCCCAGGTTGCCGGAGTCGGGGTCCGCAATGTGCATGGACCCGCCCTTGCCGCGGCAGTAGCCCTCCGCTTTGCCCAGCAGCTCGCAGAACATCCGGTCCACCCGGGCGCCTTTGGCCAGGCAGTGTCCGTGGCCCCGGTGGGTGCTCGTGATGTAGTCCTGTGGCCGCAAGGCCGCGCATACGCCCACGGCCACCGCCTCCTCCCCGATGTACAGGTGCGCGAGCCCCGGCATGCGGCGGGTCACGTACAGCTCGTTCACCTGCTCCTCGAACGCGCGGATGGTGGCCATGAGCCGATACATGCGCAGCCACTCCGCGGCGGGGACGTCCCGGACTTCCTCCGGCAACCCCGTCAGGTTCGCCGTGGCGGTGGGGTTCGTCATGGCTCCCTCCTCACGACAGCTCCGGCGGCCGTCCGGCCAGCCGGGAGAGGACTTCGAACAGGACCGCGAAGTCGTACCCCGCAAGCCCCAGCCCCCGGGCCGCAGTCAGGTACTCGTTGGTGGTAGCGGTGGTGGGCAGCGGCACGTCCAGCTCGCGCCCCATCTCCAGCGCCAGCAGCAGGTCCTTCTGCATCATGTTCACGTCAAACCAGGCCTCCTCGGGCATCCGCAGCACGAACGGGCCCCGGTACTTCAGCATGGGGGACGCGATGACGCTGTTCAGGAGGACGTGCACCGCGGTCTCCCGCGGGATGCCGCCTTTCTCCGCCAGCAGCAGCCCCTCGCTGAACGCCAGCATCTGCACGGCCAGGCTCAGGTTGGTGGCCACCTTCATCAACACCGCTTGTCCGTTGCCGCCCACGTGGGTGACCACGGGCCCGATGTCCTGCAGGACGGGGCGGACCCGCTCGAAGGCGTCCCGGTCCCCGCCCACCATGATGGACAGTCGCCCCTCTTCCAGCGTCACCACGCTGCCCGACACCGGGGCATCCAGCATCTGCGCGCCCCTCTGGCGCACCCTCTCGGCCAGGGCGCGGCTCGCGGCCGGGCTCACGGTGCTCATGTCCACGTACACCTTTCCGGGTCCCAGCCCCGCCAGGATCCCGTCCGGCCCCTCGGTGACCGCCTGCAGGGCCTTGGTGTCGGTGACCATGGTGAACACCACGTCCGCGCGCTCCGCCACCTGCCGGGGGGAGTCGGCCCACTCCATCCCCAGATCCACCAACCACTGCGCCTTGCTCCGGGTGCGGTTGTAGCCCACCACCGGCCGCCCTGCGTCCAGCAGGCGCTTGACCATACGGCTGCCCATCACACCCAGCCCCACGAACCCGACCTTCAACGTTCGCCTCCTTCTGCGCGCCCGCCCTCGCCACCGGTGGGCAGGACGCGGCGGATGTCCTCGTGCACGCGCCCCAGGTGCTCGGCCATGCGCGCCCGCGCGGCGGCCGGGTCCCCGGCCCGCACCGCCTCCAGGATGGCCCGGTGCTGAGCCATGGACTTCTGGGGGCTGCCGGGGATGTGGTAGACGCGGGCCAGGGCGCGGTGGAGGGGGTCCCGGATGGCCCGCATCACGTACACCGCCACTCGGTTGCGGGTCGCCTCCGCCACGGTGAGGTGGAAACGCAGATCGGCTTCGATGTACCGCGCCTGGGAGCCCAGCCCCGCCTCCATCTCCCCGATGGCCTCCTCCATGCGCGCCAGGTGGTCCTCGGTGCGGCGCGCGGCGGCCAGGGCGGCGAACTCTGTTTCCAGCACCTTCCGGATCTCGTACAGCTCCTCCAGGTCGAACGCCTCCAGGGTCAACAGGAAGCGCAGGGAGTCCACCAGGGGGTTGCCGTATTCCGCCACCACGAAGGACCCGTGGCCCGCGGACCGGATCAGGCCCTTGGACTCCAGCAGCCGCAGCGCCTCCCGCACGGAGGACCGTCCGACCCCGTACCGGCGGGCCAGCTCGTGCTCGGGCGGCAGGGGGTCGCCCGGGCTCAGGCGGCGCTGGCGGATCTGGTGCAGGAGGCGGTCGGCCACCAGCTGGTAGATCTTGGGGCGCTCCAGGGGCTCACGCATCAGTACCAGCGGGGGTCTCCGGACCAACGACCCAGCCGCGTCAGGCAGGCGCGGACGAAGCTGGGCTCCACCGCCTGTGCGTAGCTCGGCTTCTCGCCCGCGGGGACGTTGCCGATCCGTACTTCCGTCTCAAGCCCTGCCTCCACCAACTCCCGGTGCAACCCTTCGTTCACCGGCCAGATGCCGCGGCGGGCCAGCTCGTCGTAAGTGCGCGTGACGATGTCCCGGCTGAACTTGGTGTACTTCACGCCGATCTCGATGGTCCGCGCGCGGTTCTGGTACATGAAGCGCTGAGCTTCCATCAGCGCACACACGGCGTCCCGCAACAGCTGCGGGTCGTTTCGGATCACGTCCCCGGTGGTCACGTAGGCCGCGTACCAGCCGCGAGGCAACACCTCCCAGAGCCGGGCCAGGATGCGGAGGTCCCGCTTCTGCTCAAGGGCTTCGTAGGCTTGGTCCAAGTGCATCACCATGGCGTCGATCTGCCCGCCGATCAGGGCAGGGACACGGGCTGCGGTCGCGATGTTCAGGTACTGGACGTCGCGGGGGGCCAGGCCGCAGCTCTGCAGGACCGCGCGAGTCATCACCTCCGTGTAGGCCCCCACGCCGCCGGGCGTTCCGAACCTCTTGCCCCGCAGGTCCTCGCAGCGCCGGATCTCCGGCCGCGTCACCATCACCACCGGGTGCGACATGGCGTAGCTGTACAAGGCCCGCAACTCCGCCCCCCGCGCCAGGGCCGCGGTAAAGGGAGGAACCCCGGGGGCCGCCAGGTGCACCTCCCCCCGCCCGCCGAGGAGAGCGCGCATGGCGGCTGCGCCCCCCTCGAAGGTGAAGATGCGCGCCTCGATACCGTACTTGGCAAACAGACCTGCCTCCTGGGCGACCCACGGCGGGAGGTGTACCACGTTGGGCGGAGTGGTCGGCATGGCGATGGTGACCACTCGCGCCTGCCCCAGAGCGACGGGAGCCCCCGCGGCCGCCGCCATCAGCACAAGGCCCGCAGCCAACAGCATCCACGGCCTTGCACGCATCGATCGCTCACCCCCTCGGTAGACAGGCGCCGTGCGAACACGGGTCTGTCTGATTGTCAGACAGTAGGTTCGATGCATCCGGCCGGACTCCTGCAGTCCGTGAACTTCCTGGTGGAGGCGGCGGGAATCGAACCCGCGTCCTGAACAGGTGAGGGCGAGGCGTCTACGCGCGTAGCCTGCGCTTTGCTGTCGCTACCGGGCCCTCCCGCAGGCGGGATGGCCCGGAGCCAGCTCCCGGTGTCTTCGCCCGGCTGCCCGGAGCACGGCGGCCGGGTGCAGCCGGCTGGCTCACGCCCTCTGCGGGCCCGCCGGCAGGGCCCGGGAGGACGGCCGCGGGCTTAGGCCGCGGCGGCGAGAACAGGCTGGTTGACGCTTATTCGCGTCGGTAGGTTGTTTAACGAGGACCCTACCAACCTCGGCGCGCAGCCCCGCTGCTTCCTGCCCAGTCGAGACCGTTCGCCCCCACGGGTTCAAACGGCCGACTTGGCCGTATTCATTCTATCACGTCCGGGCAGGGCGCCGCCGGCCCGCCAGCGCCCGGGCGATCTGCCGCTCGGCTTCCCGCCTGCGGATGTCGGCCCTCCGGTCGTACTCCTTCTTGCCCCGGGCCAGGGCCAGCTCCACCTTCGCCAGCCCTCTCCGGAAGTACACCCGGAGGGGGACCAGGGTGTACCCCCGCTCCTTCACCTTGCCGACCAGCCGGCGGATCTCCGCCTTGTGCAGCAGGAGCTTTCGGGGCCGAAGAGGGTCGTGGTTGAAGGGGCCCGCTTGCTCGTAGGGCGCGATGTGCATGTTCACCAGCCACACCTCGCCGCCCCGCACCTTGCCGTACGCGTCCTGCAGGGAAGCCCGGCCCGCCCGCAGGCTCTTCACCTCGCTGCCCAGCAGCTGCAGCCCGGCTTCGTAGGTCTCCTCCAGCTGGTAGTCGTGGCGCGCCCGGCGGTTGGTGACCACCGTACGCTCCGCCTCAGCGGGCACCGCCCACCTCCCGCAGGGTCCTCCGCAGGAACACCCCTTCCCCGCTACACACCACCTCCCCGCCCCGCACCAGCTCCGCGCGGGTGGTGATGGTGCGGCCGTCCTCCGACGCCACCCACGCGCGCACCCGCAGTCGGTCCCCGGGCCGCACGGGCCTGCGGAAGCGCACCTCCATGCGCGCGGTGAGGGCCTGGTAGCCCTGCAGGTAGAACACGTTGCCCATGGCGTCGTCCAGCACCGCCGCCAGGATCCCGCCGTGCACGACCCCCTGCCACCCCACGTGCTCCTCCCGGGGAACGAACTCCGCGGTCACCGCCTCGCCATCCCGCTGGAACTGAAGGCGCAGCCCGACGGGGTTGTCGGGCCCGCACACGAAGCAGTAGTTGGCCTGCCTAGCCGCCACCCGCCCTCCGGTACTCGCCGGAACGCCCGCCGGCCTTGTGCTCCAGGTACACGTCGGTGATGGTCATGTCGCGGTCCACGGCCTTGCACATGTCGTACACGCACAGGCAGGCGCTCAGCACCGCGCACAGCGCCTCCATCTCCACGCCCGTCCGCGCCACCGCCCGCACCGTGGCCCGCACCGCCACCGCGGGCGGCTCGTCCCGCAGCTCGAACGCCACGTCCACCCCGGAGAGGGGGATGGGGTGGCACAGGGGGACGAGCTCCCAGGTCCGCTTGGCCCCCTGTACCGCGGCCAGCTGTGCCGCGGCCAGCACGTCTCCCTTGGCCACCTGCCCGGCGCGGATCCGGGCCAGGGTCTGGGGCCGCATCCGCACCTCCCCGCGGGCGGTGGCCACCCGCAGGGTCTCCGCCTTCTCCGACACGTCCACCATGCGGGGTCGGCCCGCCTCGTCCAGGTGGGTGAGCCGGTCGTTCACCACTGCTCCCAGTCCCGCAGGGGAGGGTTCCAGTCCGTGGGGCCGGGGGGCTTGATGGACAGGTGGCAGCAGGAGCGGCCCTTGTTGGCCCCGTGCCAGTGCCAGGTGCCCGCGGGGATCCACACCACCCCTCCCGCGCCCACCACGCGCCGTTCCCCCTCCGTGGCCACCACCCCTTCGCCCTCCACGAACACCAGGACCTGGTCGGTGCTGTGCACGTGCGGACGGGTGCGAGCCCCGTCGTGGAAGAACACCGCCACCACCTCCACCGCACCGGGCTGCTCGGTCCTGCGCAGAGGCTGCATCAGCACTTGGCCCTGGAAGTCCTGCGGCCGCTCGGGCGGGCTCGCCAGGCTGCGGTCCGGCTTGAGTACCAGCACGGCCACCTCCCTCAGTCAAACAACCGTACTTCTACCTGCGTCCCCGCGTCCAGCTGGGTCCCCATGGGCACCCGCACGTATCCGTCCGCGCGCGTCATGGTGGTGATCATCCCTGATTTGCCCAGCACCGGCTCTGCGGCCAGCACGTCTTCCTGCCACCGAAGCCGCACCCGCACGAACTCGTCGCGGTCCCGGGGCGCCACCAGGGGTGCCACCAGGTTGGCGGGCACGGTCCGCGGCCCGCGGGCGTCCGGGCGTACCCCCAGCATGGCCTCCAGCACGGGCCGCACCAGTACGTCGAACACCACCATGGCCGACACCGGGTGTCCCGGCAGCCCCACCACCGCCTTCCCGTCGCACACCGCCAGCAGCGTGGGCTTGCCCGGCTTGATGGCCACCCCGTGCACCACCACGCCCGGCTGCCCCAGCCGCGGCACCACCTCGCCCAGCACGTCCAGGGCACCCACGGAGCTGCCGCCGGAAGCCAGGACCACGTCCGCGGTCCGCATGGCGTCCCGGAGTGCCCCCTCCACCACCGCCGCCTGGTCGGGCAGGATCCCTCCGAAACGGGGCACCCCGCCCAGCCTGGTCACCTGCGCGGTGAGGGTGTAGGCGTTCATGTCCCGCACCTGTCCCGGCCGCGGCTGGCAGTCGGGCGGGACCAGCTCGTCGCCCGTGGAGAACACCGCCACCCTGGGCGGCAGGTAACACGGGATGTCCACCACCCCCAGCCCCGCCAGCAAGCCCAGCTCCTGCGGCCGCAGGCGGGTCCCCCGGCGGATGACCACCTCGTCCCTCCGGGCGTCCTCCCCCTGGTGCAGCACGTTCTCCCCAGGCGCGACCGGCCGGAACACGTGGACCGCCTGCCCTTCTGTCCGGGTGTGTTCCTGCATCACCACCGCGTCGGCGCCCAGGGGTACTGCACCCCCCGTGGGCACCCGGGCGCACTGCCCGCGCTCCACCCGCAGCTCACTCACCTCTCCCATCCGGACCGACCCCACCACCCGGAGGGCCACGGGGGCCCGGGGGGAGGCGTGCAGCAGGTCCTGCGAGCGCACCGCGTAGCCGTCCACGGTGGAGCGGTGGAAGGGCGGCAGGTCCTCCGCGGCCCGGATGTCCGCGGCACACACCCGGTCCAGGGCCCGCTCCAACGGTACGGTCTCCTCACCCCGGGGCCGTGGCTGGAGGGCGGCCAGGTACCGGTCCAGGGCCTCCTCCAGGGTGACGACCGCCGCGAACGCCTTCACCCCGACCCCACCTCCCCCACAGGACTGCCCTCAGGGAGAGGGAGACGGTGAAGGGGACGGTGGGAGCAGCTCGATGGGGATCAGGCGCGAGGGCTGCCCCGCCCGTTGCACGATCTCCCACCTCCGCCCGTCGTAGCGCACCTTGTCGCCCACCTTCACGTCCTGGTAGAAGGGGTACGGCACGTAGTACGGGGCGCGGTCCACCACGATCACGTACAGCGTCCCCGCCTCGCTCTCCACGTACTTGTCCTCCACCCACCCCAGCACCACCCGGCTCTGCGACTCGCAGGAGGGGATCAGGTCCGCGAACACCACCAACAGCGCCGCGCCCAGGACCACGAAGGCTTTCAACGCCACCACCTCCAGGGGTGTCGGACGCTTTCCATCATAGGGTGGGCCGCCGGCGGCGTCCACCGGGCCTGTGCTATGCTGCCTGTAGAACCGGGCGGAGGTAGCCATGAAGCTGGCCGACGCGCGACCCTCGCCCCTCCCGTTTCCGGGCCACGGGGCGGTCTACTGGAACCTCACCGTGCCCGAGCTGGTGGAGCACGCGGTGCGCCGCCGGGAGGGGATGCTGGCGGAGGGCGGCGCGTTCGTGGCGGTCACCGCCCCTCACACCGGCCGGTCGCCCCAGGACAAGTTCGTGGCGCAGGACCCGGAGGTGGCCGACCACATCTGGTGGGGCCCGGTGAACCAGCCCATGGCGCCGGAGGCCTTCGCCGCCCTCCGGGACCACGCCTTCCGGTGGGCGGCCAGCCGCGACCTGTACGTGCAGGACGTGGCCGTGGGCGCCCACCCCCGGTACCAGGTCTCCGTGCGCGTGATCACCGAGCTCGCCTGGCACAGCCTGTTCGCCCGCCACCTGTTCCGGAGGCCGGAGGGTGTCCAGCCCGTGGTGCAGCCACCCGCGTTTACGGTGCTGTGCCTGCCCAGCTGTCGGGCGGACCCGGCCCGCCACGGCACCCGCTCGGAGACGTTCATCGCCCTCAGCTTCACCCAGGGGCTGGTGCTCATCGGAGGCACCCTGTACGCGGGCGAGATCAAGAAGTCGGTGTTCACCCTGATGAACTACCTGCTGCCCCAGAGAGGCGTGGCGTCCATGCACTGCGCCGCCAACGTGGGCCCGGACGGCGGCAGCGCCCTGTTCTTCGGGCTTTCGGGGACGGGCAAGACCAGCCTGTCCACCGACCCCGAGCGGCGGCTGGTGGGCGACGACGAGCACGGGTGGGCCGACGACGGGATCTTCAACCTGGAAGGCGGGTGCTACGCCAAGGTGGTGCGGCTGTCGCCGGAAGCGGAACCGGAGATCTACGCCACCACCCGCCGGTTCGCCACGGTGCTGGAGAACGTGGTGGTGGACCCGCTCACCCGGGAGCTGGACCTGGGCGACGACCGCATCACGGAGAACACCCGGGCCGCCTACCCGCTGAGCTACCTGTCGCAGGTGGTGTCCGAGGGGCGCGCGCCCCACCCCACCGACGTGGTGTTCCTGACCGCGGACGCCTTCGGCGTCCTGCCGCCCATCGCGTGGCTCGAGACCGACCAGGCCCTGTACCACTTCCTGTCCGGCTACACCGCGAAGGTGGCGGGCACGGAGAAAGGCGTGCGGGACCCTCAGGCCACCTTCAGCGCGTGCTTTGGGGCCCCTTTCCTGCCCCTGCCGCCCGCGCGGTACGCGGAGCTGCTGGGCGAGCGGCTGCGCCGGCACCGCGTGCGGGTGTGGCTGGTCAACACCGGCTGGACAGGCGGGCCCTTCGGGGTCGGCCACCGCATCCCCATCCAGTACACCCGCGCCATGGTGCGGGCGGCGCTGTCGGGCGCCCTGGACGCGGTGCCGTACTGGGAGGAGCACCGTTTCCGCCTCCGGGTCCCGGAGCGGGTTCCCGGCGTTCCCGAAGAGGTGCTGGTGCCGCGCAGCACCTGGCCGGACCCTCGGGCCTACGACGAGCAGGCGCGCAAGCTGGCGCGGATGTTCGTGCAGAACTTCGAGCGGTTCGCCGGGCAGGTGCCGCCCTCCGTGAAGCACGCGGGCCCGGACCCGGACGCCTGAGGCTGTTTACCTTCCCGTGACGCGGCCGGGGGACGGTGGGTGGGGGCGCGGGCAGCCCCCGGGGTGAAGGTTGCCGCAGCGGGTGTTGGTGGTGGACGACGAGCCCCACATCGTGGAGCTCGTCCGGTACAACCTGGAACGGGAGGGCTTCCAGGTGAGCGTGGCCTACGACGGCCACGAAGCTCTTCAGCGCGCCCGCCGGGAGCGGCCCGACCTCATCGTGCTGGACCTCATGCTCCCGTACGTGGACGGCCTGGAGGTGTGTCGGACCCTCCGCCGGGAGAGCACGGTCCCCATCCTGGTCCTCACCGCCAAGGACGGCGAGCTGGACCGGGTGCTGGGGCTGGAGACCGGCGCCGACGACTACGTCACCAAGCCCTTCAGCCCCAGGGAGCTGGTGGCCCGCGTGCGCGCCATCCTGCGGCGGGCCCGGCCGGTCTCCGCGGCGGGGGCCGCGCAACCGCAGCTGGTGGCGGGGGACCTGGTGCTGGACCCCAACACCCGGGAGGTGTTCCTGGCCGGCCGGCCCGTGGACCTCACCACGAAGGAGTTCGACCTCCTGCGGCTGCTGATGGCGCACCCGAACCGCGTGTTCACCCGCGACGCGCTGCTGGAACACGTGTGGGGCTACGACTACTTCGGCGGCACCCGCACGGTGGACATGCACATCAGCCGGCTGCGGGACAAGATCGAGGACGACCCCTCGTCGCCCACCTACATCGTCACCGTGCGGGGCGTGGGGTACAAGTTCAAGGTCCCTGAGGGCGGACGCACAGCCCGGAGGCCTGGCACCCGGTGAGCCTGCAAGCCCGGCTGGTGGCCAGCTACGTGGTGGTGGTGGTGCTCGCCCTGGCGGCGGCGGGCGCCTACGCGGTCCGGCAGATCGAGCAGCGGTACACCCGGACGTACACCCTGAGCCTGGAAACCCAGGCCCGGCTGATCGCGGAGGCCCTGCGGCCTCACCTGCGGGCCCGCCGCGACTTCCGCACCGTGGAACAGCTCGCGAAGGCCTACGAGTGGCGCCAGGGCGCCTACGTGGGCGTGCGCGACCCCTCAGGCGTCAAGCCGCACCTGGGGCCGGGGCAGCCCCCACCGCCGCCCGAGGTGCTGCAGGCCACCCGCGGGCAGGTGGCCAGCGCACAGCGGTGGGACGAGTGGACGCAGGAGGTCCGCATCTTCGCCGCCGCGCCCGTGCTGGAGGGAAACCGGCTGCTGGGGGTGGTCCACGTGTCCGCTCCCCGGCTGTGGGTGGACCGCCAGCTCCAGCAGGTCTGGTGGGCCTTCGCGGCCGCGGGAGCCCTCGCCCTGGCGGTGGCCGTGTTCCTCGGGCTGCGCATCAGCCGGTCGGTGACGCGCCCGTTGCGGGAGCTGGAGCGCGGTGCTCAGGCCATCAGCCGCGGGGAGTACGGCCGCCAGGTCCCGGTGCGGGGCGCAGACGAGGTGGGACGGCTGGCGGAGGCCTTCAACCGCATGGCGGAGCAGCTGGCCCACACCATCGACCGCATCCGGGAGGAGCGCAACCGGCTGGAGGCGGTGCTGTCCAGCCTGAAGGACGCGGTGGTGGCCGTGGGGCCGCGGGGAGAGGTGCTGCTGGCGAACCGCTCCGCCACCGAGCTGCTGGGCGTGCCTCCGGACGCCCTGGGCCGCCCGCTCCGGGAGGTGGTGGGCGTTCCCGCCCTGGTGGCGCTGCTGGAACAGGCGGCCCGCGGGCAGGACCAGTCGGAGGAGCTGAACCTGGCTGCCGGCAGAGTGGTGGAGGTCACCTGCAGCCCCATCCGGGGGGACCACGGGCCCGCGGGTGCGGTGGCCGTGGTCCGGGACGTGACCGACCTCCGGCGGTCGGAGCGGCTGCGGCGGGAGCTGGTGGCCAACGTGTCCCACGAGCTGCGGACCCCGCTGACCTCCATCAAGGGGTTCGTGGAGACCCTCCTGGCGGGTGCGTTGCGGGACGAGCAGAACAGCCGGCGGTTTCTGGAGATCATCGAGGCGGAGACCAACCGGCTGACCAAGCTGGTGGACGACCTGCTGGAGCTGTCGCGTCTGGAGTCCAAGGGAGTCACCTTCCGCCTGCAGCCCGTCGACCTCGCGGAGCTGTGCCGCGCGGTGGTGGACCGGCAGCAACCACGGGCCGAGCGGATGGGCGTCCGGCTGGAATGCTCTGCCCAGCCCGCGGTGGTGTCCGCGGACCCCGACCGGGTGGAGCAGGTGGTGACCAACCTGGTGGACAACGCCCTGAAGTTCACGCCGGAGGGCGGCAGCATCCACGTCCGGGTACGGACGCACGGGCCGGAGGCGTGGGTGTCGGTGGAGGACACCGGCCGCGGGATCCCGCCGGACGACCTGCCGCACGTGTTCGAGCGGTTCTACCGCGCGGACCGCTCGCGCACCCGCGCCAGCGGCGGGTCCGGGTTGGGCCTGGCCATCGCCAAGCACCTGGTGGAGATGCAGGGCGGCCGCATCTGGGCGGAAAGCCAGCCGGGCCGGGGCAGTGTGTTCTCCTTCGCGTTTCCCCTGATCCCGCAGGCCGCACACAGTTCCGCCGAACACAAAGAAGCCTGACCGACCAAATCGGATTTTCTTGACAGGCCCTGCAACCGGTGCAACGGTTGCAACGAGCCGGCGCCATGGCCGAGGGCGACGACTACCTCAGCATCCCGGAAGTCGCCGAGCTGCTGCGCGTACACCGGACCACGGTCTGGCGCTGGGTCGTTCGGGGCAGGCTGCAGGCGATCCGGGTCGGGGACCGGACCCTGCGGATCCGACGGCAGGACATCGCGGCGTTGTGGCAGCCGGCGGCCCCGCGGGCGCCGGCCGGGCCGCCGGTCCCGGCCGCACAGGGCACGCCGCCGGCCCGCGCTGTCTTGCTCGCCAGCGGGGGGAGGGGGTGCGGGATGTACCCGCCGAAGTTCGAGTACACGGCAGCGACCGACCTGGACGAAGCCCTCCACGTCCTGGCGCGCCACGGGGACGAGGCGAAGGTCCTGGCCGGAGGCCAGAGCCTGATCCCGCTCATGAAGCTCCGGCTGGCCCAGCCGGGCCGCCTCGTGGACATCAACCGCCTGGACCACCTGCGGTACCTGCGTGAGGAGGCGGACGGCCTGCGGGTCGGTGCCCTGTGCCGCCACCGAGACGTGGAACGGTCGCCGTGGGTCGGGGCGCGGTATCCGACCCTGGCAAGTTGCGCACCCCAGGTGGCAGACCCCCTGGTCCGCAACCTGGGCACCCCCGTGGGGAGTCTGTGCCACGCCGACCCGCAGGGCGACTGGGGTGCGGTGGCGGTGGCCCTGCAGGCTGAGCTGGTGGTCCGCAGCACCCGCGGCCAGCGCGTGGTACCCGCCACGGAGTTCTTCCTGGGACCGCTGACCACCGTGCTGCAGCCCGACGAGCTCGTCACGGAGGCGCGGTTTCCCGCGCCTCCGGGCCGCCCGTTCGGCACCTACCTGAAGCTCGAGCGCAAGGTGGGAGACTTCGCCACCGTGGGGGTGGCGGTCTTCCTGGCCCTGTCCGACGGACGCGTGGACCGCGCGGGCATCGGGCTGGCCGCGGTGGGGCCCACTCCCCTGAAAGCCCGCGGGGCCGAGTCCCTGCTGGTAGGGAACGCCCTGAGCGACGCCCTCATCGCCGAGGCGGCGCGCAAGGCTGCACAGGAGGCCGACCCCGTCAGCGACCACCGAGGGACCGCCCACTACAAGCGGCAGGTGGTCCGGGTGTTCGTGGAACGGGCGCTCCGGCAGGCCATGACCACACTGGCCGCGTGAGGAGGAGACCATGGAGCGGCGGATCACGGTCACGGTCAACGGCACCCCGCACACCGCGGTGGTGGAGCCACGTCTGCTGTTGGTTCACTTCCTCCGGGAGACCCTGAACCTGACCGGCACCCACATCGGGTGTGACACCACCTCCTGCGGGGCCTGCACGGTCCTGCTGGACGGCGTCCCCATCAAGTCCTGCACCTTCTTCGCGGTCCAGGCGGACGGCCGGAGTGTCACCACGGTGGAAGGCCTTGCCCGAGACGGGCAGCTCCATCCGGTCCAGCAGGGGTTCAGGGAGGAGCACGGCCTGCAGTGCGGGTTCTGCACGCCCGGCATGATGTTGGTCGCGAAGGCGCTGCTGGACGAGAACCCGGACCCGACCGAGGACGAGATCCGCTGGGCCATCTCCGGGAACCTGTGCCGGTGCACCGGCTACCAGAACATCGTGAAGGCCATCCAGTGGGCGGCTCGGCACCTCCGCGAGCCAGTCCCGGCGGGGAGGTGAGGGCGTGGCTACCAAGGTGGAGGAGCTGGGAGGCGTCGGAGTCCGCCTGCACCGCAAGGAGGACGACCGGTTCGTACGGGGCAAGGGGCAGTACCTGGACGACATCAAGCTCCCCGGGATGCTGCACATGGAGATCCTCCGGAGCCCCTACGCACACGCGCGGATCAAGTCCGTGGACGTGTCCCGGGCGAAGGCGCTGCCCGGTGTGGTGGCGGTGATTACCGGACAGGACCTGGCGGCGCATCGCCTGGCCTGGATGCCCACCCTGTCCGGAGACACCCAGGCGGTCCTCGCCACGGACAAGGTGCGGTTCCAGGGCCAGGAAGTGGCCGCGGTGGTGGCCGAGAACCCCTACGTGGCCAAGGACGCCGTCCAGCTCATCGAGGTGGACTACGAGCCCCTGCCTCCCGTGGTGGACCCGAAGAAGGCCCTGGAGGCCGGCGCGCCCCTGATCCGGGACGACAAGCCGGGTCAGACCTCCAACCACATCTACCACTGGGAGGCCGGCGACCGGGAGGCCACGGAGCGGGCCTTCCGGGACGCAGACCGCGTGGTGACCCTGGAGACCCACTATCCGCGCTGTCACCCCGCGCCCCTGGAGTGCTGCGGCTGCATCGCGGACGTGAACCCGGCCACCGGCAAGGCCACCATCTACATGACCAGCCAGGCACCCCACGCGGTCCGCACCGTCTTCGCCCTCGTCACCGGCTACCCGGAGCACCAGATCCGCATTGTGTCTCCGGACATCGGCGGAGGGTTCGGCAACAAGGTGCCCGTCTACCCCGGCTACGTGGTGGCGACCGCCGCCTCCCTGCTGCTGGGTCGGCCGGTGAAGTGGGTGGAGGACCGCACGGGCAACCTCATCTCCACGGGGTACGCCCGTGACTTTCACATGCGGGGGGAGCTGGCCCTGAAGGGCGACCGCATGGTGGGCCTCCGGGTCAGGGTCCTGGGCGACCACGGGGCGTTCTACGGGGACGCGCAGCCCACCCAGTTCAAGATCGGGCTGTTTCACATCGTGAGCGGCTCCTACGACATCCCCGCGGCCTTCTGCGAGGCGGACGGCGTGTACACGAACAAGGCGCCCGGGGGGGTGGCGTACCGCTGCTCCTTCCGGGTGACGGAGGCGTCGTTCCTGATCGAGCGTCTGGTACAGACCGCGGCGTACGAACTGGGCCTGGACCCCGCGGAGCTCCGCCGGCGGAACTTCGTCCGCAGGGAACAGTTCCCCTACCGGTCCGCCTTCGGGTGGGTATACGACTCGGGGGATTACCACCGGGCCCTGGACCTGGCTCTGGAGAAGCTGGACTATGCCCGCTGGCGGAAGGAACAACAGGAGGCGCGCACGCGGGGGCGGCTCATCGGGATCGGCATCGCCTCCTTCACGGAGATCGTGGGCGCGGGTCCCTCCCACACCTTCGACATCCTGGGGCTCAAGATGTTCGACTCCGCGGAGCTGCGCGTGCACCCCACGGGCAAGGCCGTCCTCAAGCTCGGCACGCGGACCCAGGGCCAGGGTCACGAGACCACCTACGCGCAGATCGTGGCCAGCGAGCTCGGGATCCCTGCGCGGGACGTGGAGGTACAGGAAGGCGACACCGACCACACGCCGTACGGGCTGGGCACCTACGCCAGCCGCAGCACGCCCACCAGCGGGGCCGCCACCGCGGTGGTGGCCCGCCGCATCCGGGAGAAGGCGAAGAAGATCGCCGCGCACCTGCTGGAGGTCAGCGAGGACGACCTGGAGTGGGAACCCGGACGGTTCTACGTGCGCGGTTCCCCGGACCGGTTCAAAACCATCCAGGACGTGGCGCTGGCGGCCTACACGAACTTCCCGCAGGGCTTGGAACCGGGCCTGGAGGACGTGTGCTACTACGACCCGCCCAACCTCACGTTCCCCTTCGGCACCTACGCGGTGGTGGTGGAGGTGGACCGCGGCACGGGCCAGTGGAAGCCGCTGCGCGTGGTGGCGGTGGACGACTGTGGGGTCCGGATCAACCCCATGATCGTGGAGGGCCAGATCATGGGCGGGCTGTGCGAGGGCTACGGGATCGCGGCTATGCAGCTCATCACCTTCGACGAGCAGGGGAACTGCATCGGCTCCAACTTCATGGACTACCTGCTCCCCACCGCGTGGGAGACGCCCCGGTTCGAACTGTACGAGACGGTGACTCCCTCGCCCCACCACCCCCTGGGGGCTAAGGGCGTGGGGGAGTCGGCCACCGTGGGCTCCCCCGCCGCGTACGTGAACGCGGTGGTGGACGCCCTGGCCCACGCGGGTGTGCGGAACATCGACATGCCCCTCACGCCCGACAAAGTCCGGGCGGCGCTGGAGCAGGTGGGCCTCGCGGAGTAGGCCGTGCGGTGGGAGGTCCAGCAACGGGCGGACGAGCTCCGCCGCCGCGGGCAGGCCTTCGTGCTGGCCACGGTGGTGCGCGTGGAGAAGCCGGCGTCCGCTCACCCCGGCGACCGGGCCGTGGTAACCCCAGACGGCCGTCTGGAGGGCTGGGTCGGCGGGGCCTGTTCGGAGCCCGTGGTCGTCCGCGAGGCTCTCCGGGCCCTGGCGGACGGGCAGCCCCGGCTGGTGCGGATTGCGCCCGAGGACAGCGGGCCGGAGCCCGGGTGGGTTGGTGCGGTCACCCGCTGCCCGTCCGGCGGGACGGTGGAGCTGTTCCTGGAACCGGTGGAGCCAGATCCACACCTGGTGGTCTTCGGAGACAGCCTGGTGGCCCGTACCCTCGCGCGCCTGGCGAAGGTGGTGGGCTACCGGGTGACCGCGGTGGTGCGGTTCCAAGACGTAGCTTTGGAGGCGGACACCGTGTTCTGCCAGGTGCTTCCGCCGGGGTCTGCAGGCCCGGCCTCGGGCGTCGTGGTGGCCACCATGGGCCACTGGGACGAGGACGCTCTGGCCCAGGCCCTCCAGGCGCCGGCGCCGTACGTGGCCCTCGTGGCCAGCCGCAAGCGGGCTCGGGCCGTCCTGGACGAGCTGCGGCGGCGCGGGCTGTCCGAGGACCAGCTGGCCCGCGTGCGGGCGCCCGCGGGGCTGGACTTCGGGCCCGCCACGCAAGAAGAGATCGCTCTGGCGGTGCTGGCCGAGTTCGCGTCGGTACGCGGCGCTGCCCGGCTACGCCCGGGCCCGGCGGAGGAGGCCACGGATCCCGTGTGCGGGATGACCGTGAGCACCCTCGGCACGCACGACACCGCGGTGTACGGGGACACCACGTACTACTTCTGCTGTCCGCACTGCCGGGAACGGTTCATGCAGGATCCCGAGCGGTATCTGGTCGGGCTGTCGGCAGGCAGCTGATCCGTCCGGGACGCAGGTTACACGAACTAGCGCTGCCGTGGCACGCTCCTTGCTCCCCGGCAGCGTGACCATGGACCGCTCCGTGGCGCGGCTGGTTCCTGCCTCTCGGCTGCTCGCCGGGGTACTTCCCCTCGCCGCTTTCGAGGTCATGGTGCGTGCAGGGCCGCCCTGGGACCCGGTCCTGCGGTCCCCACAGGGCCACCTCTACCTGGTCAGCCTGGTGGCCTTCGCGGGTGTCCTCCTGGCGGTGGCCGTGGGCAACGCGGGCCTGCGGCACCGCAACCTGCAGGTCACCGGCCTTGCCTTGGCGTTCGCCAGCCTGGCGGGCCTCGTTGGTGTGCACGCGCTGTCCACGCCGGGGTTCTTGGTGCCGCCCACCCCTCTTCCCGGCGTGGCGGAGCAGGCGGGCCTCAGCCTGGCTTCGGTCTGGCTGATCCTGTCCCTGCTCCCCACCTCCTCGGCGGTGTGCCGCCACCTCGCAGGGCGTCTGCGAGCAGTCACCTGGACCTGGACTCTCCTGGTGGGTGTATCCGCCGGCGCTTCGCTGGCCAATCCGCACTGGTTCCACGGTGCCTCGGCCGCGCCCGTTCTGCCGTGGGTGGGCGGGCTGACGGCTCTCACCTTCCTTGTCGCCTCCTGGGGGTACTGGAGGTCGTACCGCAGGTCAGGGTCGCCCGTACAGGGAGCCACGGCGCAGGCGGCCGCGTGGCTTGCGCTCGTGCAGTGGATGACCCTGCGCGGCACCCTGTGGCACGCCAGCTGGTGGCTCCACCACGTGCTGGAAGCGGTGTCCGTGGCGGTGGTGGTCGCCGCCGCGGCGCGGGAGTACGCGCAGCCGGGGACCCTCGTGGGATGGGTACGCGGTCTGCCCGCGGACCCGGAGGCCCTGATCCAGGCCGCCGCCACGGAGACCGTGCGGGCCCTGGTGGCCGCCACCGAACTCCGGGATCCCTACACCGCCGGGCACAGTCTCCGAGTGACCCGACAGGCCCTGCGGTTGGGCCGCGCCCTCGGGTTGCGGCCCCGCGCGCTGGAAGCCCTGGTGCGCGGCGCGCTGGTGCACGACGTGGGCAAGCTGGAAGTCCCCGACCGAGTCCTCAACAAGCCCGGCCCGCTCACGGGGGAAGAACGCCGCTGGGTGGAGCGCCACCCGGTGGCCGGCTACGAGCTTTGCGCGCGGCTGGGCTTCCTCCCGGAGGAACTGGAGGTCATCCGGCACCACCACGAGCGCTGGGACGGCGCGGGCTACCCCGACGGGCTGGCCGGCGAGCAGATCCCGTTGCTGGCGCGGATCCTGGCCGTGGTAGACGTGTACGACGCCCTGACGTCCGACCGGGCCTACCGCCCCGCCTGGGCGCCCGAGCGCGCCCGCACGTACATCCGGGAACAAGCAGGACTCCAGTTCGATCCGGACGTGGTCGCAGCCTGGACCCGCTTGGTAGACTCCGAGGCCTCCTCCGGCCAGCCCGCAACCGCCCTCACACCGGCGGGGTGAACCGGCCGTCCACCGCGGTCCAGCCGCCGTCCACCACCAGCACCGAACCGGTCACGTAGCTGGACGCGTCCGAGGCCAGGAACACCACCGCACCGGCCACCTCCTCGGGCTTCGCCCACCGGCCCAAAGCGGGCTTTTCCGCGTAGGCCCGGTACCACTCCGGGTTCTGCTGGATCGGTGCCGTGAGCGGGGTCTCCACCACGCCGGGCGCCACCGCGTTCACCCGCACGCCCCGCGGCCCCAACTCCGCGGCCAGGGTGCGGGCCAGCTGCACCACCCCGGCCTTCGTGGCGGCGTACACGCCCTGGCCCGGCTCCACCACCTGCGCGCGGATGGAGGCCAGCACCACGATGCTCCCGCGCCCCTGCTCCCCCATCACCCGGCCGGCGGCCCGGAGCACGTGGAAGGTCCCCTTCAGGTTGACCGCCACCACACGGTCGAACTCTTCGTCCGTGTACCGCACGAGGGGCTTGCGGACGTTGATCCCCGGGGTGACCACCACCACGTCCAGGGAGCCGAAGCGTCGGTGGACGTCGTCCACCAACCGGTCCGTGGACGCCGCGTCGGTCACGTCCACGTGAAAGCTTTCCGCACGCCCGCCCGCCCGGAGGACGGCCTGCGCGGTGGCCCGGGCCGCTTCTTCCCGCACGTCCGCACAGGCCACCACCGCACCGCACGCGGCCAGCGCTTCCGCCGAGGCGGCTCCGATGCCCGACCCGGCTCCCACCACCAGCGCCACCCGGCCGTCCAGCCGGAACATGCGGGAGCCCTCCACGCTTCACCTCCTACTCGCCCAGGGCGTACACCACCGCGGCCGCGTAGATGCGGGCCGCCTCCACCAGTTCGTCCACGTCCACGTACTCGTCCACCTGGTGCGGGACCTCCCGCCGGCCCGGGCCCAGGACCACCACCGGCAGCCCCGCCCACGCCCACAGGAACGTGCCGTCGGTGCACCCCGGGACCCCACCGTAGCGCGGCTCCCGCCCGGTCACCGCCCGCACCGCCCGCTCCACCGCCCGGACCACCGGCGCGTCGCGCGGGGTCTGGGTCCACGGGCGGTCCTCCACCAGCTCGGTGTGAGCCTCCAGGCCGTCCGTCCCCTCCGCGGCGCGCTCCGCCAGGTCCTGCAGGGCCTGCACGAGGCCTCCGTGGTCCTGGCCCGGCACGGTCCGCAGGTCCACGGTCACGTGGGCCTCACCGGCCATGACGTTGAACTGGGCGTCCCCGTACGCGGGCGCCCGCAGGGTGGTGGGCGTGATCCACGGCAGGCCCAGCAGGGGGTGAGCCCCCAAGCGGCGCTGCTCGGCGGCCTGCAGTTCCGCCAGGGAGAGGACGAAGCGCGCCGCCGCGGGCAGCGGGTTGCAACCCGCGTACGGCATGGCCCCGTGGGCCTGGCGGCCCCGGAAGACCGCGCGGATGCGGAGGGCCCCCTTCTGCACCAGGCACACCTCGTTCTCCTCCGGCTCGCACACCAGGGCCCCGTGGAAGCCGTCCGCCATCCCCGACCGCACGAAAGCCTTGACGCCCTCCATCATCCCTTCCTCGTCCACCAGGGCGGCGATCCGCACCCGACCCCGCAGCCCACGCACCGCCCGCCGGACGGTGTCCACCGCCACCACCGCCGCGGCCAGGCCGCCCTTCATGTCGCACGCGCCGCGCCCGTACAGGCGTCCAGCCACCACCTCTCCGCCGAACGGGTCGTGGGACCACGCGTTGCGATCCCCCTCGGTGACCACGTCCGTGTGCCCCTCCACCACCAGCCCGAAGCCCGGCTGGCCCGTGTCCCAGTCCGCCACCACGTTGGGCCGGCCGGGTGCCACCTCCTGCCAGCTGACCTGGAAGCCTCTGCGATGCAGCTCTTCCGCGAGGAAGCGGGCCACCTCCCCCTCGTGGGCGCGCGGGTCCCAGGGGCGGACGACGCTGGGGATCCGCACCAACCGGCGGGCCAGCTCCACCACTTCCTCCGCGTCCACCGCGGAGGCAGCTTCCCGCGCGCGTTCGTCCAGGGAGGCAATGGCCGGCACAGACGCCCTCGTCTTCCGTGGCCGTTCGACCGTTCCACGCGGAGGCGGCGGGCTCCTGCCGGGCGCTCAGGCCTCCTCCGACCGCAGGGGCAGCCGCACGGGCCTCCGCGTGCGCGCCGACAGGTCGAACGCCTTGCTCACCATGAGGCGGTGGTGCGCCTCCGCGGCGGTGGCGTGCGGTGTGGGCACCCCCATGGCCACCCGGTCCAGCCACGCCACCGTCTCGTCCCGCATGGGGCCCCACAGCTCGCCGAAGGCTACGTCCCCGGGCGGGTAGCTGCCCAGGAAGTCCACCAGGCGGCTGTGGTGGGGGAGGTAGCCCTCCATCTGCGGCGCGCTGACCGCCAGGACCACATCCCGGTGCGTGTCGTCCACCGTGAGGACCCCCTCGGTGCCCACGATCCCGACCTCCACGCTGTACACCGCCCCCGGCCACGTGACGGGCAGCGCCCAGGACACCGCCATGTGCAGCAGGGTGCCGTCTTCAAACACCACGGTCCCCACGGTGCCGTCGATGCCGGAGTGCAGGGGTCCCAGGACCTTGTCCACCGCCCACGCGCAGACCTCCACCGCCTGCTTGCCCTCCAGGAACCACAGGCACAGGTCCAGGGCGTGGGTGCCCGAGATGACCATGGGCGAGATGCGGGTGGGGTCGTCGGTCCTGCGGTAGTTGTCCAGGGCCACCAGCCGGTTCAAGAACGCCCGGGCGGTCACCAGGGTGACGTCTCCCAGGGCCCCCGTCCGGCACTTCTCCTTGGCCGCCAGCCACCGGCGCCGGAACCGCTGGGTGTACCCCACCACCGCGTCCACCCCCGACTCCTGGATCGCCTCCAGAACCCTCGCGGAGTCCTGGAGCGTGGTGGCCAGGGGCTTCTCCACGAGCAGGGGCAGGCCCCGCTCCACCGCGGCCAGGACCGGGTCCACGTGCAGGTGCTCGTCCGTGGCCACCACCACGCAGGTCACCTCGGGCCGGGCCAGCAGCTCCCGGAAGTCGGTGGTCACGTAGTCCGCGCCCACCCTCTGAGCCAGCGCCTCCCCGCGTTCTGGGATTCGCTCCGCGATGCCGATCCACCGGACCGCGGGGTGGCGGGCAGCGATCTGCGCCCGGAAGGTCCCCACGCGCCCAGCCCCCACCACCGCCACACCGAGCTGCCGCACGTCCTTGCCTGCCACGACCGCCTCCCCGATGCTTCCCTGCAGCGCCTCCGCGCTTTGACACCGCGCAGCACCACACCCTAGAATGGGGGTGCTCCGGGCCCTTAGCTCAGGTGGTCAGAGCGCGGTCCTGATAAGACCGAGGTCCGTGGTTCGAGTCCACGAGGGC
>VAPR01000532.1_pt1 | contig 24260 bp, 29 predicted proteins | sample 3380701 | NCBI WGS metagenome assembly VAPR01 (sample SAMN11536904, study PRJNA540576) | hot springs metagenome | isolation source: hot spring wet sediment | place: Spain: Lobios | collected 2014-01 | reverse complement strand
AGCTTGCCCGCTCTGAACCACCGCCCCGGCGGTGATATAGCTCACTCCTTGCTTCCGAGCCCAGTCGGAGAGTTTCATGGCTGAAATCGCTGATAACAAAAACGGTAACTGCTGTCAACCCTCGACCAGATCACCCGCTCCCGAAAAGGAGGACTCGCCAGGCGAGCATATAGTCCCTGCGGGGTTGCGCCTCCGGAGAGAGCGACGCAAAAGCGCCCATTCCGGATGATGAACTCTTCGGCCAACTCGACCAAACGCATCGCCGCCCGAAAGGCGAGCTCTTCGGCATCCCGGCAGATGAGCAGTTCTCCACGCCGGAGCTCTCTCTTTATGATCTCACTCCCCATCGAGAAACGCGGCGGCCATTTTCACGGATTGTTCGTACACGCGATCATGGCCGAAGAGCTCGAGCGCGCTGCCGACGTCCTGAGCCAAGCTCGTCTGCGGACGGCCGAGCCTCTGGACGATCGGATTCATCCCGGCCCGCTCGATTCGGCTCTCGACCGAAGTGGGTTCTCCCGTCTGCGCCACGACGAATCGCGTGGCCGGAGTTCCTTCGGCGTCCAGCTCCAGGGAGACCAGGTCCCCCCTGGGAACAGATGGCAACCTGAGGGCTCGAAATTCGATCGTGACCGTGCGGGCACCCCACGCGATCGAGAGATCGCGTGGGGACCCCGTGAGGTGCTCGCCCGGAGACCGCAAGTGCAGTTCGGATCGCGCCTCCTCCGGCCGCACCGCCGAGAACGTCAACCTCGTGAGCGGCTGCCAGGCCAGGCGACTCGCCAGCCAACCGGCCATGAGTAGCGCTTGGGATGAGGGCGCACAGGCATCGCGCTCTTCAGCGTATCCGATGACGACGCGCTGGAGGCGAGAAAGGGAAGGTCGGGTCAATGGGCTGTCGAAAAGCCGAGCCACCGCGTGACGCCAGAAGGTCAGGCGGCTCCAGACGACATCACTGAAAGCGGTGCTCGCCTCCCGACTCAGGATCAAACGGGCGAGCCCGAGAAAATCCACCAGAGGATTCCCCAGTTCGGCCGAGTCAAGGATGACGCGGTCGGCGATGGCGAGGAAATCCTCCAGCCCTTCAGCCCCAAACGGCAGAGCGCCGCACCACCAGAGGAAAACCGGCACATCCGGAACAAGAATCGGCACGACCAGACGCGACAGCCCGCTGATCGGTTCGCCCCGGACATCCAGGCGAATCTGCTCGCAGCAAATCTGCTTCCCCTCCGGCACCGGCTGCACGCAATGCGCAGAGATCCAGGCGTCCACACGAGATTCCCCACCACTTTCGTCCACCGACATGACGATGGCTCGCAGCGGATGCTCCGGGATGAGCTGAAGGATCACGGCCTCGATCTCTGACACCCGTTCTGGGGCAGCAACATAGACGACCAGGTTCAACGCGCAGGCTCTCAGGACGGGGAGCGGGGACTCCCCTTCGGCGGGCTGCGCCGCCGTTCTCCACAATCGTTCGAGTTCCTGCTCAATGGCCTGCACCGGGACGGCTTTCGGTATCCCCCTCAGGACGTTCTCAATGTCGCTCTTTCGGTTCATTGTAGGCTTGTTCGGAATCGAATGGCCTTGATTGGCCATCGGCTCGATGCCACACTAAAGCCGCTTCCACCGACGACCGTCGCTTTCGATCAAGGCGTCCGCTTCTTTCGGTCCCCAGCTCCCGGCCGCGTAGTTGGGGAATCCCTCGGGCGGCGTCTCTTCCCACATCTGGAGCAGGGGCGTTACGATCGTCCAGGCCGCTTCCACGCCATCGCGCCGCGCAAAAAGCGTGGCATCTCCGAGCAGACAATCGAGCAGGAGGCGCTCATAGGCGTTCATCGGGTCCGCCCCGAACGAGGTCGCGTAGCGAAAATCCATCAGGACCGACCGGATGCGAATCGCATGACCGGGGAGCTTCGCCTCGACCTTCAACGAAATCCCCTCATCCGGCTGGATGCGTAAGACGAGGACGTTCGGCTCCACCTGGTCGGCCGGACTCCGACCGAAGAGAAGAAGCGGCGGGTGCTTGAACTGAATGGCAATCTCGGTGATGCGCTTGGGCAGACGCTTGCCCGTTCGGAGATAAAAAGGGACGCCCGCCCAGCGCCAGTTCTCGATCGAGAGCTTCAGCGCAGCATACGTCTCTCGGGGTGAATCCGATTTCACGCCGGGCTCGGAGCGATAGGCGCGGACTTTCTCGCCGGCCACCCATCCTTCGTCGTACTGTCCTCGAACCGCCTCCTCAAGAGAGATCGGGCGAACGGCCCGCAGGACCTTCACCTTCTCATCCCGCACGGCATCGGCCTCGAAGGCGACGGGCGGTTCCATGGCCGTCAAGGCCAAAAGCTGGAGCATGTGGTTTTGAACCATATCGCGCACCGCTCCCGCTTCCTCGTAATATGCCGCCCGCTCTTCGACGCCGACGGTTTCGGCCATCGTGATCTGGACGTGGTCAACGTAACGCCGATTCCACACCGGTTCAAAGATGCTGTTGGCGAACCGAAAGACGAGGATGTTCTGAACCGTCTCCTTCCCCAGGTAGTGATCAATACGATAGACCTGATCCTCGCGGAAGACACGGCTGACAGTCTGGTTCAAAGCGCGCGCGGAATCGAGGTCTCGGCCAAAGGGCTTTTCGATGACGATTCGCGTCCAGCTCGCCGGGTTGGAGGGTCGCGCCAATCCCGCCGCATCGAGGCCCCGGATGACGTCACCGTAGAGGCTGGGCGGCAAGGCCAGATAGAAAATCCGGTTGCCGGCAGTGGCCCGCTCGCGATCAAGTCGGGAGAGCACAGCCCCCAATTGCTGATAACCTTCGGGGCCTCGAAAGTCCGCCGATAAATAAAAAAGGCTTCGAGCGAAATCTTCCCAGATCGCCGCCTCCGGCGATCCTGTGCCGGAGAAGGCCTCCACACCCGCTCGCATACGCGCGCGAAACTCATCGTCGCTCATCGGACTTCGGGCCAGACCGACAACGGCGAATCCCATCGGCAGCAGACGTCGGCGGGCCAGCGCGTACAGGGCAGGCACGAGCTTGCGCCGGGCCAAATCCCCAGACGCTCCGAAGATGACCAGGATGCACGGCTCAGGAGCACGGTCCACGGACAACCCCTCGCGCAAAGGATTGACCAGCGGTGATTCGTTCATCGCCTCATTCCCCCGTAGGCCGCTCGACGTGGCCCCCGAAGAGATACCGCATGGCCGACAGCAGCTTCTCGGCGAAGGTATGCTCCTGCCGGGACCGGAATCGCGCATAGAGCGCGGCCGAGAGGACCTCCGCCGGCACGGCCTGCTCAATCGCCGTCATGATCGTCCAGCGCCCTTCCCCCGAATCCTGAACGATGCCCGTGTAGCGCGACAGCTCCGGGTCTTCCACCAGACCCCGCGCGATCAGGTCCAGCAACCAGGAGCGAATGACACTGCCCCGCCGCCACAGCTCGGCGATGTCCGCGAGATCGAACTCGTAGCGCGCCTCCTCCGGCAGATCGTGCGACCGCGCCGCGTGCAAAATATCGAAGCCCTCGGCATACGCCTGCATCACTCCGTATTCGATGCCATTATGAATCATCTTGACGAAATGCCCGGCTCCCGACGGACCGCAATAGAGGTATCCCTCCTCCGCCGTGCTCGGGCGGGCGTCGCGTCCGGGCGTGCGCGGGATCGAGCCGCGACCCGGCGCCAGAGCGCGAAAGATCGGCTCCAGGAAGTCGAAGATCTCCTTCTCTCCGCCGACCATCAGGCAGTATCCCTGCTCCAATCCCCAGAGGCCTCCGCTTGTGCCCACATCGAGATAGTGAAGGCCCTTGCGCTTGAGGATCTGTGCTCGCCGCACATCATCTTTGAAGTAGGAGTTGCCGCCATCAACGAGGATGTCGCCGGGTTCCAGCCGCTCGGCCAGCGCAGCGATCGTCTGCTCGGTGGGATTCCCGGCGGGAACCATGAGCCACGCCACGCGGGGCGGGCGCAGGCATTGCACGAATTCCTCCAGCGAAGCCGCCCCCGTTGCCCCTTCGGCCACCAGCGACGCCACCCGATCCGGATTCCGGTCGAAAACGACGCATTCATGGCCGGCCCGCATCAGCCGCCGTACCATGTTCGCCCCCATCCTTCCTAAACCGATCATGCCGACTTGCATACTCGCTCCTCCCTCCTTCAAGTGGCAGATCATAGCCATAAACGTACAGCAGGGTATAGAGCAATGCCGAGCCATGTCCGGCCGACAGACGGGAAGCGGTCGCGGTTGAACCACGACGGGTTTCGCGGATTGTGCCGCAGGAAGCGATCCCATAAAACATAAGCCATCGGCGCGGCTCCCAAAGGCAGACCCGGATGCCCGGAGTGAGCGTGCTCCACCGCATCCACAGCCAGGAAACGCAAGGTGTTCACACAGAGTTCATCCACGCTGTTCATGAAGGCCCCCCAAATAATCCCTTGATTAAAAATCCCCGCTGTAACTAGATTCGTTGCCAATGACACATTCTCGCAGGTTTGTTCTTTCATCGCTTTCGAACTCTCACTTCGTAATCTCGGCCTTCCCATCGTTGGCCGTCGGTCCAAAAAAATGTGAAACGAACGGGCGCACTTTGTCCCCTGGCCACGGGGATGTCCACAAAGTAGATCCCGAGACCGCTGGGGCGAGAATCTGTGTCCTGGAAACTTTGCCATTCGTCCACAGTCCATCTGAGGCGAAACGGCGCCGGCGCCTGAACGCGCAGCACCTGTCCGGGCGCCGCTTGTCGCACCTGGCGGTTTGGTTTCCACACCTGAAGGTCTTTCCGTCCCCGCCCGGCACGATAGCGGTCGGCGACAATCGGGATCAGATCGAACACCTGACCATCGGCCGTAGACCGGAGCAGCTTGATGTATTCGGCGTGCGCCCACATCAGGGGCATCGCAGAGCCTGCTGGCCGGCCCAGGTACAAGCCCAGCTCAGGTCTGTCCGGTTCGTCCCACACCTGCTCGGGAAGCATGCCTCCACGAGAAGCGAAACCCTCCATCGCGCGGATGTATCGCCGTACATCGCGGCCCGCCGCCAGCTCGTAATGGCCTCGTTCCCCCGTAAGAAGCGGCCACGCTCGCCCTCTTCCCCATCCTTCAAACGGGCCGCCGTCCGAACGCGTCCCGTATCCATCGTGGTTATAGCGCCGCCAGCAGGGACCGACGGGCGTCTCCACCTTGAGCACAGCGTCCACAACTTGAAGCGAATCCTCGATGAGCGGATCTCCCGGCTTGCGTATGCCGTATCGCACCAGCTCCAAAAAACCCGCATCCACGATGTCCTTGGCCGGAAACTCCCACGGCTCTCCCGGAGGCCGATTGCGAATCTGAAGCACGCCGCGATTCGGGTCTTCCTCCGGGGCAGGGTCGTTGATGTCGGTGGGAAGGATGCGGATGTAATGCCTTGAGATTCCCGGAACCAAACTTCCTTGTGTCGTCACGGTCCAGCGCTCGATGTGCGATTCCAGGAAGCCGGCATACTCTTCGAGAAAAACAGCAGACTGTTCCTGACCGCGAGACCGGGCGAAGTCGGCAGCGCAGATCAGCGCGGCAATCGTCGCGGCCAACGTCGAAGGCGAATAGCCGCTGTTTTCCTCCCACCGTTCCTGCTGCGTCGCCGGACCCTGTCGGATCAAGTACGCGGCGGCCGCCGTGACCATCGGATAAGGATCGAAATCGCCCAGCGCATCGGCCCTCCACAGTCGCCAGGCAAGCATCACCGGGAACGCCACCTCGTCAAGCTGAATGCCGCTCCAGTACGGCGTGCCATCAAGCCAGAAGTTTTGCGGAAAGCCTCCGTCAGGACGTTGCGAGCAGGCCAGATAGATGAGCGCCCGGCGCGGCGTGACCGTGTTGCCGCTGGCCAGAAGGCCGGTCGCGCTCTGAACCATGTCGCGCGTCCAGACCAAATGATAGCCGCCGAGATCCTCGTCCCCCTTGACCTCTCCCCAGGGAATGCTCGCGGAGGCGATCAGCGCCCCCGCGAACGTTTTATCCTCGTGCGCCAGCAACAAACTGTGACTGATGCGGTAGAGTCGCCCACGATCGCCGGAGTAACGGTCCAGATCGAGAATCTCACAGCAGACGCGGTGCCACTGCTCGATGTACCTCTCTCTGTGTTCAACAAAAGGCACGCTCAGCGATTGAAAGAGGGTGGTCACAGCGGCATGCTCCGTGTCGCCGAAGGCTAATCCCACGGTGAACTCCCCACCGTTGGAGAGCGCGAGCTGCCCGATGGCAGCGACGTTGCCGTCGTCCGCCCGGTCGAATTCCCAATCCATGCGAAAGTTCTCTTTGAGGTCCTGCCAGCCGTCGCTTGCGCCCACGTATCCGCAGGATGTCCTGCTGAACCCGACCTGGGCGCCCATCGCCAGAAAGGTCTGTCCCTTCCAGGCCACGAGAATGTCATGGCCGGCGACGCGAACCCTCCGGACCGAGTTGCCCCAACCGCCGACCTCCAGATGAGGGGCGAGCAGCGCGTACACCTGCAGCCGGTCCCGCCAGTCACCCTCGGCGTCGAGGCGGGCGCGGATCAGAACACACGGTTCGTGAGGGTCCGAGATGACCTCCTTGATGATTCGATAGCGGCCTTCTTTGTCGGCGCTTTCGATCCGATAGCCCAGCGTGTGGCGCTCGATGTACTCGATCCGGTGGATGAGGTCTCGCTTTTCCTCGTGAAAGAAGGTCTCCCCATCGGTGATGAGAAATTGAAAGTCCCGGATTTGGGGACGGTCAATCCTCGGATAATAGACTTCGTTGCGGATGCCGTGCGATATCGTGAACCACACGCGGCTGGACGTGTTGTAGGCGGTTCCCACTCCCTCCTTCGAGCTGGACGTCCATCGGGGCGGAATCCCCGGGGAGCCGAAGGCACTTCCCCCCTTCACACCATCACTCATCGTTCACCTCACACCTTCCTCGACATCGGCGGCCATCACTCTCCAGTCGCCCTTCGGCGGGCCGACCCGACGACGCGGATAAATCTCCCACAAAAAGCCACCGAACTCCAGCGCTCCGGCAACGACCATGAGGATCTCACTCGGAAAAGGGAGGCCGATCATATCCCGGAGGACGCCGAGAATAACCGGTCTTGAGCCGTTGCCGCATATCACCACTCACTGTCGGCGATTCAGCCGATGAAATCCGTAAGAGACCTCACACTCACATGCGATGAGAAGCCGAGGCCATCCCCATCCTCTGCCCTTGAGCCACCAACTCAGGAAAGAAGCCGAACCAAAGGAGCGCCCAGCCTCAGTTTGCCTGAGACCGTCGAACACCGATAGCAATGATGATCTTCCCCGGAGTGTAGGTCGTGCCGTTGACCGAGACCTGACGACCGCCCGCGAGTCGGGCCCAACCGCGAATGAGCGTGATGTTGGGATAGACATCCATCACGTTGATGTATTTGCCCTGCCGCAGTGCCGCCACCAACTCATCCTTCTGCTCGATGACGCGCCGCCAATCCGACGGCGGCGGGCAGGCGGTGAGTCCTTCGAATTTCGGATAGGCGGAGCGGTAGCAGAGCTCCGCCGCTTTGATCAATGTCTTCGAGGGCACGCAGCCGATGTTCACACAAGTGCCGCCGATGGTGCCGCCCTCGACAATGGCCACGTTCGCGCCCAACTCTGCGCCTTTGATCGCGGCCGCAAACGCCGCCGACCCGCCGCCGATGATCATGAGATCGTAATCGGCGCCTTCCGGCTTCGGTGCTCGACGCTCCCCTTCCACCGGGGTCCCCATGCGATCTATAGATCGCATGGGGTGCCCGAGTGGTCGTCGTTCGCGCACCAGCGCGCGATAGCCCGCGTCTCTGACGGCGCTCATCAACGCTTCATCAGCGACCGCCGTTTCAGCGATGACCGTGGCGTGCCCCGAGCGCCAGCCGGGCACGTGAGCTTCCACACCCCCCATGACGCCCTTCAACGCCTCGGTCACATGCCGGGCGCAACCGTCGCAGGTCATCCCTTCAATGCGTAAAGTGAGATGTGTTCTTTCCGTCATTTTACCGACCTCCTCAGGTCTGATTTTCTTCAGAAACATAGCCTGCACATCCATCACCAGAAGTTCTCGCATCCGCAAACCATGCGGCGGTTGGCGCAGTGACCGGCTGGACTCGTCGCTTGGCTACGGCTGAGAAAACAATCAAACTCGGAATTTCCAGCACCGGCTCGATCAACTGGCTGAGAGCCACGACCGGATGCGCGGGAAACAAGACGACCGCCAGCGGCAGCGCCAGCGGCGAGTTCCGCGCCGTGGTCGTACAGGCCAGGGCGATGAACCTCTCTCGTGGATAATGCAGCCACCGGGACACGAGCCAGGACAAAGAGAAGGAGATCAGATAGAAGCTCAGCATGGGTGGTCCCATCCTCAGAAAGAGGGTCGGGCGCTTCAGCACGATCTCCCCATGGCTGGTGAACATCGCCATCACAGTCAGCGCCAGCGCCGCAAAACCGAGCCGAGTTAGCCGCCCGGACACGGCCACCCGCGGACGACGCCAGCGCACGAGTTGCGCGGCCACAAGCGGAATCGCCACATACAGGGCGAAAGCCCGCGCCAACGTGCTCAGGTCCACCGGCATCAGGGTTTGCGTGAAGACCAACAAGTAGACCGGCAGCAAGACGAGTTGGAGAATCAGATTCCATGGCAACAGCGCCAGATTGCGGTGCACGTCGCCCCCGGCCAAGTCGGTGAAGATCAGGTACCAATCAGTGCAGGGAGTAATGAGCGCCAGCACCAGTCCCACCCAGAGCGCCGGCTCATCCCGCAGGAACACCCAGCCCAAGCAAAAGGCAATGAGCGGCGTACTCACAAAGTTCAATCCCACCGCCGTCAAAAGGTAGCGCCAATCGCGGGCGGCCTCCCGGAGCCGTCCCAGTGACACGCGGGCGAAGAGCGTAAACAACACAACCATCAAAAAAGGCGTAATGAGTCGTTGAGCTCCATCTTCCGCTCCAGGTAGCCACACGGCCAAGCCCACGCCAACGGCTGCCGCGCCCAGCAAGACTGCTGGTTCAGCCAGATCTCGCACAAGGTGAGAGAGCATGATCGCCTCATTCCGTTGTTTCATCGAATCACCAGTTTCTCCTGATCCTCAACAAGGGCTGAAAGATTACGTCAGAAACATAGCATGCACAATCATCACCGTTCCAACCAGGACGAAGAGAAGCGACAGCCCTCGTTTCAGCGCCTCCGATTCGATGTGGCTGGCCAGATAGCTCCCCAATTGCCCGCCGAGGATGGCACCGGGAATGGTCCAGAGAGCAAGGTTCCAAACGGGCCGACCAACAAGGACGCGCGTGCTGGCCCCCGCCATGACGGTCAGGGCCATGGTGAACACAGCCGTCGCCGCCGCGATGCGAACGGGAATTTTGCAACGGAGCACCATCGCCGGCGTGTTCAGTTCGCCGCCGCCGATGGCGACCAGCCCCGACCCTAATCCGGCGAGCACGCTGATGCCCAGGAGTTGTCCTCGCCGACACACCCGGTACGAGAAGACTCGACCCTGACGATCAATGAGCGTGCGCACGCCGGGCGATCCAGGATTCCGTATCACCTCCTGAGTGACGAGGGCGGTCTCGCTCGGCGAGCGATAGAGCAACCACGCGATGAGCAAGATAGCCCCGCCGAAAATCATCTGGAGTAAAGCCCCCGGTGCCCGCACCGACAGCCATGACCCGAGAATCGCTGCTGGCACAGCTCCCAGGGCCAAAAACAATGCCAGTTTGTAGTCTATCAGCTTGCGCCGCCCGTAGCCGATGACGCCGCTCGACATGCTGAAGACTTCGGTGACCAACGCCGTTCCAATTGCCGCTTCCGGTGATAATTTCAGCACCAGGATGAAAAACGGCCCGCAGACGACATTGCCCCCGACACCGCCCATGATCGTCATCGTGCAGCCGAGCACCACAACCGGGAAGGCAAACCAGTACTCGGTGAGGTACTCAATCACAGGTGTTGCCGCTACGAGTCATTCTGTTTTGAAGTCCTCCGGCCACCATGGCCGTTGAGTTCTGCGTTCTCGCCAAGCCAAGGCGATCTCAGGAGAATCGCCTCTGAGATAATCAACCAGGCGAGCTCACTGAGCCGCTAGGAGCACCTCGCCCCGAAGCGCGCGATGAGCCACGGGCCGAGACCACAGACAACCGCCGTGGCGGAAGCACAACCGATGATCCTCCAACCGCTCAACTGCACGCCAACCAACGACAGCAAGGGATTCCCGCTCGCCCCTTGGGCGAGCTATTCGGATGACACCTCGGGCAACACCCTCACTCGGCCTGCCTCGCCACCCAATGCCCAAACCAGTTACACGCATCGCCGTGCGCACGTCTTGATCCTGACCCTCCCCCTCACGGACGACGAAGAGCATTTCCCAATTCCATTTGCCCCTCGCCGCCTTGCCCCCCAATCCACCGCTTGAGCGCAGCCGCCACGGGTCATCCGCGTGACCCCCGGGCTGAAACAAATGCGGCAATGGCTGGAGGACAGTACGGTGTGTGACTTCGCCATCGCCGTCTGCTGCTTTCACGGTACATCCAGCCGTGATTGTTTTCCCCTTTCTCAGCACCAAAGGCTCAGTATAAACTCTGGAGTTGAGTCTTGAGTCAAGCGCCTTTCCCTTCAACGCCCCGATTTGGGCCTCCCGGGATGGCGGATCACTTTTCCGGCGATTGTGAAATGGTTTACAGAGATGATCGAGCGCATAGGTAAAATGGGGGTGGCGACAGAAAAGGGGCGATCATGTTGTTGAGTCTGTTACGAGATCGGGAAAGCCCCTGTGAAATCGTCTATGAGCGACGCTCCACGCAATACAGGAAGACCCATCGCCCGCCCAGTTGAGGTGGGAGAAAGGAGGACGAAATGACGCTCGATAGACCGGATCATGTCATCTTCGGAGCCATCGTCATCGGCATTCTCGCGGTGATCGTGATGGCGGCGATCCGATGGCATCGCGGACGATGCCCAACGGTGATCTCGATCCTCCCGGACGAGGAGGCGCGACCCTTCGACCGAGCGCCATCCGGGCCGATCGGGGAAATGGGCCCGTCGCCGAAGAAATCACTCTGAGAACATGGCCGGCTCGACGCCCGTCAGATCAAACACCACCGGCGGCGTCACGAGCGGCCCGCCATCGGCTACGGGTTCACCGTGCCCCCCCGTGGGGGATGCTCTGTTCAGAACCCGGACGTCGGACACCTCAAGGAGGGACCCCCCTGCATGAGCCACGACTCCATCTCCACTTCCCGCTGAACGACACGCCGCAGGTGATCTCGATCAACGATCAGGGAGCCGTAACGCGACTGCAGGACGCCTTGCCTCTTGAACTCATTCACGATGGCGTTCACGCGCTCGCGGGTGACCCCGAGCATCCGCGCGAGTTCGTCTTGAGAGAATCTGACGATGCACACGGACGCGCTCGCCTGTTCTCGATCTCCCGCGCAGAGCCGATCGAGGAGCTTCAGGAATCGCTGCCGCGCCGTCGAGAACGCCAGGTCCTCGATCTCCTCTTGCAGCTCGTGCACCCGTCGCATGAGCACGCGGATGAAGTTGATGGCGACTTGTGGTCGCCGCGCGCACAGCGAGAGGAAATCCCGCTCCGTGAGCGCGCAGAGCCAGACATCGGTACGCGCTCTCGCTTCGGTCTGTCCCCGGTCCTCTGCCGGCACAAACAGCTCACCAAAGACATCGCCACTTTTGAGCAGGCCGAGAATGATCTCCTTCCCTTCGCACGTGACCGCCTGAATGGTCACCTCTCCCTCTCCGATGATGTAGAGAGCGGGATCCGACCGGCCCATAGGGTAAATGAACTGACCTGCGGAGAAATAGCGCATCGGCGCGATCCGCGAGAGCTCTTGCAGCTCTCGCTCGCTCAAGCCGTCGAGGATGCACACCTGGCGCAAGCACCAGAAACTTTCTCTGGTCATAATCCCCTCCTTTGAGGAGTGGTCCGCGATGGTGTTCAGCGGCAGGGACTACAACTACTCCCGCCTCCTCCAGCCGTCTCCCCTCTCACTGGATTTGCCCGCTGCCCCACTGGCCGGCTGCCCTGGCACTGCCCGCAGGCTTTCTGTCCCTGAGGGGTTAAGAGGGTTTCCCCATCGAGAGATCGTGTGCTTTCCTTGAACGAAGCGCTTCGCCAAAGAGCGTGAAGATGCTTCCGGCGTGACGGACGTACCGCTCCAGCAAAAGCCCCAGCATCACCCCGTAAGCGATGTGGGCCGTGAGGCTCACCATGAGGATTCCGTAGCCCTGCTTGAGACCAAAGTAGCCGGTGTCCATCGCCACGACCATCGGTGGAGTGGTCATCATCCCGAGCTCGATGATCAAGCCCCAGATCAATCCTCCCCACCAGCGAGATTTTCCAACCACTAAGGCATAGGTCAACCCGAAGCAGGCCCCGACCCAATAGTGGTAGAGATAGCCGACGCTATCCGAAAACGTTGATGGTCCAACGGCCATCTGATCAAGCAGCAGCACGCCAAACATTCTGGGCATATTGCCCGGCATCAGCCCCATCTGAAACCCGGTCAATCGAATCGTGTCGAGGACAGCCGTCGTTGCGGCTCCGACCCAGAGGCCCGTCCAGATCCGGTTCGTGAGCCGTGTCATCTCCAAGCTTTTCGCAGTGATCCCGACCAGCACCAGCAATACCAGCGAGGGGATCAACGCCCACTTCGCCAGCAACGGCATCTCAGGCATTCCCGGCGTCAGAGCTACGACCAAACTATTCGGTCCGATCGCCGCGACCACCAGCGCCAGCGCCGTGAGAATCAGTTCCAAGAGAGTAGCGCGGTGTGGGTAGGCTTCGGGTGGAGGGACCTCCCACCGCCTCCGCCACATGAAGATCGTGACGAGCCACCCGACCGCGACAAACAAGATGTCAATCCAGGTGATCGGCATACTCCCGCAACGGCGATTACCGGGTTGCCTTTTCCACAATTTGAGCCACCATCGTGTCCATCATCTCCCCGGCCTTTTTGACTCCCTCATCACCGTAGCTGGAATAACCCGGTGAAAACTTGTAATAACTCACCACGGTCTTCCCATCCGACCGCTCCCAGACGTAAATCTTCCCTGGCATTTCGAGCCCGACCTCGGGATGCATCGGGAGTAACATCTTCCCCATGTCTGGCTTGCCGAACTCGATGGTCTTTGATCCCTTAATCCTCGCGCCTACCATGGTGAGCATGTTCTGGTGGTCAATAGTGGCGACGATCATCATCCCCCGCTCCTTGAGCGCCTTGATGAGATTGTCAACCGTCTGAGCAAAGGGATGCGCGGACACGATGTCTACTCGATTCCCCCTCTCCGTGCGCTGCGCCGGTTCGACAGGGGTCGCTCCCATCGGAGGCTTTTCCGAGGCGGCAACAAAAACCAAGCTTCCAGTGAGGACAACGAGCAACATGATGCGGTTCATGCTCTTCATAGTCTTTCCTCCTTTCGTTGATTTTTTGCTGAGCCGTTTCCTGTCATGCTCGAAGCGAATCTCTCACTCATCACCAATAACGTTCTACCACTGGTCCTACGCCTCCTTAATGGGCGCAGCAGGCGTCGTCGGTGATCGTCGCGGGTCGCCGCTGCGCCTGGCTTTCATACAGCAGCAGAGCCTTATGCACCCAGGCTTCGCCCGGGCAGCCGCCCATCGCCATCGCGACGTTCAGTATCTCGATCATCTCTTCCCGCGTGACGCCGAGAGCGATCGCTTTCTCGACGTACATCCGCACGCACGGCTCGCACTTGATGATGGTGGAGATGGCCAGCGCCGTGAGCACCTTCACCTTCGCGGGAAAGAGACCATCGGCATAGGCGACTTCCCGAATGCGAGCCAGGGCGTCATGAATCTCAGGACTCAACTCTGCCAAATCTACGGTGATCATTCCCGTTCTTGTGTCTCTCGCCATCTTTTCTCCCTCCGAAAATGTTCCTGCGGCGCAAGCTCGACAGCTTGCGCTCCCTCTCTCCTCTCCCGGTTCGGATCAACCGGAGAAGACGTTCACCGTCACGGTTGAACCGCGCGCACCGCTCCGACTTTGTAGCCGAGCCGGTCAATCGCGGCTTTGAGCTGCTCCGCATTGACTTTCGCCGGATCGTACTCAACCACGGCTTGACCTTTTTCATAGCTCGCCTCTACGGACTTGACGCCCGGCAACCGCGTGAGCGCTTGCTCGACGTTCACCGCACAGCCGGCGCAGTCCATGCCACGAATTTCGATCGTCGCGCGAGCCAGAACGGGCACGTCTTGCGGATGGCGGTTTGTGGCGGTGGTGAATGGCGCGCTCGCTGCCGAGGTTTTGGCGGCTGAGCCCGCACTCCGAAGAGCCTCTCCGTTCGCTTTCGATGCGGAGCCCGATCGCGCAACGGCATCTCGCGCCGATTCGGCCGCCAGCGCGGGCGAGTCGGTTTGAGGAGGTTGGGATGGCGCTCGCTCAACAGGTTCCGCCCCCGTCAGCTTGTTCGTTTGTGACTGCAAATCGCCTGCCGGATCAGTGTCGGGCGCCCCATGGGAACCCCGTATCGCCTGCGTCTTCTGCTTGGGTGAGAGGAGCGCCCAGACCGCCCCGGAGTAATACGGAAACGCGGCGAAGGCGATGACAAGACCCGTGGCCAGCCACAGCAGGATCTTATTCCACCGACCCACCGACGGGCGCGTCGCGCACACGCTCCCATCGGCGCAATGTACTTCCTGCTTGCGATAGGTGAAGTAAAACCCCAGCCCGAGCAGACCGAAAGTCAGCGCCAGCAGATAGGGCCGCCAGGCCTCGAACACGGCCGCCGCGCCGAAACTCCCCAACCCGGCGACCGCAGCCACAATCGGCCCCAGGCAGCAAAGCGACGCCGTAATGGCCGCCATCACGGATGCGACGAGCGTTGTCTCTCTTTTCATGGTTTGTACCCTCCATTGCTTGTTCGTTGAGAGAAGCCCCGAAGAAAATGCTCGATGACCGGACAGGCTTTGTTGTCGGCGATAGCCCACTCGCAGGTGGCTTCGTATCCCGCCAACTCGCGCCTCCGTCGGGGGTGAGCGCAGCATATCGGCGGTGCCGATCCTCAAGTTCCCTCGTTCGCCACCTATGAGAGCAGTGATCCGAGTCCGTCGGCTCGGCCCCGACCGGCGCGCCGATTTCCTCCAGCGTGAACCCGAATCTCCTGACCCGCTCGATCAAGGTGATCCGTTCGATCACGCGCGGGCACTCCACGCGATTCGGAGATCGCGTGGGGACCCCGTTCGGATCAAAGAGACGATAGCCGCTCCGGCTCCGCGCCGCTTGAGGCCACAAGCCCCGTTGCTCAGAGCAACAGAGCCCGCCCCGGCTGACGCCGCTTCGCGCCTCCACCTCGCCGATCTTGAGCCCGGCCTTGTCCGTCATCGCTCGGTTCTCACGCTCCGAGTGTAAGCCCTGGAACGAACTCCAGAGTCAAGGGCCTTTTGGACGAGACCGACCCTCGGGGTTCCCACGCGATCCCTCCGATCGCGTAGGGTGCTCCCGGCGTGTGTCCGGTTCTCATGCTCCAAAGGGACGACGTGATGGAGTACCCATCTCTAGATCGCCTGGGGTGCCCTTCATAGCCCGGCGTAGCACGCTGGAGAGGCAATGGTTCGGTTCGATCAAGTCCCCATCGGAAACGCCATCAATCGCCTTCCCGACGGTTTTTATTTCGCCGCTTCGGGGCTCCAATGATGAACCGGTGGCTTCTTCAGCGTGGTGGGCTTGGGCTCTTGCAGGTCCCCCTTTGGGGGCCGAAGACCCCTCCACCTTCACACTCAACCCGGACTTTCCGACCTCCTCCCGGTGAACTAACCGGGTTATTGGTTGGGGCGTTGTGATGTTAAGTCGAAACTCTCTACGGCCAGGACGAACACGCCGTCTTTTCGTTCGAGCAGTTTCCCCCTCAGCGTGACGTCCTGATTCTGAATTCCTTCTGTTGCCTTCAGCTTCCTGAACTGTTCGTTCTTGGCGAGTACGAACACCTCTCCAGCGTTTCGGGGTCTAATGGTCCACTCCTTCGAGGTTGAGTTGACCCGCCCAATGACCGTGATTTCGATCTCTTTGACGGGATCAAAACCCAACTCGTCCTTGAGCACCGAGAGGATTCTCCTCACCTCGAAGGGAGTTTGGGCGCTGGCCTCAAGCTCAACAACACCGGAGCGCGAATAAGTGGCCTTTTCGACGCCAGCCTGGCGCCGGAGCGCAGCCCTCATCGTCTCCGGTCAAAGGAACTTCAGGGACTTATTCGCTCCGACGTCCCCGACAACCGTGAGGCGAATCGGCGCCTCCTGTGCTCCCACTGGTAAAGAGGCACAAAACAAGAGCAGTACGATCATTGAGACCCTCGTCATAATCGCCCCCTCCTCAGAAAAGAGTGGCGCAGACTTCAGTCTGCGCGAGGTTTTCATCGTTTCTGGGCGTCCTCATGGACGCCATGGATAACTCCCCGAAACTCATAAGTCTGGAGAGAAACCCGGCAGCTCGCTTCACCCGACCGATCTCATCGGCCGCAGGAATTCCCCCGCCAATACTTTCCCCATACTCGTTCCGGCAAGAGAGTCAACGCGCAGCCGCCCAGGATCACGGCCAGGCCGATCCCCATCCACCCCGTGGCCGAGAGCGACACCAGCCCCACACCGTGAGCCAAAGAGACGCCCGCCCCGATCAAAAACAACGGCCCCGTGAAATAACAATGCACTCGCCCACAGCGAGCGGCATTCACAAGGCATCCCGCTCCGGCTACACCAAGCGAAACCGACCAGAGCACCGCCCGAAGGCTCGGGCTTGTGAAAAAGCCAACGGCGAAGACCGCGAGCGGCAGTTTCCATACAATCAGCGAAACCCACTTGCTCGCGACGAGATCTTTCGGCTCAGCGCCACCACAACAGTCTGCACTCATGGCTTCACCTCACGTCTCCGTCACGGCGTAGCCATCGGGCATCGGGGCCGCGACAGCTTCCTCCCGCCTTCTTGTCGAATCCGATCGCTTCAGCGCTCTGAGCACAACCCCGGTCACCACGCCGAGGCAACACCGGCCCGACGGATTCATGATCTCACAGGCGCATCGGCCGGCCTTGACCTGCGCCTTGATGTAATCGGGAATCGTCGTTCGTCCCGTCGCCGCGATCTCATCGCGCACCATCTTCTCCGTGACGCCGAAGCAATAGCAGATCGGCACCGGGTCTTCGGTCTCCTTCACCCCCACCCGCACGCGCACGTCACTTTTGTAGAAGTACGCGTCGGCCTCGTTGGAGAAGTACACGACCGGACACGTGGGCGTCGCGCAGAAGAAGTGGGGATGATCGGTCAGACGCGCTACCGCCGACTCCACAAGCAGATGCTCCATCGTCCGCCGCGTGACGGGCTTCCCCTTCCGCCCACACAAGCGGCAGTGGGCGGAATGGACCACGATCGGCACCTGGCAACATTCGGACATGCGTCTTTCACCTCCTTGAGCGACCGGGCTCGTCTGTCAGACCATGTAGCTCACGTCTGAGCAACTGCTCGGATAGGCATAAGGCATCCGCTTCAGATCAGCCGCGCGAAGCCCCAATCTAATGGCCAGGCCAAACAGATTGATGACCTCCTCGGCATGAGGCCCCAGCAAATGCGCGCCGAGAATCCGATCGCTCCCCTCCTCGACGAGCACCTTGAATCCTGAATGCGTCATTCCCACTCGGCGCGACGAATACCAGCCGGATGTATCCTCGCGCTTGACCCTGAACGTCAACCCCTCCGCGCGAGCCTTCTCTTCGTGCAACCCCACCGATGCCAGAGGCGGGATCGTGAAGACGACCGTGGGCACCCCCGTGTAATCCGGGCGGCGGTGATTCCCTTCGAGGAGATTACTGGCCACGACCTGCCCTTCGATGGCGGCCACAGGCGTCAGCGGCGGGCCGCCGCTCGCCGCCACATCGCCGGCCGCGTAGACCGCCGGATTCGAGATGCTCTGGAGATATTCGTTGACGAGGACGCCTCGCCGATCGCTCGCCACGCCCGCCACGTCCAGGTTGAGATCCTCGATGTCCGGCGCGCGCCCCGCACCGTGCACCACGAGATCGGCTTCAAACGTGTGCTCCACGCCTCCAGCGCGAGCCTTCACGATCAGGCCGCCCGATCGCCGCTCGATGGCCTCAACCGAGGTGTCGAGTCGAACGTCTATGCCGATGTCTCGCGTCGCCTGCACGAGTCTCTCCACCAGATCCGGATCGAACCCTTTCAGCGGGCGCGACCCGCGATGGAGGATCCGAGCGTGAGCGCCCGCCCGCGCCGCCACATGCGCGAACTCGAAGGAGATGTATCCTCCGCCGACGAAGACGATGCGCTCCGGGAGCCGGTCCAACTCCAGGAAGTCATCGCTCGTCGTCAGGAACTCTTCACCCGGAATCCCGAGCCGGGCCGGGCGCGCGCCCGTCGCGATGACAACATGCCGGGCCACCAACTCTTCATCCCCCACGGCCACAGCCGTCGGAGCCACGAAGCGGGCTCGACCGTGCACGGTCACGATCCCGGCTTGAGCGAATCGCTTCTCTCGGTTTTCCGGAATCGGATCGGTAAACGTGCGCTTGAAGCGCATCAAGTCCGACCACTCGATCCGACACCCATCCGAGGCGATCCCTTTGCCCGTCATTCTGCGCGCCCAGTCCACGACTTCGGCGGCTCCCACGAGAACTTTCTTCGGATCGCAACCGCGCAAGGCACACGTCCCGCCAAACGGCCTCGAATCAATGACGGCGACGCTCCATCCGGCTGCCCGACACCGATAGGCCACCGTCGCAGCCGCCGTTCCCGTCCCGATGACGATGAGATCGAATTGTCGCCCCATGATCGCCTCCCTCACAGGACGGCCTTGAAGCCGGTCCTGTTGATCGCGTCGGCCACCTGCTCGAGCGTGACGCGTGCCGGATCGAACGTCACGACGGCGTGCTTCTTCTCGACACTGACCTCTACAGCCTTCACCCCATCGCGCCGCATGAGCGCCTGCCGGACCGACGCCGCACACCCGGCACAGGTCATCCCTTCGACGGGAATGGTCGCCGTCACGGCCTCGATCGTGAAGCCGGCTTCCTTGACCGCCTCCACAAGCTTTTCTAACCGGATCCGCTCGGGATCGTACTCGACCAGGGCTTCGCCCTTTTCGTAGCTGGCCGTCGCCGAGCGCACTCCGGGAAGAGCTCCAAGCGCCGACTCCAGAGCGGCCGCGCACCCGCCGCAGGTCATGCCGCCGACTTCCAGCCGCACGGGGTCCCCACGCGATCCGGAGATCGCGTGGGGTGCCCGCACGCTTATCGGCCGCTCGACCGCAGCCGATGCGACCGATCCCCCTTGCTCCTTCGACGGACCGTTCAACGCCGCCCAGAATCGCCCGGAATAATAGGGAAACGCGGCAAAGAGCACGATCACGACCGTAGCGATCCACAGGATCGTCTTCTGCCATCGCGAGGCCTTCCTGGTCGCGCATGCCCCATCGGCGCACGCCGCCTCTTTCCGGCGATAGGTGAGATAAAACGCCGCCGCCAGCAGCGCGAACGTCACGACGAGCAAATAGGGTCGCCACGCCTCGAAGGCGGCCGCCGCGCCGAAACTCCCCAACCCCACGACCGCAGCTACAATCGGCCCCAAGCAACAGAGCGAAGCCGTGATCGCCCCAATGAGCGAAGCTCCAAGTGCGATCTTCTCCCTCATCGTCCCTCCTTTCACACGGGGGTCCCCATGGGGCGCCCCCGACATCCCTTCACTCCCGTTTCCGCCCCCGCCGGGGCTTTGACGCGCGAGAGGAAGGGTGAAGAAAATCCTCGATGACCGGACAGCTCTTCCGCCCGGCGACGGCGCGCTCGCACTCGGCCTTATAGGCCGAGAGCTCGCGACGCAATCGTTTGATCTCCTCGTACCGCCGATCGAGATCCTCGAGCTTGCGCGCGATCACCTGCAGAACCTCCGCGCACGTCCGCGGTTCGGCCGTCGGTAATTGGAGCAATTGTTTGATCTCCTCGAGCGTGAAGCCGAAGCTCTGCGCCCGCTTGATGAAGCGCAGGCGCTCGATCACGCGCGGATCGTACAGCCGATACCCGCTCTGCGTCCGAGCAGCTCTCGGCAAAAGCCCCAACCGTTCGTAGTAGCGGAGCGTATCCACGCTCACGCCACATTCGGTGGCCACCTGGCCGATCTTCAACACCGCCGCTTCCCCTCCGCTCGTTTTCACAACCGCCAGTATAAACCCTGGACCTATCTCCAGAGTCAAGCGAAAGCTTCAGGTGTGCCACCCCAAGCCAGGCACGAGCGGTTCCCTGGCGGCCATCGCATCTACAGCGATGACGTGCCGATTGCGTATCACCGAATATGTCGAGCGGGGTCTCGCCGGCGCGTGAGTTCGAGCTCCATCGTTTCACCCGAACATGGGTGACTTGTTGAGTCGCCCCTTCAATTGGGTCGGCGCGCGCGTTCGATCGCCTCCAGCGCTGCTGCCAACCACTTCTCGCCCTGGCCGCCGAAGCCCACCTGCTCCAGGACCACGGTGCCTTCTTGACCGATCAGCCAGCTGCGCGGGATGCTCACAAGCGGCAAGACGCTCTCCACATACGAAGAGGCCGGGATGACCGGGAAACTGAAGCCGTGCTTGTTGACGTAAGGCTCCACCAATCCGAGATCCGCATCCACGTTGAACGTCAGCACGAGCACATCCGGGTGATCTTTCAGGCGTTCATAGAGCTTCTGCACGTAGGGCAGTTCCTCGCGGCAGGGGCCGCACCACGTCGCCCAGATATTGATGAACGTGATCTTGCCTCGGAGATCGGCCAGCCGCCAGGTTCGTCCTCGAAGGTCTTGAAGCTCGAAATCGGGAAGGGGCATCTGGCGCTCCTCCCATGCGCCGGGAGAGGCTTCCCCAATCGGGGCCGTTGCCCGCGCCAACCACGCATGCCATCCCTCAGTCGTTCCCCCAAGCTCTCTCCACAAGCGCTCGACTCGCTTCGTCAGGTCTTCTCTCGATGCGCCTCTCTCATCCGGCTCGGGCCCCTCCAGCAGCGCCTTTTGATAAAAGGCGAGGGCATCGAGCTTTCGGTTTTCGGCCTCGGCCAGCCGCGCCATCCACTCCCAGTAGATCGCCTGACGTCGAGCGTGGAGGCGCTTTTCTTCGCTCGGAGCCGACTCTTGCGGTCTTCGCCGGACCAGAAAGTCTTCCATCTGAATGAGCACTTCGCGCGCCTTCTCCCGCCGGTTCATCTTCAGGTAGGCGTCGAGCAAGATCGGCCATCCGCGCCAGTAGCTGTAGTCCACGTTGCCTTGAAGGGCTTTTTTCGCCTCGGCCGAAAGGTCGTCGCGTCGGACGTCCCGCTCCGTTCTCCGTTCGATCTCGCGGAAGCCGCGCTCAATCAGTTCCGGGATGCGTTCGAGTCGAACGCCGCGCTTGAGATAGAGCTGAGCGACCTGAAGGGCCGGGGGCGGCAGGGCATAAAAGAGGTCGGACTGTTTTTCCGAAGCGCTCAGCAGGCGCTCGCCGATCGTCTCGATCTCGACAGAAGGGAGATCGTCCAGCTCGCTCGCGGCCTCAAGTCGTCTCAGCCATGGAGCGGGATGATCGGGCCAGCGCTGAATCCATTCCTCGGTTGCGCGGAAGAGGGCGCGATAGTACGCTCGACGCTTCTCCGGAGGGTCGGTCTCGCCGGGGCGAGGGTGAGCCGCGTTCCATCGGTCGTAGACGATGAGGGACATCACGCCGCTGGAGTGAGGGAATCGGCGCAGCATCTCCTCTTCCACCCAGCGAAGGCCCTGGGCGTCGCCGGTCATCTCGTAGCCCGTGCGAAGCGTCAAAAGCCCGCGCAAGGTGTTGCCCAGCCCCAGATCGCGCAATCGCGTGAGGTCTTCTGCGATCTGTTTTCGGAGCCGCGGATGTTCCGTCACGGGCTTCGCCTGGAACTCCAGTCGCCACAGGGTTTGGTAATAGGAGAGGTCTTCGGGATCGGTCCGGCTCCGAAGCCGTACGCGCAGCTTTTGGGCGGCCTCGGCGAGGAACTCCCGATCGTCCATCCGGCCGGCAAGCTCATACGCCTCCACGCTCGAGGGGCAGAGCCTCATGAACGTCTCCAGATGGGCGCGCGCTTTCTGCAGATCTTTCCAGGGGCCCTGCAGATGGATTCGGGCCAGCGCCAGGTGAGCCAGCGGGAAGTCGGGCGCTCGCTCGATGGCCTTTTCGAGAAGCGCGATCGCCAGGTCGGTCTGTCGGCCGATGAGGCTGTTGCCGTACAGGTACAAAGCGAGAGGATCATGGGGCTGTCGTTCGAGTCGTGCCTTGTACTCGGCGATCAGCGAATCCAGCTCATCGTCCATGACCTGCTCGATGAAGCCCAGGTAGCGACGGTGGACGAAGGGATCGTCGGGAAATTGTCTCAACAGGGGGCGCAGGATGGCCAATCCTCGCTCTCGGCGTTGCTCTCGTCCCGTGCGCGCGTCATCATCGAAGGACAATTTCCGGAGGGCCAGTTTTACTTCGGGAGATGGCTCACAAGGAGAGTTCACCGCTTGTGGCCACACAGAGGCTTTAAGCGTCACGGCGAGGACGCCGCTTAAAACGACCTGTCGCCACGTGATCTTCTTGTTGGCCTTCATCGTGCCCTCCCGATCGGAAGGAACTCTGCCAGAAGATAATGCCACATTCAAGCGCGGCGAGGCTATGTACGTCACCGGCTCGACAAGGGCTGCCGCCATGGCACGTGAGGCATCGAACCAGGGCGTTCCGTCGTGCGGCGGCACTCGGGCCTGTCTGCCGACAGGCGGATGACCGTGATGGCCGCCGTGCTCTCGCATCCTGGGTCAAGGGAGAACCCTTGCTCTTCGCCTTTTCGAGCGCGTTATTGAGAGGGTTACTTTTTGCGCCGCGGCTCTAGAGCTCGCTCGGACTCAGATCAGATTCCCCGCCGCAACAGGCGCAACACCACTTTCCCGCCAAGTCCAAGACCATCCTCGCCCAATGGCTCAAAGTTCTCAACGGTGAGACCGGGCGGACGATCTGCATGGCTGGGATGAAGCTTCCCAGTCACGCGGATTTTCTTCCCCACGAGGTCAGTCCGTTTGCTGAGTGCGGCTGCCTCTGCTCCACCGGCCAACACAAACGGATGGTCCAACCCGGGAACATCGAGCGTCGGGAATTCTCCCTGCGCAATCAATGTCCCATCAACCACCACCACAATAGCGGCTGGGGTGAAGCCCGCATCCCGGAGCGCCTGGGGGATCCGAACGGGATCGAAGGATTTTCCGGGCCGGGGAAACACCTCCACTTCTCCTCTCGCCAGGTTCACGTCGGCACGATCAACGCCTTCCAGGCGCTGGAGGGCTTTCTGTGCCCCTCGCGCTCAAAGGGGACAGAAGAGGCCGTCAATTTTAACCGTCGCCCTCACCACCTGAGCCGATACCGGCGCGGCGGAAAAAAAGCCAAGCAGAAGCAAAAGCCATAGGCTTGGTCTGTTCATCAGCTTTCTCATGTTCAAACCCTCCGAAGAAATCGGGTCGCGTCATCCGGAGCTCCTAGAACAAAAATCGGAATCCGAGAAGAAAGGTCGAACCAGGCTCCGGTTGCCTCCCGTTGAGGGCCCGGACGACCGGAATCGGAGCCGAGAATTCGACCAAAAATCGGTCGCTGAGGAAGTACTGGATTCCCGGTGAGACCGAAAGCGTCGTCCCGCCGGTGTCAGGCACTTCCTTGCCCTGGCGGCGGGCGCGAGCTTGCCAGGTGCCGTTCATTTCCACGACGAGATACGCCCCATGGCGGAACAACCGATCAAGGGCCCTGCGCGGCCACCCGGCCCGAGCGCCTGCCGCCACGTTGTTCGATGAGATGACAAAGCGCGACAGCGCGGCGTCAAACCGGAGCCGGTCGCCCACGGACAGACCCCCGCGGTTCTTGGTCGCATGAGTGTACTCGAAATCGCCACTGAAGACGTACTTCAACCTCACCGCCTTCTGGAAGATCATCCCGCCGGTGTACTCGACCGCCCCCGTCGAGAACCGGTCAGCGCCCGTCGGCACCTGCAATCCAAAAACTCCCGACAGCCGCGTCATCCCACCGGGGGCGTTGCGACTGTAGAGCCCATCGTACTGAACGAACACTCGCGCGTCGGCCAACCCACTCACGCGCTCTCGCTCTGCTTCACCTCCCATCCGATGGGTCACATCTACGATCGCGTAAGGCTGAGCCAGGATGACCATCCAGCCCGGAGAAAATCCGTAGACAACGGTCACCGCCGGAACATACTGAGTGACGCCGACCGATCCTTCCTCCATTCGAAG
>VAPR01000531.1_pt1 | contig 24284 bp, 24 predicted proteins | sample 3380701 | NCBI WGS metagenome assembly VAPR01 (sample SAMN11536904, study PRJNA540576) | hot springs metagenome | isolation source: hot spring wet sediment | place: Spain: Lobios | collected 2014-01 | reverse complement strand
GTGGCTGCGGCGCTGGCTGGGCCGGCTGGTCGGCGACCGGCGGCCGCTGCCGCCGGCCGGCCGCTTCAACGCCGGCCAGAAGGTCAGCGCCCTCCTCTTCGCCGGCCTGACGGTCGGCTTTTTCGTCACCGGGCTCATCCTCTGGCCGCTCCAGAACCCGCTGGTGCCGGCCGGGGTCCGGGCCTGGGTCTACCTGGCCCACGCCCTCCTGGCCTACGCCGCGCTGCCGCTGGTGGCCGGGCATCTCTTCCTGGCCGCCGTCTACCCGCCGACGCGGGAGAGCCTGCGGGGGATCGTCTGGGGCGTGGTCCGGCGCGACTGGGCGCTCCAGCATCACCGCCGCTGGGTCGAGGCTAGCGGATCCACGGGTCCGGCGGCCAGCCCCGCCGCTCCCAGTAGCCCAGCTGACGCCGGTCGATGACCTCGATCCGGTCCAGCCACTTGGCGCTCTTGTAGCCGTACATCTGGGGGACCAGCAGCCGGAGGGGCCAGCCGTTCTCCGGCGGCAGCGGCTGGCCGTTCAACTGGTAGGCCAGGATGACGTCGTCCATCCGGGCCTGCTCCAGCGAGAGGCTCTCCCGGTAGACGCCGGGGAAGGTGAAGAAGTTGACCCACCGGCCCTCGGGCAGCGGCTCGGCCAGGTCGAGGACGGTGCTCAGTTTGACCCCGACCCATTCGAGGTCGCGGACGCTCCAGCCCTCGACGCAGTAGAAGTCGGCCACCACCCGGGTGGCCGGCAGCCGGCGGAGGGCGGCGTAGTCGAAGACCAGCGGCCGGGCCACCAGCCCGTCCACCCGCAGGCGCCAGGCCCCCAGGTCGATGCTCCAGCGGGGCTCGACGGTGTTGATCCGCAGGCGGTTCAACGGCCGGATGGCCGGGCCAAAGGTGTCGAGGTGGCGGAAGGCGGTGCGGTGGTCGTCGGGCTCGTCGGGGGTGAGGGCGATGACGCGCCCGGCCGCCGGGCGGGCGGCCGGCGGGGGCACCGGGGGCGTCGCCTCCTCCTCGGGCCGGAGCGGCTGCCAGGCCGGCAGGGCGGCGATCCGGGCGGCCATGGCCACGGTGGCCGCCCCCAGCATCCCCAGGAAAGCCCGACGCGACGGACGTGGGGCCTGACCGCTCACCGTCCCTCTCCTCTTCCGGGCGCGGTCGGCGCCTCTCTGAGAATATAGCGCATCAGGGCCGCGAGCGCCAGGGCGGTGGGCCGCTCGGCCCGGCCGCCCGACGGGGATGGGTGGCCAGCCGCCTTCCGGCGTGGTATCCTTGTCCTGAGACGACGCTGGCAAAGGAGAAGGAGCGGCGATGACCGCGACCCTGCGCGACGACCTGGCGGCCCTGCGGGCCCTCTCGGCCGAACTGATGGATCTGGAGCGCATCGGCGAACTCCTGAGCTGGGACCAGGAGACCATGATGCCTCCGCACGGCACCCCCTACCGGGCCACCCAGCGGGCGACCCTCGATGGCCTGGCTCACCAGCGGCTGACCGCCCCGGCGGTGAAGGAGCTCCTCGACCGCCTGGCCGGGCCGGCCAGCGACCCCCAGTCCCCGCTCAGCGAGGTCGAGCGGGCCCTGGTTCGCGAGATGCGCCGGGACTACGAGCGGGCGGCCAAACTGCCCGAGGCCCTGGTGCGCGACCTGGCCCGGGCCACCAGCGAGGGGGTCGAGACCTGGCGCCGGGCCCGGCAGCAGGCCCGCTGGCCGGTCTTCGCCGGCGATCTCGAGCGCATCGTCGCTCTGAAGCGGCGCGAGGCCGAACTCCTCGGCTACACCGACACCCCCTACGACGCTCTCCTCGACCTCTACGAGCCGGGGGTCACCACCCGCGCCCTCGTTCCGCTCTTCGAGCACCTGCGCACCGAGACGGTCCGCCTGCTCGACCGTCTGAAGCAGGCCCGCGAGCAGCCGGACCGGAGCGTCCTGGAGCAGCCCTACGACTCGCGCCTGCAGTGGACGTTCATCGAGACGGTTCTGCGGACCATCGGCTTCAACTTCGAGGCCGGCCGGCTCGACCGCTCGACCCATCCCTTCGTCACCAGCCTGGGGCCGGGGGATGTGCGGCTGACCACCCGTCTGCACGAGCGCGACCTGAGCGTGGGGCTCTTTGGCGCCATCCACGAGGCCGGCCACGGCCTCTACGAGCAGGGCATCGATCCCGAGCTGACCCGCACCACCCTGGGCCGGGCCGCCTCGCTGGGCATCCACGAGTCGCAGTCGCGTCTCTGGGAGAACTTCATCGGCCGGAGCCTGCCCTTCTGGCAGTACTTCCTGCCGCCGCTGCGCGATCTTTTCCCCATCCAGCTCTACGAGCGCCGGCTGGTGGAGTTCGTGCGGGCGATCAACGTGGTCCGGCCCTCGCTCATCCGGGTTGAGGCCGACGAGGTCACCTACAATTTGCACATCATCCTGCGCTTCGACATCGAGCGCCGGCTCATCGAGGGCCAGGTCCAGGTGCGCGATCTTCCCGACCTCTGGAACGCTCTGATGCAGGAGTACCTGGGGCTGGTGCCGCCCAACGACCGCGACGGCGTCCTCCAGGACATCCACTGGGCGCTGGGGCTCTTCGGCTACTTCCCCACCTACACCCTGGGGAACATCTACGCCGCCCAGCTCTGGACCGCCCTCCGCCGGACCTACCCCGATCTGGACAGCCGGCTGGCGGCCGGCGAGTTCGGCCTGATCCTGGGCTGGCTGCGCGAGCACATCCACCGCTACGGCCGGCTCTACTGGCCGGTCGAACTGATCCAGCGGGCGACCGGCGAGGCGCCCACCCCGGTCTACCTGGTCCGGTATCTGAACGAGAAGTTCGGCTCGCTCTACGGCCTGGCGCCGGTCGGCACCGCCTAGCGCGCGAGGTGGCGATGGGGAGCCTGCTGGCCTGGCTCGAGAGCCTGCCGGGGTGGCTGGTCCTGGCCGACCTGGGCGGGCTCTACCTGGTTCTCTGGGGCCGGCACCGCCGGCGCCGGCCCGGGCCGGCCCTGGCCTTTCTCACCGGCCTCCTGGTCCTGGGGCTGGCCCTCTCCCCGCCGCTGGCCCTCGCCGCCGAGCACCTTTTCAGCCTGCACGTGGCCCAGCATCTGCTGCTGGGGATGGTGGGGCCGCTCCTGCTGCTGCTGGGCCGGCCGGCCGCCATCCTGGTCCGCGGGGCGCCCCGGCCGGTGGCCCGTCTCCTCCTCCGAGCGGCGCCTCTGCCCCCGCCGGTCCGGGCGCTCGTGGGCTCGCCGCTGGTGGGGGTGCTGGGGCTCAACGGCCTGCTCTTCTACCTGCACGAGCCGGCCGCCTACGACCGGCTGCCGGCGGCGCCGGCCCTGCACGCTCTGGCGCACGGGGCGCTTTTCCTGAGCGGGCTCCTCTTCTGGTGGCCGGCCCTGGGCGCCGGCCTGGGCCGGGGGCGCTTCTCGCCGGAGCTGCGTCTGGGCTATCTCTTCGTCGCCGGACTGGTGACCGGCCTCTCGGGGTTCTTCTTCGTCTTCGCCCCGACGCCTCTCATCCGCGCCCACCTGACCACCGCCCCGGCCTGGGGGCTGAGCCCCCTGGCCGACCAGCAGCTGGGCGGTATCCTCATCGTGGTGGCGGCCAAGCTGGTGGTCCTGGTGGCGCTGACCATCTTCTTCTTCCGGCTGATGGCAGCGGCCGACGACGGCCCCGGCTGGCGCCGTCCCTCGTTCTCCCCCTCCTCCCGACCGCCGTTCCCCGGCTGAGGGCGGCCAGCGGCTCCTGGCTTTCAGGGGGCGGGGGCGCCGGAAGAGGCCATGGCCCCGCCAGGTGGACTCCGCCGGCCAGCCAGGCGACCAGGGGAAGGGGTGCTGGGCCGATCAGTCGAGCGGCTCGGTCCGGCTCGGTGCGGGATCGGGCGTCCTGGCCGGCGGCCTCGCCAGCCGGCCTCGGGCGCCGGCTCAGCCGGCGTGGAGCTCGATGATGTCGCGGTCCTGAAGAACGTACTGGCGGCCGACGCGCTGGGCCGGCCGGTTGGGCAGCCAGAGGACGGCGTAGCGGAGCCGCTCTTTAAGATCGTGGTGGATGGCGGCGGCCAGGTCCTCCACCGTGGCCCCGCGCGGCAGGACGAACGGCCGCTCCAGGTCGGGCGGCCGGCCCGGCGGCTTGGCGTAGACCCGGATGACCTCCAGGGCGCTGACCAGGCGCCGGCGCAGGTCGCCCAGACCCTCCCCCGTCAGGGCCGAGACGGCCAGGACCGGCAGGCGCGCGCCCCACTCCAGGGCCAGGAGCGAGGCGTTCTCCTCAGCCTCGGGGAGGTCGCGCTTGGTGCCCACCAGGAGGGCCTTCTTGGGCAGGGCCGGATCGTCCCCGGTCGGCGCCGCCCCCGGCGGGTGCGGTCGGATCCGCATGCTCTGGAGCTCGTCCCACAGCGTCTGGGCCTCGGTGAAGGGGTCGGCCCCCAGGTCCACGACCAGAAGCAGCAGATCGGCCTGGCGGAAGAGGGCCCGCAGCCAGCCGGGCGTCTCGCCGGGGGTGACCGGCGGCGTGTCCACGATCTGGACCTGCAGGTCCTCGAAGGGCATCATCGCCGGCTGGGGCACCTGGGTGGTGTAGGGGTAGTCGGCGACCCGCATCGGCGCCCCGGTCAGGGCCTGGACCAGGGCCGACTTGCCGGCGTTGGGCAGGCCGGCCAGGACCACCTGGCCGGCGCCCTCCTTCCGGACGGTGTAGAACGGGGTCCGGCCCCCGCCGGCCGTGCGCTGCCGCTCGATCTCCTGCTGGAGTTTGGCGATCCTGGCCCGCAGCTCGGCCCGCAGGTGGTCGGTGCCCTTATGATGGGGCATAATGGCCAGCATCCGCTCCAGGGCCTCGATCTTGGCCTGGGGCGTTCGGGCCGCGCGGTACTCTTTCTCCGCCTCGTAGTACTGGGGGGGAAGATTCGCCGGCATCTCATCAAATTATACGCAACCGGCCAGGGGGCGACGCCACTGCCCCGGCCGGGCGGAGGCCGGCCGACGTAGCAGGACCGATCACCCAGGCCCATAGGGGCCAGTGCGACTTGACAGAATCCACCCCCCTCATTAGCCTGAACCCTGCATCAGGCCCCGGCGCTCGCGATGGGTTGAGGCGATGCCGCGCGAGCGTGCCCCCTCTGGGTGCGGCCCGGTCGGACGAGGACCGTCGCCGAGGCGCCCCCTGCCTTCTCCCAGGGCCTCGCCCCACAGGCCATGCCGGCTCATGGTCGCCCTGTCGCGCACCGCGCGGAACATCATACCTGAGAGCGGTTCGCCCTGGCGGACGGACGGTCCGACCATCCGCCAGGCCGCTTGACATAGCCTAAAGTACTTAGATATGGTGAGTACACACCACAGTAGCCGCGCGAGAGTACCTAGAAGATATACTCTAGCGAGGGAGAGGGAGGACGACTGTTACAGTTCTGTTACAATGACTGGTGTCGCCCGGGGCGTCAGCCGGCCAGACGGGTTTCTCGGGGCCGCTGTCGTGAGGCAGCCTGGCCGGGGCCCGGGCGCCGGCTGCGAGCTGAGCGTGCCCGCGCGGACTCTGGGCGGGCAGGCGTCAGACAATGGAGGGAGGAGGAACATGGCACGACAGCGGACTGGGAGCCTGCCGCCGGTCGGTCAGACAACCCTGGAGAGCCCGCGCGGCCGCCCATCTCCGGTGGACGCGGAGGCTATTGTCCACCCTGATCCGTCTGCCCTGTCAACCGACCTGGCCGAGCACCTGCCGGAGGCGGTGCTGCTGGTCGACCGGACCGGGCAGATCCTCTGGGCCAATACCGCCGCCCGGCAGATGGGAGCCCCCATCGGCGGCCGGCTCGCGGAGGAGGCCCGGCGCTGGGCCGTCCGCGACCTGGACGGCCGTTCTCTGGCGTCCTGCACCGAGGTTGTTCACTCTCCGATCTTCGCCGGCGTTCCCCAGACGGTGGTGGTCACCACGCCGGCGGGCGAGGAGCGGCTGCTGCACGTCCAGGGCCGGCCTCTGCCTGACGGCCAGCGCTTCCTCATCAGCGTCCGCGATATCACCCACTCGGTCAGCAGCCACCCCCGGCGGGTGATGCTGACCCGGGCGGCCCTGGCCATGGTCCAGACGCTCGACCTGGACGCGGTCCTGATCCGGCTGGCCGGTCTGGCCCGTGATCTCCTGGGCGTCCGGGCCCTCCTGGTCTTCCTGGCCGACGACGCGACACGCCAGCTGCGCTGCCGGCTGGCGATGGAGATTCCTCCCGAGATCTGGGCCCGGGTGGCGGTGGTCCCCTACGACGCTCCCTGCCTGAGCGCGCGGGCCGCCCGCACCCGCCAGGCTCAGTTTGTCAGCGACCTCAGCACGGTCGCGCCGGACGCGGCCGCCATCGAGCGGCTGGCGGCGGCGGTCGGTGGTCAGGCCGCGCTGGCCCTCCCGCTGGTGGTGAGCGAGCGGCTGGTCGGCGTTCTGCTGGTGATCGCCGCCTCGCCGGTGGTATTGAGCGAGAACCGGCTGGATCTGGAGTTCCTGGCCTACTTCTGCGCCATCGCCGTCGCCAACGCCCAGGCCTACGCCGCCGAGGCGCGGGGCCGGGCCATGGCTGAGGCGGTCTGGCGGGCGGTGCCGGTCGGGCTGCTGGTCCTGGACTCCGAGGGGCGGGTCCAGCAGGCCAACCCGGTGCTGGAGGCGTTCCTCGGGCAGCCGCTGCGGGCGGGGGCTCCATGGCCGCCGGCGCCGGACGCCCTGCGACAGGCCGATGGCGCTCCCCTGGCGCCGGCAGAGTGGCCCTGGATCCGCTGTCAGGCCGTGGCCGACGTGGTCACTGGCGAGTATCTCCTGGTTCCGCCGGGGTATCCGGCGCGCCCGGTCCGGGTGATCGCCGCGCCGCTCACCGTCGGCGGCCACCCCCAGGGGACGGTCCTGGCCTGGGTGGACCTGACCGCCGAGCGGGAACTGGAGCGGCTGCGCGATGAATGGATGGCGGTCATCACCCACGAGATGCGCAACCCTCTCCAGGTTATTGTCGGCTTCGCCGCCAGCCTGCAGCGCGACCTGGAGGGCGCCCAGACCCGCCTCGGCTACATCGCCCGGGCCGCCCAGCAGCTGCGGCGCATGGTCGGCGATCTGCAGAGCCTGGCCCGGATCGAGACCGGCCAGTTAGCCCTGGAGCCGGTGGTCGTCGACGATCTGGCGGGCGTGGTCCGGACCATCCTCGACCGTCTGGCCATCACCGTCAGCCAGCCGCTGCGGCTGCAGGCCGAGGGGCCTCTGCCGGCGGTCCGGGTCGATCTGCAACGGCTGGAGCAGATACTGAGCAACCTGGTGACCAACGCCGCCAAGTACGGCGCCCCCGACCGGCCAATTACCGTCACCCTGACCGGGCGCGCTGACGGCGCGGTGGTGGCGGTGACCAACTGGGGGCCGGGCATCCCGCCGGAGGAACTGCCCCACCTCTTCCAGCGGTTCTGGCGCGGTGGTCAGGCCTGGCAGAGTGGCCGGCAGGGGCTGGGCCTGGGGCTGTACATCGCCCGGCGGCTGGTCGAGGCCCACGGCGGCACCATCTGGGCCGAGAGCACGCCGGGTCAGACCACCACGTTCCACTTCACCCTGCCAGCGGCCGGCTGATCCGACGGCGACCTGTCCGCGCTGCGCCGCCAGCCGCTCCTTTCCAAACGGCTGGCGGCGTGGTCTCTGCGGGAGCGTTCGCCGCCGATCCCTCGCCCCGCGTCCTGTGCGACCGATCCGGGCTTGGGCATCGCAAGTTTGAGCCCGACCGCCGCCTGCTGGATCACGCTGCCCCGTGGCTCGCACTGCGGGCGGGGGGGGTGGACGGGGTCAGCGAGCGTGGTCTCTGACCAGGCTTTCGCGAACGCGTGCTCCGGGAGGTGGTTCCTCGCTGAGGGCCTCCAGACAGCGTCTGCGGGATATGCTGGAGGCTATCGCGCATATCGACCGCTATGCCAGCAGGGGACGTGCGGCTTTTGCGCCTGCTGAGTTAATCAGCCGAAGGCGGGAGGAGTCTTCGGGCGCTGAGGCTCCCGATTGATCCGGTCTCCCGGTTGCGGGGCGGGGCTTGACGCCCCGGGCCGGGCGCGGTAGAGTGAGGGAGGAGGAGCGGAGAGAGCATGCGCGCCAGCTGGCCTCTTGCCTCCACCCTCTCGCTGCACCGTGCGCCGCTGGCTGGGGTCGGCGCCCTGGCCGTGTTCCTGCAGATCACGGGCGGCTACTGGGATGTGGCCTGGCACAACGCCCTGGGCCGGGAGACGTTCTGGAGCCCGCCGCATCTGCTGCTGTATAGCGGTACGCTGCTGATGGCGGTGACCGTCCTGGCCGCGGTCTGGGAGAGCGCGGCGGCGCCGGCCTGGCTGCGCTGGCTGGCTCTGGGACCGATCCTCCAGGGGCTGGCTGCGCCGTTCGACGAGCTCTGGCACCGGCTCTTCGGGCTGGACCCGACCCTCTGGAGCCCGCCGCACCTGATGCTGATCGCCGGGATGGGCCTGCCGGCCCTGGCTCTGCTCTACCGGGCGCCCCGGCCCTGGTGGCAGGAGGGACTGGCGCCAATCCTCGGGGGTCTGGCGGTGACGGTGGCGGTCGGTGTCCTGGGCGAGCTGGAGCGCTACAACGGCACCCGCAAGGACCCGGCGCTCTACCTGGAGCTCCTGGCTCTCCTGGTCCCGGCGGTGCTGGTCCTCATCGCCCGGGCCGGGGGGCCCGGCGCGGCGACGCTGAGCGCCGGGCTGGCCATGCTTCTGCGGGCCGCGCTGAGCGGTCTCCTGACCCTGGGTGGCTTCCGCCCCTTCCCCCCGCTGCCGTTTCTCCTGCCGGCCGCTCTGGCTCTCGACCTGGCCGTGGCCGTCCTCCCCCGCCGCTGGAGTGGGCCGGTGGGCGCTCTTCTTTTCCTGGGCGTCTTTGTCCCAACCGACGCTCTTGATTTCCAGGTCCGGGGTCTCTCCTGGCCCTGGCCGGCGATCCAGAGCGCCCTGCCGCTGGCCACGCTCCTGGCGCTGCTGAGTGGCCTTCTCGGCGGCTGGCTGGCGGCGCGCCTCCCGCGCGCCAGCGTGGCGCCTGAACAGACGGCCTCCGGCTCGCTGGTGGGGGAGCGCGGACGATGACCGGTGGGATCGGGCGGCGGGCGCTGCTGACCGCCGCCTGGCAGCGGGTGCGGGTCCGGGCCGAGCACGTGCGGGGGGCTATTCGGCCCCCGGCCTCACTGAGCGCGGCGCTGGAGGGGTTCCCGGTCTTTCCGGGAGCGGTCGAGGTCGAGCGGCAGCAGCGTCGCCCGCCGGGATCGACCAGCGCCCTGGCCCTGACCGTCCGCTACCGGGCGGCCGCCGGGGCCCCGGCCGTTCTGGCCTTCTACCGGGAGGCGTTGCCCCGTTCGGGCTGGGAGGTCCGTCCGGGCCGTCAGGCGACCAGCGGGGGGACGCTGGTCCTCCGGTGGGGGCGCTACTCGGGCTTCCTCACCGTCCGGCCTGGCGACGAGGCGACCACGGTCATCCTCTACCTCGCCGCCCTGGCCCCGCGCCCGTCGGCCGGGTCGGAGACCTGACCGGCGGTCTCAGGCCGGCCGGGCGACGATCTCCAGGAGCAGGCCCCCGAGATGCGGCCGGACCGTCTCGAGGGTGAACCCGGCCGCCCGGACCAGCGTCGCCGTCTCGCGGTCGAGGTGACAGCCCCCGGCCAGCCGCTGCCAGAGGGGCGTCAGCCGCTCCTGGAGCACGGCCAGCCAGGGCCAGGGGGCCCGCACGTGCTCCAGCAGGCGCAGCTCACCCCCCGGCGCCAGCACCCGCCGGACCTCAGCCAGCCCCTGTGCCGGATCGCCCACCGTGCAGAAGACCAGGGTGGCCACCACGGTGTCGAAGGCGGCCGACCGGAAAGGGAGCGCCTCGGCCCGCCCGGCCACCAGGTACACCGGACGCCGCTCCCGGCGGGCCTGTCGGGCGGCCTGGGCGAGCAGCGTCAGGTCGGGGTCGAGGGCCACGACGAGCCGGGCCTTCTGGTAGAGGCCGAAGTTGCGGCCGGTGCCGACGCCGATCTCCAGCACCCGGCCGGCCGCCGGGCCGACCGTCCGGGCCCGCAGCCGGGCCAGCCCCAGGCGGTCCAGGGGCGCCATCCCCCAATCAAGGAGGGCGGCCGCGAGGCGCTCCCGCGCCCGCCAGAGGCCGAGCGCCCCCAGCCCGGCCAGGCCCAGGACCAGGGCCGCTCGCCTAGCCGACCACTTCATAACCGAGCAGGTCGATCCGCTCGCGCAGGGCCTCCAGCGGGGTCTGATCCAGGTCCACCACCGCCACCACCTTTTCGGCCCGGTGGTCGGCCTCAACCTGCTCAACACCTGGCAGCCGTTTCAGGGCCTGCTCGATGGCCGTCTCGCAGCCGGTGCAGTGCATCCCCTTGACGTGCAGTTCGACCCGTTCCTTGCGCGCCATCGTGTCCTCTCCTCAGCGGTGGCAGCGGCTCTCCGGCAGGGGCCGTGCCCGCCCCTATTGTACCACCAGCGCGGCCGCGTTCGGGGCTCTCAATCGCCAGGCGGAAGCCCGGCGTGTATGAGCCTGATCCATCATCACCGTAGCGGTCTCATGCGAATACGATCCTCTTCAACCACCGCAAAATATCCTGTCCAGTCGTCTCGGAACTGCAACACCCTGACCACTTTTCGTGTCAACTCCGAGGCTGAGGAGGCCTTTAGGCGCAGCAAAATGATCCCACATCCCGTCGGCAACCCGGCCCGAAAGGCCAATTCCCCAAAATCCTTGTCTAACGTTATCACAATACGCTGCTGATCCCTAGCATAAGTCAAGACTTCGCGGTCCGAACAGCCAGGAGCCTCGGCTCGAACCCAGATTCTATCATCTCCCAGATTCCGAAGTGCTATGATCACATCTAAAGGAATATTCTCATCAGCGAGCAGACGTATCACGGATGCACCGGATAAACTTTTTCCGCCTGTACCACCTCGTGAGCATATTGCAGGCAGGCCAGAATGTCCTCACGGGCCAGACCAGGGTAGTTGCGCAGAATCTCCTCTTCAGACCATCCCTGGGCAAGCAGCGCAAGAATGAATTCCACCGCCAGCCGTGACCCTTTGATCACTGGTTTCCCGGCCAGAATATGAGGATCAATCGCGATGCGCTCACGCCATCCCATCGTCTCTCCTCTGCCGTTTCGCCACTATCCTTCGAGAGGAGTTGTCTCCTCCAGATGCCTTTGGGCGTGTTCGCCGAATCTCGACGGGCGTCATTATCTCTTTCCGCGTAGAAGAAGTGTACCACCACGGCCCCTCGCGCGGAAGCCCGGCCCGGCCTCCCTCGCCCGCGCCGGGGCCGTGACCGCCCCGGTTCCAGACGCCGGGAGACCGGATCCTCACGCCCGGTTCCACCAGCAGTCGGGATGGGGCATTGACGTTCCTGCCCCCGCCGTGCGAAGATCGGGCCACCCGACTGAGAGGACGAGGAGAGGAGCATGCCGAAGCGCATCAACATCGGCATCGTCGGCTGCGGGCGCATTCTGCCCGCCCATCTCCGCGGCTACCGGCTCCTGCGCGAGAAAGGCATCGACACCTTCCGCATCACCGCCCTGGTCTCCCGCAACCGGGCCGACGCCGAGATGTTCCGCAAGCGCGGGGAAGGACCACCGCCGCGCCCGCCTGTCAGCCAGAACCCGGACGACCCGCTGAGCGCCCCCCACATCTACGTCAGCGACTTCCAGGACGATGTCGAGGCCCGGGTCTTCGACTCGGTCGAGGAGATGCTGGAGAAGGGCGACGTGGACGCGGTGGACATCCCGGCCAGCGTGGCCGTCCACCACACCATCGCCCTGCAGTGTCTGGCGGCCGGCAAGCACTGCCTGGTCCAGAAGCCGTTCGCCATCACCGTCCGGGCCGCCCAGCGCATGGTCGAGGCCGCCCGCGCCCGCAACCTGCGCCTGGGAGTCGTCGAGAACGTGCGCTACGCCGAGTCCACCCGCATCGCCCGCTGGCTGATCGACGCCGGCTACCTGGGCGAGATCCAGATGGCCCTGTTCCCCTCCATCGGCACGGAGTGGTCGCCCAACAAAATCGTGGCTCAGACCCCCTGGCGGCACCTGAAACTGCAGGCCGGGGCCGGCGCCTCGCTCGACATCGGCGTCCACCTCTTCCACCGCCTGCGCTACCTGGTCAGTGAGGTGGAGGAGGTGAGCGCCTTGACGGCCATCTTCGAGCCCGAGCGCTACACCTTCGACGCCCAGGGCAACATCATCGCCCGCGTCCGCCCGGATGTCGACGACGCCTTCTTCGCCACCTTCCGCTTCACCACCGGCGCTCTGGGCCAGATGTCGTTCACCTGGGCCGGCCACGGCGAGCCCACCCGCCTGGCCGAGGGCATGGTCCTCTACGGCACGAAGGGCTGCCTGAAAGGCGACCGTCTGGTCCTGGACAACGGCGAGGTGCTGAGCGCCCGCGCCCTCTTCGAGAGCGAGGCTCCGGCCACGGTCAAAGAGCGCTTCTTCCCCCTGGGCCTCAGGGACGCCTTCGCCCTGGGCTTCCTCGACTTCCTGCGCGGGATCGCGGAGGGCCGCGACCCGGAGACCAGCGGCGTCGAGGGCACCCGCGACCTGGCCACCAGCTACGCCATCGTCGAGTCGGCCCTGGCTGGCCGGCCGGTGCGGGTCGAGGACGTGCTGAGCGGTCGGGTCGAGGCCTACCAGGCCGAGATCAACGCCCACTACAACCTCTGATCCCCCACCGGGAGACGGACAGGTGAAAGTGCTGGTCACCGGCGGGGCCGGCTTCATCGGCTCCCACATCGTCGACGCGCTCTGCGCCGCCGGCCACCAGGTGGTCGTGGTCGACAACCTGAGCACCGGCCGGCGGCAGAACCTGCGGCCCGACGTCCCGCTCCACCCCCTCGATCTGCGCAGTCCGGACCTCGGCGACCTGATCCGGGCCGAGCGGCCGGAGTGCATCTGCCACCAGGCCGCCCAGGCCAGCGTCAGCGTCTCGGTCAAACAGCCCCTCCTGGACGCCGAGATCAACGTCCTGGGCTCGCTGCGCCTGCTCGAGGCCGCCCGCCAGGCCGGCGTGCGCAAGATCGTCTACGCCTCCAGCGGGGGGGCGGTCTACGGTGAGCCGCGCTACCTCCCCTGCGACGAGGACCACCCCATCGCCCCGCTCAGCCCCTACGGCGTCAGCAAGTACATCGTCGAACTCTACCTGCGCCTCTACCGCGACCTTTATGGCCTGGCCTACACCGTCCTGCGCTACGCCAACGTCTACGGTCCCCGCCAGGACCCCTACGGCGAGGCCGGGGTGGTGGCCATCTTCACCTGCCAGATGCTGCGGGGCCAGCGCCCGACCATCTTCGGCGACGGCGAGCAGCAGCGCGATTTCGTCTACGTCACCGACGTGGCCCGGGCCAACCTGCTGGCCCTGACGGCCGCCGACGGCCAGGTGCTCAACATCGGCAGCGGCCGCCCCACCACCGTCAACACCCTCTACCAGCATCTCAGCCGGCTGACCGGCTTCCGCGAGCCGCCGGTCTACGGTCCACCCCGCCCCGGCGATGTCTACCGGACCTACGTCGCCATCGAGCGGGCCCGGCACCACCTGGGCTGGCGGCCGACGGTGGACCTGGAGACCGGCCTGGCCGCGACGGTGGCCGCCTTCCGCCAGGGCGGCTGCGGCTGAGCGTGCGGCGCCGTTAGGAGGCCGGTACCCGCCGGCGACGCGCCCGCTGCCCGAACGGGGTCAGCCCCCGCGGCTTGTACACCGAGAGGGTGGTGGTCGTCAGCAGGAGCACCACGGCCGCGCCGGCGTCGGCCGCGATCTGGATCCGCACCCGCTGGAGCTCGGCGGGGGCCAGCGGCCGCTCAGCCGCCACCGTGGCCACCAGCCCTATCGGCTGGGTGTGGAGCAACAGGAGAGCGACGGCCACGACCGTGAGCAGAAACTTCACCAGGACCCAGTAGTGCCGCACCAGCCCCCACGGGGTGCCCAGGGCCATGACCAGCCCGCTGAGCAGCGCGGCCAGACTCAACGGGACGATGACCGCCCCGGTGATGACCGACGCGGCAAGGTAGGCGGCCCGCACCGTCTGGGCCTCCGAACCGACCAGCCCGGTGACGGCCAGCGCCAGGAAACTGAGCACTGCACCGAGCCAGCCGACCGCGACGACGATGTGGACGGTGAGCGCGAGCCGGCGGAGGGAGGGCGACAGGAGCCTCACGGCGCGTGGACTCCCGGCCCCAGACCTGTGAGATGCAGCACAACGATCAGCAGGACCACGACCAGGACGACGCCCCCGAACACCTTCACCCAGCGGGGCGTGCCGGCCGGCTCGCGGTCGAGGCCTTCAGACGCTGGCGCCATGGACGCGCACCTCCGGTACAATCTCAGTGACCCAGGCTACCGGGCCACGGTGCCGGGGTCAACGTTCAGGGCGCGCGCTCTGTGCGCTAGTGAACACGGCCAAAGAACTGTTCAGGACCGGGCGGCCGTCTGCGTCATGCCGAAGACGCGGCGGCCTGGCTGACGAGGGTGATCGATGGCCAGAACCGATCGGCGAGCACAGCGGACCCAGGCCCGGCTGCAGCGGGCGCTGATCGAGCTGCTCCGCGAACGGGGCTACGACGCGATCACAGTCCAGGACATCGTCGACCGCGCTGATGTCGGCCGCACCACGTTCTACCAGCACTATCGCGGCAAGGACGATCTTTTCGTCCACTGCCACGAGGCCATGGTCAGCCGGTTCTCTGCCCTCTCCCCTGAGACGCTGTTCGCGCCGGACGCCCCCGCGGGAATGATGGCGGCCTACCGGCATCTCGCAGAGGTGCGCACCCTCCTGTCCCCGCTCTTCCAGGGCCGCGCCAAAGACAGCCCGCTGGTCCTGCGGCGGCTCCGCGACCAGCTCGCCCAGCGGATCGCCGCGAGCCTGCGCGCCGCCCTCGCCGGCGCCGACAGCGCTCTCCCGATCGAGGTGGTGGCGGTCGCCCTGGCGGGGGCGCAGATCGCCCTGGTCCAGTGGTGGCTGGAGAGACGCCAGCCGTACACCCCCGAGACGGTGGCCCGAACGTTCCACCGTCTGCAGCGGGCGGTGCTCCGCGAGGCGCTCGCCCTTCAGGACCGGGAATGACCGCCCGCTCCGGACACCCTTGCCAAATCCCGGCGAATCTGGTAGCCATGCTACCACGATGACCGCCGAGGCCCGACGCCAGCTGCCCGCCATCGACCGTCTGCTCCAGGAGTCGACCGTCCGCGCCTGGCTGGAGCGCCACGGGCGGCCGACGGTGGTGGCCGCCCTGCGCCAGGCGGTGGACGAGGCCCGCGAGGCGACCGTTCGGACGGGCACCGTCCCCTCGCTCGTGGCGATCCTGGAGCGGGCGGCCGCCCACCTGGCCGCGGCCACCCGGCCCAGCCTGCGGCCGGTTATCAACGCCACCGGCGTCATCATCCACACCAATCTGGGACGGGCCCCGCTCTCGGCCGCCGCCATCGCCGCCATGGAGCGGGTCAGCCGGGGCTACAGCACCCTGGAGTTCGACCTGGCGACCGGCGAGCGCGGCTCCCGCCACAGCCATCTGGAGCGGCTGCTCCAGGCGGTGACCGGGGCCGAGGCCGGGATCGCCGTCAACAACAACGCGGCCGCAGTGCTGCTGGCCCTCACGGCCCTGGCGCCGGGGCGCGAGGTCATCATCGCCCGTGGGCAGCTGGTCGAGATCGGCGGCGGCTTCCGCATCCCCGACGTGCTGCGCCAGAGCGGGGCCCGCCTGGTCGAGGTCGGCACCACCAACCGGACCTATCTGAGCGATTACGAGGCCGCCCTCACCCCCGAGACCGCCCTCATCCTGCGGGTCCACGCCAGCAATTTCCGGATCGTCGGCTTCACCCACAGCCCGTCGCTGGCCGATCTGGCCGCCCTGGCCCACCGCCACGGTCTCCCGCTCCTCGACGATCTGGGCAGCGGCGCTCTCCTGGACACCGCCGCCTACGGTCTGGCCCACGAGCCGATGGTCCAGGAGAGCCTCCAGGCCGGAGCGGATCTCGTCTGCTTCAGCGGCGATAAACTCCTGGGCGGCCCCCAGGCCGGGATCATCGTCGGCCGGCGCGACCTCATCGAGCGGCTGAAGCGCCATCCCCTGGCCCGGGCGGTGCGAATCGACAAGGTCAGTCTGGCCGGCCTGGAGGCCACCCTCCGCCACTACCAGGCCGGCGAGGCGGTCCAGGCCATCCCGGTCTGGCGGATGATCGCCACGCCGGCCGAGGCCCTGCGGAGCCGGGTCGAGGCGTGGGCGGCCCACCTGGCCGCCTACGGTCTGCGGGCCACGGTCGTCCCCACCCAGGCCACCGTCGGCGGGGGCTCGCTCCCCGGCGAGACCCTCCCCAGCTGGGCCCTGGCCCTGACGCCCACCGACGGCGCCGCCCAGACCCTGGCCGCCCGGCTGCGCCAGGCCGATCCCCCGGTCGTCGGCCGGATCGAGCGCGACCGCCTGCTCCTGGATGCCCGCACCGTTCTGCCCGAGGAAGAGCCCCTGCTCCTCGCGGCCGTCCGCCAGGCGTTGGGCGCCGCCTGAACGGTCAGAGCACCCCTCTGGCCGGCGCCGGTCCCTATGCCGCGCGCCCGGCGGGCGGCCGCGCCCGCCACGCCTTCAGCGGCTCCTCCCAGAACGCGGCGCCGACGGCCACGAGGAGAGCCAGCGCCCACTCCGGGGCGGTCAGCGGGGCCAGCTGGAAGAGACGTCCCACCGCCGGCACGGTGCACACCACCCCCAGGCTGAGGAGAGTGGCGCTCGGGATCGCTAGCAGCGCCCAGTTGCCCCGCCAGTCGCGCTGCCAGAACGGCTGATCGGGGGCCCGCTCGACCAGGACCAGCCCGATCTGGCCCAGGACCAGGGTGGCCAGTCCCAGACTGCGGGCGCCCTCCACCGGTGCCCCGACCGCCAGCGCTGACCCGTAGAGTCCCAGGGCGCTGGCGGCCAGCACCAGCCCGCGGACGGTGGCCCGCAGAAACCCGGCCAGGGTGAGGATCTGGGCGCCGGGTGGCCGCGGTGGACGGCGCATCAGGTCAGGCGGCGGCGGATCGTACTCGAAGACCAGCGCCGCCGTCGGGTGCATGAGGAGTTCGAGCCAGATCAGGTGCGCGGGGAGCAGGAAGAGCGGCAGCCCCAGCAGCGGGACCACGAAGGCTCCCACCAGCAACGGGGTGTGAAACGCCACCAGAGAGGAGAAGGCGCGCTGCAGGCCAGCAAAAATGTGACGGCCCTCCCGAATCGCCCGGACGATGGTGGCGAAGTTGTCGTCCAGCAGGACCATCGTCGCCGCCGCGCGGGCCACGTCGGTCCCGCGCTGCCCCATGGCGATCCCGATGTCCGCCTCCCGCAGGGCCGGGGCGTCGTTGATCCCATCGCCGGTCATCGCCACTGGCCCGCAGCGCCCGCACCAGTCGGTACTTCTGCTCGGGGCGCATGCGGGCGAGGATGGTGGCTCGCCTGACCAGACCGATGATCGCGCGGTCATCAGTCCGATCCAGGTCGTCGCCGGTGATGATCTCATCGCCCGGATGGGGCAGGCCGATCGCCTCGGCCACGGCGTGAGCGGTCACCGGGTGGTCGCCGGTCAGCATGCTGACGCGAATGCCGGCACTCCTGGAGCGCCTCCGGCACCCCCGGCCGGACCGGGTCGCTGAAGGCCACCAGCCCGACCAGGCGCAGCGCCCGGGCATCGGTGGCCCAGTCGCCGCTGAGGGCGGGCAGATCGCCCGCCGCCACCGCCAGGACGCGCATCCCCTCTGTCGCCAGCCGCTGGTTGAGCGCCAGAACCTGTGCCCGCTGGTCGGCCGGCAGCGAGAGGCTGGCAATGATCCCCTCAACCGCCCCTTTGGCCGCCAGCCGGATCTGGCCGTCCCAGGCCCAGGCGTGGGCCATCAGGCGACGGCGGGGATCGAAGGGGTAGTCGCGCACCAGCGGCCGGTGGTGCAGCGCGGCCACGTCGATCCCGCTCGCGCGGGCGAAGGCCAGGATCGCCTGATCCAGCGGGTCGAGGGCGACCGGCTCGCTGGCCAGGACCGCGGCCTCCAGCAGCCGCCGGGCGTCGGGGGTCAGGCGGTCGCCAGGCCGGACCAGCCCCGCTGGCGTCACCAGGGCTCTCAGCGCGAGCCGCCCCTCGGTCAGGGTGCCGGTCTTATCGGTGCCGATCACCGTGACCGACCCCAGCGTCTCCACCCCCACCAGCCGACGCACCAGCGCCCGGTGGCGCGCCAGGCGCCAGGCCCCTACGGCCAGGAAGAGAGCGTAGACCATGGGAAACTCCTCGGGGATCGCCGCCACCCCCAGGCTGACCCCGGCAGTCACCGCCGCCGTCCAGCCGCGCCCGGTCAAAAGCGCCAGGCCCGCGACCCCCACGCACAGCAGCACCGCCAGGACAGCCAGCCGGCGGATCAGACGACCGATCGCCTTTTGCAGAGGCGTGGGTGGCTGCCGAATGGTGGCCAGGAGCAGGCCGATCTGACCGTAGCGCGTGCGCCGGCCGGTGGCGGTGATCTGGACGACCGCCTGGCCAGCCAGCACCGTCGTCCCGGCCCAGACCGACCGCTCCTCCGGGCCGCCCTCCCCGACTTTGGTGACCGGCTGCGACTCACCGGTCAGGGCCGACTCCTCGACGACCAGGGGCCCGCCGGCGATTATCAGACCGTCGGCCGGCACGATATCGCCGGCGGCGAGGAGAACCACATCGCCCGGCACCAGATCGGTGACCGGCCGGGCGGTCAGGTGCCCATCGCGCCAGACCCTGGCCGTCGGGGCGGCCAGGCGTCGCCGGCGGGCCCGGGCGCGTTCGGCCCGGGCCTCCAGCGCCAGCGTGACCGTCGCGATGGGCACCAGCACCACCAGGGCGTCAAACGTATCGCCCAGGATCAGATAGACCAGCCCGGCGCCCAGGAGGAGCACCACCATCGGGTCGGTCAGGGGGCGCCGGAGCCAGCCCAGGAGCGTGGGGGGCTGCTCCGCCGGCACGACCGCGTTGGGCCCGTAGCGGGCCAGCCGGGCCTGAGCCTCGGCTGCTGTCAGCCCGGGCCCGGCCGGCGGAGGGGCGGCCGCAGCCATGCGTTACTCCCGGGGGCCACCGTTTCCCCGGCGCTCGCCACCGGTGCCCAGCGTGGCCCGCAGCCCCTGGATCAGCGCCGCCCGTTCCTCGGGTGTCAGGCGAGCGGCGGGGTGCAGCCAGGTGTAGGACCAGGGGGGCATGGTCCCCCTCTGGACGGTCTCGGCCGCCTCCCGGGCCTTGCGCTGGGGGCGGTCCCACTCTGAGAAGTTCAACGCCCGCCGTCCCTCGGTCACATCACGCTGGATGAGCCAGGAGACCGGCGCGAGGGCGCTGTACCAGGGCCAGACCGTCTCGTTGCTGTGACAGTCATAGCAGGCGCGCACCGCCAGCGCCCGCGTCTGCGGACTGTCCCAGGCCGGCTCCTGACGCACCGGTGGATTGGTCCGCGGCCGGCCCACCGGTACGAGTTGCAGCAGGCCAAAAAGAACCAGCAGCCCGATCACCACCCCGCCGACCACGCGCCACCGCACGTGACACCTCCCGCGATAGTCTGTCCGGGGCAGCGCCCGAACAGTCCTCCGCTTTCAGGCTACCACGTGGAGGGCTCCCCTCTGTCAAAGGAACGCAAAAATCGGGCTAAAAGTGCCGTCGCCCCACGGGGACCACGGCCGCCGCTGTCCTGTCTCCATCCGGAGGGGGGTCCCACGGCGGGGCCTTTCCCGGCCCATCCCCCGCCCCGTATGCTACAATCAATCAGAAACGCTGGTGGGGAGGCTGGTGTGCGCCGCAAGACCCATACCTGTGGTGAACTGCGCCTGAGCGATGTCGGCAAGATCGTGACGCTGATGGGCTGGGTCCACCGTCGCCGGGCCCACGGCGGACTCATCTTCATCGACCTGCGCGACCGCTTCGGCATCACCCAGTGTGTCTTCAACCCCATGGTCTCGGCGGCCGCCCACGCCGTGGCCGACCAGGTCCGGCGCGAGTACGTCCTGGCGGTGACCGGTCAGGTGGTGGCCCGGCCCGAGGGCACCCAGAACCCCAACCTGGCGACCGGCGACATCGAGGTGGCCGTCCAGGAGGCCGAGATCTTAAACCCGGCCAAGACGCCGCCCTTTGAGATCGACGACGGCGAGGCGGTGGACGAACTGCTCCGCCTCAAGTACCGCTATCTGGACCTGCGGCGGGCCCGCATGCGCGACAACCTCATCCTGCGCCACCGGGTCACCAAGTTCACCCGCGACTGGTTCGACGCCCGGGGCTTCCTGGAGGTCGAGACGCCGATCCTCACCCGCGAGACGCCGGGCGGCGCCCGCGAGTTCCTGGTGCCCAGCCGGCTCCACCCCGGCCACTTCTACGCCCTGCCCCAGTCGCCCCAGCAGTACAAGCAGCTGCTGATGGTCGCCGGGATCGAGCGCTACGTCCAGATCGCCCGCTGCTTCCGCGATGAGGACCTGCGGGCCGACCGCCAGCCCGAGTTCACCCAGATCGATGTCGAGATGTCGTTTGTGGACCAGGAGGAGGTGCTGCAGACCATCGAGCAGTTCTTCATCGACCTGGTCCAGGCGGTCAGCAGCAAACGGCTGGCCCAGGTGCCCTTCCCCCGCCTGCGCTACGCCGACGCTCTGGCCCGCTACGGCACCGACAAGCCCGATCTGCGCTTCGGTCTCCTCCTCGAGGACCTGAGCGACCTGGCCCGCGAGACCAGCTTCAAGGTCTTCCAGGACGCGCTGGCGGCCGGCGGGGTGGTCAAAGGGCTGCGCTTCCCGGGGGCGGCCGGCTACAGCCGTGGTCAGATCGAGGAGCTGACCGCCCTGGCCCGGCAGTACGGGGCCCGTGGGCTGGTGACCATCGCCCTGACCGCCGAGGGCTTCCGCTCGCCGGTGGCCCGCTACCTGGGGGAGGAGGTCATGGCCCGCATGGCCCGGCGGCTGGCGGCCGAGACCGGTGACCTGCTGCTCCTGGTGGCCGACCAGGCGGAGACGGCCAGCACCGTCCTGGGCGAGCTCCGGCTGGAGGTGGGCCGGCGGCTCAACCTCTGCGACCCCGGCGTTTTAGCCTTCGCCTGGATCGTCGAGACGCCGGCCTTTGAATGGAACGCCGAGGCCGGCCGCTGGCAGGCCAAGCACCATCAGTTCACCGCCCTCTACGACGAGGATCTGCCCTTCCTGGAGACCAACCCCGGGGCGGTCCGGGCCAAGCAGTACGACATCGTCTGCAACGGCTACGAACTGGGCGGAGGCAGCATCCGGATCCACCAGCGGGACCTCCAGGCCCGCGTCTTCCGGGTCATCGGGCTGAGCGACGCCGAGGCCGAGGACCTGTTCGGCCACCTGCTCGAGGCCTTCGAGTACGGCACGCCTCCTCACGGGGGGATCGCCATCGGCCTCGACCGGCTGGTGATGCTCCTGGCCGACGCCCCGACCATCCGCGAGGTCATCGCCTTCCCCAAGACCCAGAGCGGCACCGAGCCGCTGACCGGGGCGCCGGCGCCGGTGCCGGAGGAGGCGCTGCGCGTCCTGCACATCCGGGTCGAGCTGCCCACCCCCAGCCAGCCGGCCGGCGAGCGCTAGCAGACGCTCAGGGCGGTGGCCACCCGGCGGGCGCAGGCCGGGCAGAGCCAGAGGCGGTGGGAGACCTCCCAGCCGCTCCCGGCCGTGCGGCGGCGGGCGTCCAGCCGGGCGATGGGGGCGCTGAGCTGGCGGCAGGCGGTGCAGGTGCCCTGGGGCTCGACCGTCACCTGGACCTCGTACTGGTAGGTGGGCAGCGTCAGCCGGGGATCGTTCACTGTCGCGCTCCCGAGACGAGGGTCAGCCGGGGGTATTGTAGCCAATGATACGGCCGACCGCTCGAGACCGAGCGGTCGGCCGCCGTGCCGAGATAGAGAGAGGGGGAGTGCCGTTACTGCGCCGCGGCCGCCACGGGCTCGCTGGCCTGCGCCTTCCGCTTGCCCTTGGCCGCGCCGCCTTTGCGGCCGATGGCCGAGTAGTACTCCGGCCCGTACTTGGCCTTGACCGCCTCGCCGCCCTTGCGGCCGATGGCGGTCAGGAACTCGGTGCCGTGGTTATCGCGGGTGGTCGAGCCCCCCATGCGGCCGATGGCCATAAAGAACTCGCGGCCGTACTTCTGGGCCACCGACCGCCCACCCTTCTTGCCGATCTGGGTGAAATGCTCGTGGCCGTACTTCTCGACCACCTTGCGGCCACCCAGCAAGCCCGCCTCGCGGACCGTCAGTTCACCCTTGCGCTCCGACATCGCTTAACCTCCCGTACACATTGTTTTGGCGGTGCGTGAGGACGGCCGACCGGGGCAAAGAAAAAGGCCACCCCGGCCCGCGCCGGCTGTGGCCTTTCGAAGCCTACGAGGTTAGCTGACAGGCTCGGGCAGAAAGGCTTGCCCTACCCAGGAAACCCTGGAATTCGCCTCAGAAAGGTGGGCCCCCCGCTTCTCGTGCGAGAATTCGGCTTCCGTCCCCTATTCGGTTGGTCGGTGGCAATTATACCGACCAGACCGGCCGGTGTCAAGAGCCAGGGGGCCCGCCAGGCCCATTTTGACAGAGATTTGACAGGTGCGCCGTCCGCCCCGGCGCCCCCGCCATCGCGTATCATGGGGAAGGGCCGCGCCGCTCGAGCGGCCGGCCACGAGGAGGTGAGCTGTGATCGTCGTCACCGGCGGCACCGGGTTCGTCGGCCAGCACCTGGTCGCCCTGCTCCACCAGCGCGGCGAGGCCGTGACCGTCCTGGCCCGTGGCCAGCGCCCGGTCTCCCTCCCGCCCGGCGTGCGCTTCGTCCAGGGCGATGTGGCCACCGGCGCCGGCCTGGACGAGGCCCTGGCCGGCGCCGAGGCGGTGGTCCATCTGGTGGCCATCATCCGCGAGCGCGGCCCCTGGACCTTCGAGCGGGTCAACGTCGGCGGCACCCGCCACGTCCTGCAGGCTGCGGCGGCGCTGGGCGTCCGCCGCGTCGTGCACATGAGCGCCCTGGGAGCCCGCAATGACCCGCGCTTCCGCTATCTCTTCTCCAAGTGGCGGGGCGAGGAACTGGTCCGGGCCAGTGGACTGGACTGGACCATCTTCCGCCCCTCCGTGATCTTCGGGCACGGGTTTGGCTTCCTCTCGCGGGTCAAGCAGTCGCTGCGCATGGTGCCCTTCCTGGCCCCCATCCCGGGCAGCGGACGGACCCGCTTCCAGCCCATCTGGGTCGGCGATGTGGCCGAGTGCGTCTACCGCTCTCTACGCGCTCCGGCGGCCTTCGGCCAGACCTACGAGATCGGCGGCCCGGAGTACCTCACCTACGAGGAGATCGTCGATCTCGTGCTCCAGACCATGGGCTGGCGGCGGCTTAAGATCCATCTCCCCCTCTGGCTTCTCCGGCCGGGCGCGGCCGTCCTCCAACGCCTGCTGCCCGACCCGCCGGTGACGACCGATGAACTGGCCGCCCTGGCCCTGGACAACATCACCGCCCTGGACAGCGTCGTTCGCCTCTGCCAGTGCGTCCCGCGATCTCTCCGGACCGAGATCGCCACTCTGCGGGCGACCGACCCCTGAACGCAGCGTGGCGCCGGCCACCCGGCAGCCCGGGCGGCCGGCCGATCGGCGTTCATCCCTGTGGGGGTCGGCCGGCTCCCGATGGATGTAGCCTGAGATCCGGCGACCACCGCTCCGGCCAGCGCGGCGGGCCCTCCCTCAGCCCGGCCCCCAGGGCAGCCGTCTCAGCGAAGCGCACCACGTCTCTCTCGGGCGTCTGGCCCGGGCCAGCGCCCTGGGGCTCGGCCTGGCCCTGCTGCTCATTCTCCCGCCCATCGTCCACTTCTGCACCGGGCCGCTCATCGGCGGGTTCCTTGGCGGCAGTCGCCACCGTCTCTCCGCCACCGGGGGCCTGCTCGTCGGCCTGGGGATGGGGATCGGTCTGACCCTGCTGGGCGGGGCCTGCCTCCTGGCCGGTGGAACCCGACTCCTGGCTCTCCCGGCCGACCGCCGCTCCATCATCGCCCTGGTCGTCGCCTTCCTGAGCGCCTACTACGCCCTCCTGGGCGGCCTGGGCGCTGTCATCGGCGGGCGGCTGGCCCGCCAGGAGGCCGACCGGCCCCACCACCCGCCGTCGTAACCGCTCGCACGCCCAGAGAAGCTGCCGGCTCTTGACAGGCGAGAGGGTCTCAGCCAGAATCCCCCAGGAGAGCCGGCGCTCTCTGGTCAGCGACCGGCGCCGTGCGGCGAGGTGCTCGATGGCGCAGGCTTCTACTCCCCGCCTGGGCTTTATCGGCCTGGGAACAATGGGCAGCCGTCTGGCCCGACGGCTGCTTCAGGCCGGCTACGCTCTCACCGTCTACGATATCGACCCGGCCGCCGTCGCTCGCCTGC
>VAPR01000506.1_pt1 | contig 24356 bp, 30 predicted proteins | sample 3380701 | NCBI WGS metagenome assembly VAPR01 (sample SAMN11536904, study PRJNA540576) | hot springs metagenome | isolation source: hot spring wet sediment | place: Spain: Lobios | collected 2014-01 | reverse complement strand
CCGGATGCGGGAGCGGGCCCGGGAGAAGGGGTACAACTTCCCGTACCTGTACGACGGGACGCAGGAGGTGGCGCTGGTAGTTGTCGATGCGGACGGGGATCGTCAGCCGCCCGGCGCAGGTGGAAACCGACACGGCTTCCTTCTTCGGTATCCACCGGAAGGTGCGCTGGTCCAGGCTGATGCTGGTCGGTCGGAATTTCCGTACCTTCTGTGGCTTGCGCTTCATGGCCTCGGCAACGCGGGCGATCGCCCGGATGACCAGGTTGGCCTGAAGGCCGTAACGGGCCTTGATGGTCCTGTAGCAGAGATGGTGGACCGCAATCTTGTTGGTGGTCTTGTGCTGCAAGGCCACCCGATGGATATCCTGGCAGGCTGCAGCAAACCGGGCCATCGTCTCATAGAGGACGAGGGCCTGCTGGGGATCAATTTCCAGCTTGCAACGGACGGTGCGGATCAGTTCGGCCATATTGGACACCTATGGTGATTATACCGCGACAACCAAGGGAGGTGAAGCGCGCGCCTTCCTCCCCGGATTGAAATCCGGGGTTTCCGGCGCACAAGTTTCTATGATGTCCTCGTTTCCAATCCACCCCATGGTGTGGTACCCCCACACTCGGGTCGGCTCTCCGCGCACTTCGACTTCAGTTTCTCCCACGGCATCGGAATAGTAATTCTCTCGGAGCGCGGCATAGAACAACTCCATCGCCCTGAAAATGTCGGCCTCCTTGAGTTCACGTTCCAACCTACCCAGACTTCCCTCAGTAGGGTATCCATCGTCAGTCCATTCAAACCACTCAAGCCTGAGCATGGTCGGCCTCTATTTCAGAGATCAGGGCCGCACAGGAAGTCCGCGCACGCTCCAGCAAACAATAAGGGTAATGCGTTCCGAATCCTTCTTTTCCACACACAGGACAATGAGGAGCACCCCCGGAACAGGACTCCGCCATGCTGAGCGCCTGAACAGCAAGAGTGAGAGCCTCAAGGACCTGACCTACCCTATCCCATTTCCTTCCTCTTGCAACACCTTTCCCCCATCTTCCTCCCCTCATGTTCCTCACCCTCCCTACTTGTGGTCCGAACTGAGAGAAAAGATCGCCTGGGCCAGCAGGAAACGAACCCGACTGAGCAGGTGGTAGAACGTCTTATCCTGAGACGCCAGGGCCGCTCCCAGAAGTTCCTCCACGAGGGCCAGGGCCTGCTTCAGGTAGTCCATAACCTTTACCTCTCCGGTTCAAGGGTCCACGTGTCGTGTCCGTCCACCCAAATCCCAAAAGTCACCGCACGCGGGCGGAGAGCATCAAAAACCAGGAGAGCGCACCAAGAACAGAAACGGGACACCGGAGTCCCATTGCGCTTAAGGACAAACTGAGAGACGTTTGGGCAGTCCTCAAAAGCCATACACTTGCCCATCCGAGAACTCCCTCAACTCTCCCCGTCTATTCCGGCGGCCCATTTCTCCAGCAGGGCCTCCGCGTCCGCCATCACCTTGTCAAGCTCCTCGATGGAGTTCAGGACCACCGACAGCTTGGGTGCCATAACCTCCCCCTCTCGAAATGCCACCGTAACCAGCAGGGGAGGCTCGGTCGAACGCCCGAAATGCCACCGTAAGTCGTAGAGTACGGACACATATCCCAGCCCGGACGGGTGATTCCAGACGTAATGCCAGATGTCAGGGTTGTAGAACAGCAGGGTATACTTCATCAGGCGGTGCGCCACCTTCTCAAACGGGTCAAGAGGATTCACGATCCCCCTCCAGAAATCGCTGAAGAGCCTCACAGACCGTCTCCGACATCTTGCGGTCTGAATGGATGCAGTAGGTCACGAGACGGTCCAGCAAATCGTTAGGGATGCGGACCCACAACTGGGAAAAACCTGTGGGCTCTCGAATGAACCTCATAGACTCCCAGCCTTTCATAGGTCACCACACTTCTTCGTCCGGTCCAGGTGGACCGACAGGGATTCCAACGCAAGCCGCCAGCACAGCAGATTCATCCCCATTCGGAAGTCGCGCTCCGTGCACCTCGACAGAGCCACCGCCGTCCCCAGAACCTCCCGAGCCCGTTTCTCAAACAACCCGGATAGGATCTCGGCACAGGCCGGGTAATCCTCCTCCACGGTCCCGCAGAAATCCAGCAAGACTCTAAGGGCCTCATGGCTGGTCTGCGCCATAACTTCCCCAAGAACCCCCGACGCCGAACTACCCCTCACCAAACTGATATGGACCCTGCGGCCCGTCTTCTCAGAACTCATGACTTCCTCCGCATCGAACGAACGAGTTGGACCACCGAAACCGAAAACAGCGCCCCGGCAAGGACCAGGACCGCCAATGCGAAAATCAGGACCTCCGTCACTCAACCTCCCTCCTACGCTCCCAGAACAAACTGAACATACGCAAGATCCCGCTCGCTCAATCCCACCACGGGTTGACCTCTGGAACTAAAATCTCCACCATCTCCATGGCCCTCACGATGGCCATCCGGGAGTCGTCACTCCTTCCGGGCAGCGTGTGGAGGGCCTCTTCCAGGTGGGCGTAAAGATCGTAGAAGAGCTCCTCGAAACGGTTCTCCAGCTTCACGTATTTCCGCAATTCCGAATAGTTCTGAGCCATTTCCAACCCTCGTCATCCCTCCACGTCTATTTGCAGCCAGCCTGTAGTTTTCTCTAGGAAGGGTAGGTACAGGGATTCAATCTCCTCCAGGCGGGAAAGGACGTCCGAAAATAGCTCCCTCCCGACTCTGAAACGGAGCCGCAGGTACACGTCGCTCTCGTCCTCGGGATCCCGATACAGGGAAAGAACCGCCTCACAGCCACGAAACGCTCTCTGGGACGCAAAAATGGCCCAGTAGAGAGCGGGAAGGAGCCCGGGATGTTGATTCAAATACCCAAACACAGAAATCGGGTCTTCCACTCTCATATCAGGCTCTCCATTTCATCCAGGACCGTCAAATGTTCCACTCACTCCCTCGTCTATCTCAAAGGTTGTCTACCCAACGCCTCCATACAGGGTCAAAACCGGGCTCCTTCATAAGTTCTGGACTCGGCTCGTTCCACAAAATATTCAAACCTATGCCTCCACCCTGAGTCAAAACCTGGATCATAAAAAGAACCATCACGCATCATCCGTCACCTCCTTTTCTTTTCCTCCTTCCGCGGCCTCCCCATCAACTCCCACAGGAGGCGGACGGAACGGCCGGAGACCCGCATCCCGTAGCGTCGCTTTCGGATTTTGGCGTTCCTCCGCTCCGCCTTCCTGTCAACCGGCTCCCTCATTCCTCCACGGGCTCGTAGGTCTCCTCGAAAATCTCAGGTTTACAGGGGTAGACCTCCCCCTTGACCCCCTTGATGATCCAGTCCCCCTGCCGGGCCAGCATGACCCCCTCCTCCGTGGGGAGGAACAGGCCGATCCGGTCCGTCACGTCCTTCGTGGGGTACCCGTTCTCGTCCAGGAAGGTGCCGACCGCTCCCCTTCGGAACGTCTCGTTCCCCAGCAACTCACAGACCTGGCCCCAGTTCTCCCAGGTGAGTTGGACCGCCTCGACCACGACAGGCCGCTTCCGATATTTAGCCATGCTTCCTTCCTCCCCGGGTTCCATTTATCTGGCGGATCACCTCATTCAGACGCGCGTCATTGGAAGGGGAATACAGGACCGCCTCGTAGATCCTGCGCCTGCGGTACCAACGGCTCCCGAAATACAGACCCAGCAACGCAAGGAAAGGCAGAGCCCAGATCAATTCGCCGCACCTCCCTTGATCTCCCACCGAATGCAATCCGAGAACAGCCGGTGGGCCATCGTCACCATTTCCAGGACGAACTGGAAAGGCTCCACCGGTACTTGACGTTCCCCGCTAGTTTGAAGACCGCGAATGGCAGCTGCACCATCTTATACCACAAACTGGGGGGTTTGTCAAGCCCACTGTCCAGCACCTGCCTTCCGTGACGGGCCTGTGAGGGCCCGCTCTGTGGTTGTGGTATGGTGAGCCTGTGGCGTAAGCCAGCCAGCAGGCTTTTTCTTAGCCCAAGCCGAGCTAGCCTCTTGACAGATGCCCCGTTTCCGTGCTACGTTGGTCGTGCCCCGTTGGGTGGTTCGTGATGGTAGGTAGCCCTAGGGGGTGATAATCGAGGAGAGGAGTGATACGAACATGGGTACGCTGCTGTCGTCTGCATCCGATAGGCTTTCCGAAGTGAAGGCCAGGATCGCCGAGCTGAAGAGGCAGAGGAGGATCCTCTTGGACGAGATCAAGCAGCTACAACAGGAAGAGCGGCAGCTACGCGCTGCTGGGTACACTGCCCGCCGCCGTAGCCGCCGCCCACCTGAAGTCGTCCAGGCGTACAAGGCGGCCAAGGCGCTGCGGCGCATTATCCGCCGTGCACAGCGCGAAGGCGACGTACAGACGCTGCTGAGCATCGCCCAGCGTGCTGGCGTCCTCGAATAACTAGGTTCACCTCCTACCCCCCTCGGGGCGGCCCCGCCTGTCTGTCGTTCAGGCAGGCGGGGCTTGCAGCTGCTGGCGGTTTTGTAGAAAGGTAACCAACGATATGGTATACTATGCTCATGAAGCTCTCGGACTGGGCACGGGCCAATGGCATCTCGTACAAGACCGCCTGGCTGTGGTGGAAGCGGGGAAAGCTTCCGGTACCCGCTCGTCAGACGCCTACCGGCACGATCTTGGTGGAGGTGCCCGAGCGGAAGGACGCAGGGGCGGTGCTGGACCGGGACGAGAACGCGGCGCGCAACCTTGCGGCCTTGGTGGCCGCCGTCGCCGGGAGTGGACCGGAGACGCTAAACGCCCGCGGACGGGACGTAAGACCTGCCGCAAGGCAGGCAGTCCCGGAGGAAGCGGGAAGCCGGCAGTGCGAAAGCGCGTAAGACCGGCGCCTCTGCCCGGCAACGGGCAGGTGTCGGGAACAGAATTCTATGTTCCTGGCAACGGCAGGGACCACCACAGATGCCGGTTGATTTTGGGGGATTGACAGTCGCTCCGTTAGGTTGTATAGTTTAGGGTGAGATTACGAAGGGAGGGTAGGGCCGATGGGCGTGCGTGATTTAGTGGAAAAGTACAAGGAGATGTTGCGTAAGGAGTGTGAGCTTCTCAAAGCGATGCGTGAGATCCGTCGTGAGCTGGCAGATGTAGAAGACCGGATTTTTGGGGCCGTAGCTGATGGGAAACAAGTCTCAGAGGAAGACGCTCAAGAGTATAGCAGACTTATTGTGGGTTTGTATGAGTTGGTCTTTGAACATGTTGAGCTGTTAGACGAGCAGTCAGCCCTACGTGGTAAGATTGTTGTTGAGGAGTACGAAGGAATGGCTGATAAGGAAGATTTGGAGGAGTTCCAACGTTTGTTGCGTTTGTTGCAGATGTGACCATGGGAAATTGCCGAGTCTGAGAACTGATTGGCGGTGCAGTAGAAACAGTAGCTGCCGTGTATCAGGAGTCTTCTGGCTAGAAGGTGCCGTGAGGACTTTGTTTGTCTTACGTAAGGAGTTGTTTTGCCCCGTTTGTAACGGGGCCTGGTATGAAGTTTTGGATTCGAGAAAAATGGTGATAAAGTGTCGGGATTGCGGTTTTGTGGCTATAGCGAGAACGCTATCCAGTATAATACGCGACATTATAAACGGTGATCTCGATGTCGAAGAAAATAGTTTATTTGATAGGGTCGCTAAAAAATCCAAAGATTCCGGAAGTGGCAAGAGCACTTCGGGAAAATGGATATGAGGTAGTTGATGACTGGTATGCGCCTGGGCCGGAGGCCGACGATTACTGGCAGAAGTACGAAAAACAGCGCGGGCGCACGTATCGTGAGGCCCTAAATGGGCTGCACGTAAAGCACGTTTTTGAGTTCGACAAATACCATCTCGATCGCTGCGATATTGCAGTCTTGGTGATGCCAGCAGGTAAGTCGGCACACTTGGAATTGGGTTATGCCATCGGACGTGGGAAGCATGGGTTCGTCTTGTTAGACAAAGAACCCGAGCGGTTTGACATTATGTACCGCTTCGCTGACGATGTAGTTTACAACATTGATGAGTTGTTGGATGCATTATCAAATCTTTAGGCTCTATTTGGGCTCTTTGGGCTCTCTTTAGGCTTTTAGCTGTATGGGTTGGAGGTGATGAGGTGGCAAGATGGAAAGTTCTGGCCTGCCCATCGTGTGGTGGTCGAGGTGTCGTACCCTTGTACACCCTTGGCGGTACGGATTTCATTGGGCCAAGTGAGTGTCCGGACTGCAATGGTGGGGTCGAGAACTGCTCACCAGACTATGGACAAAAATGGATAAATCGGTTATAAGTGCGGGTGGTACGGCAGCCGGCTCATCGTGGCGCCGCGGGACTTCCCGAGCAGCAAGCTGTGCTCGGCTTGTGGGGAGGTACTGGCGTCGCTACCGCTGGACGTACGGGAGTGGGATTGCCCGGTCTGTGGTGCGCACCATGACCGGGACGTGAACGCGGCAAAGAACCTTGCGGCCAACGGGCAGGTGTCGGGAACAGAATTCTATGTTCCTGGCAACGGTGGTTTCGGTGTTCGTGTGGGCTAGTGGTCCAACCCTCGTAAATCTGAGCCATGTCGTAGCGATCTGGTTTGAAGGTGATGCTGAAAGTGGTTGGGAGATCCGCGCCACCTGTAGTGACGGTAGAACGGTGACCTTGGCGCTCGGTTTCAGATCGGCGCCTGATGTTGCGGATGCTATGGAGAGGTTGGCCGAGCGTTTGAAAGCGATTCACGTCGCTGACTTGCACTAGCGCCATAGTGAATACTAAGCTCCCAATCGAGGAACTGGTAGAGATAATACTTCGCCGGTCCGTCTGCAGGGTGCAAATGGGTGTGGTGATCTATGATAGTTATGGCGTGTTCGCTTGGGGCTGGAACCACCCTGGGGAGAATGGGTTTGGCGAACACGCCGAAGTTCACGCTATGCGCCGGGCCAGTAAGCGCCGCTTGGCTGGTGCGACCCTGGTTGTCGCTGGGCGGTACAAGAAGAGCCGTGGCCTTGTCGAGGCCAAGCCATGTGACCTTTGTCTCGGCATGGCTATTGACAAGGGCCTGTCCCGTGTGGTATACAGGGGTCGTGACGGTGCGTGGCGCACTATCCGGCTTGGCGGGGCAGGGGGCGATTGAGAAGCCTTGTTTGCGACACTGTATGAAATCGCGGTCCACGTTGATAGGAGGTGCGGCATGAAGGGCTCTGACTTCGATAAGGCTATTTCGTCTATGCGGGATACCCCCAAGATTCCGTTTACCACGATTGCTGTGGGTCAACGGGTCCGTGTCAGGTTCTTGCAGGAGTATGGGGACCGCCTCGTGTTGTGGAGGCACGAGAGGGTACCGCTTGGTAATGGTAGGTATGGACGTGTAACGTGCTTCCTCAATGAGGAGTACAAGGATATAGCTAACGGCCATTGCCCTTACTGCGCGGAGGGTTACCGTAGAAAGGCTGTGGCGTTCTGGCTTGTGTGGAACCACGACACCAAGCGTGTGGAGATTTTGAGCGCTAACCAGACGGCCTTCTCTTTCGTGTCTATGGTGAAAGAGTTCGCTGAGATGCAGGGTACCATTACTGATCGCGATTGGATTATCACCCGCAAGCGTGACGAGAGCACAGGCGGTGATAAGAGTCGGTACACTGCCCTGCCGGGCCAGCCGTTGCAGTTTAGCCTCCCAGAAGGTACGAGTGTTCCGACGTACGAAGACCTAGTGGCCTATCTGGCACCGAGAGAGCTGCGTGGGCAGTAGGGGGTCGGCCATGTGGGTCTGTACATCTTGCGGCCAACTGTTTATGGCTTATGTCAATAAATGCCCCTTGTGTGGGGCATGGTGGAAGCTTGAGGCTTTATCGGCGTGTTGCGACGAGGATTGACGTTCCATGGAATCTAGCTGGCATTCTTACCCGTCAATCTACTCTCTTGGGCATGCCGCAGTAAAGGACATTTTTACTGCGCCGGTGCGTGTAGAAGAAAAGGTGGACGGCTCGCAGTTTTCCGCTGGCCGTTTTGGCGGTGTCCTACGTTGCCGCTCCAAAGGCGCTAAGATTGATCCGAACTACCCCGAAGCTATGTTCAAGGAAGCCGTCGAAGCGGTATCGAATCTTGACCTTCGTGACGGCTGGACCTACCGGTTCGAGTACCTACAAAGGCCCAAGCACAACGTATTGCAATACTCGCGTATCCCTAAAAACCATTTGGTACTGTTTGATATAAACACGGGGTACGAGGAGTATCTTACGTACGACGAAATGCTGGCGGAAGGTGAGCGGCTTGGCCTTGAGGTGGTTCCTCTACTGTACTTCGGCATGGTTGAGAGTGTGGAACAGCTGAAGAGTTTACTAGATCGCGAAAGCTTCCTTGGTGGTGTAAAGGTTGAGGGCATTGTTATAAAGTCAACGTCGTTGTACGGCCCTGATAAGAAGCTATTGATGGCTAAGTTTGTTCGAGAGGATTTTCAAAGAAGCCCATGCCGTTGAGTGGAAACAGAAGAAAGTCTCACCAAGCGATATTATCTTGCGTATTGCCAACGCCTATCGGACTGAGGCTCGGTGGATGAAAGCCGTCCAGCACCTTCGTGAGGCTGGGAAGCTGGAAGGTTCCCCTAGGGATATCGGCTTGTTGATTGAGGAGGTTAGGAGGGACATTGAGAAGGAGTGTCGAGATGAGATTGAGGCCATTCTTTGGAAGTGGGCGTGGTCTGACGTGTCTCGCCTGGTAACACGCGGTTTGCCCGAATGGTATAAAAACCTTCTGCTTGAGAAGCAGTTTTCTGATAGTTGAGTTGTGGCGGCGGTCGGCGAGGTAGCAACGCGGGTAGATACACAAAAAACCGGAAGGAGGTGAGTTGTGCCTTCCCGGTCCAGACAACTGAATAAGGGTGCCTTTCCCCTGAAGGCTCTTGCTGGCCGCCGCCACGGTGTACGGGGTTGGGAATGTTATGCAGGAACCAAATCAAAGTTTTTCTGATTATCTGAGATCGGTGTCAGTAACAATGGATCAGTCGCAACTGGATGCCAGTCGCGATTATTCGCTGTACTTAGCCAGTTTGATCCGTAGGTACGGTTGGTACGAAGCTGCCAGCCTTCTCGAAAGGCTGATTTTTAGCCTATACCGCTAGCAAACAACACCCACCCGTCGGGGGTACATATGCAGCGCAACTGCCCTCAACATGGTCCTAACTGTAAAACATACGTACCGCCATCAGGAAAACCAGAATCAACTCTCGCCATTATTGGCGAGGCTCCAGGTGAGGTAGAGATAGAGCGAGGGGAACCGTTTGTAGGCCCAGCCGGAGAGCTTCTGTGGAGTGAGCTGGGTCAACTTGGTGTTATGAGGGATGACTGTTGGGTATACAACGCAGTACCGTGCTTGGACTTGAAAAAGACGAAGACCCCAGATTCTACTAAGATCAAAAAGTGGCGGCCTCACCTACTGGACTCGCTGAAGAATACCTTTGCGTCAGTAGTACTATTGCTGGGAAGGGTCGCCATAGCCGCTGTTTTGGGTCGGGCTGTCTCTGAAGTACGGATAAAGGACGAGAATGCCTCTATAGTCCAGCTAGATTTGGGGGACAACCACAAGGTACTTTGTATACTTTCGATTCACCCGTCTGCTATTCTACGCAGCGGTGGTTCCCCAGAGCTTCTGAATATGCTTAGAACCAGCCTGTCAAGAGCCGTAGACGCAGTACGTGGTGAGATTACTTTGTCTGAGTGGTATCCAGGCCACGTGATCTGCGAGAACATCTTGGATTTGCAAGACGTAGAGACCGCAGTACATGCTGGCAGCGAGTTTGTCGTAGACGTTGAGTGCGTTGATGATAAGCCAGTTTGGATAGGTGTTTACGTGCCGTTGAAAGGTGGTAAAGCTTATGGAATACCAATCGGTGAATGGTATACTGGGCACAAGGCATTCTCAGATCAAGAAGTTGCCGATCTTCTAAAAAGGATATTTAGCATTCCCGGTAAGAGGATTGTATGCCACAACGCTAACTACGATATGCGCATATTGCGCAAACATGGATTCATCGGGAAAGATCATTACGTGACCGATGATACTCTCTTATTGGCACATACACTCGACCCTCGTAGGTCTGGTATACTTGGCCTGAAAGATTTGGGTAGGTCGCTATTTACTATCCAACCGTACTGGACTAAGGCCAGATCAGTTATGCGCAAGCCAGGCGGGATCACTAACCTGCCTGTGGAGGAGATCGCTGAGTACAATGGCAGGGACTGTGTTCTGACTTACATGGTCTTTGCTAAACTCATGCAAGAGTTGGTGGCCGATGAGCAACTATTGAGGCTGTATTTGCATTTGGTAATGCCTGTCAACAGGATTCTACTGGATATTGGCGAAAACGGCCTGCCAGTAGATATGGACGTTATAAACTCAATGCTTGTCTCGATTACTAAACAGAAAAATGAGCTCAGGGCAAAGCTGGATTCCTTTGCCAGCATAAACTGGAACAGCTCGACGCAGGTGGCTGAGCTTTTGTACGATAGGCTTAGGCTGCCGGTACTCCGTCTCACCGAGACTGGTGAGGCTAGGTCTACAGACGAGGATACCCTGCGGCAGCTACAGGGTATGCACCCAGTCGTCGACCTTTTGCTGGAATACCGTGAAACGTCTAAACGTTTGGAGACTATCGTCAGGCTGATGGATGCAATCGAAGAAGACGGTCGTATTCACCCATCTTTCAACCTAGCTGGGACTGTATCCGGCCGTTCGTCGTCTACCCCAAATGTCCAAAACTTTGAGCGAGGTCCTGGTATACGTGATATTGTCAAATCCAGTCCTGGTTATAAACTTGTTGAGGCCGACCTATCGCAAATAGAGCTTCGGTGGATGGCAGTTCTGTACGATGAGCCTACATTGCGTAAGTCGATTATCGGCGGCGAGGATATCCACCTGAAGACGGCCATGTTGGCCTTTGAGAAAGAGGCCGACCAAGTAACCAGCGAAGAGCGAACCCTCGGAAAAACGGTGAACTTTTCGTCAGGCTACGGTGCTGGGCCTACGAAGATCGCTGGTGTACTTCGGCGCGGTGGTGTTACCAAGGAGGCTGCGGCCCGTATTTTGGAGATCGAGCCACAGCCGGGTGAGGAGGACCCAGTACTGCAACTGTCTAGGAGGCTGCACCAAGCGTTCCATACCCAGTTTCCCCGTGTCAGGGTGGCATGGGGAGAGATTGCTGGGAAACTACGTACTCAGGGTTATGTTAGGAGTGCGTTTGGGCGTAAGTTTATTGTCAGTAACTTTGACTCTCTACCAGACACGCAAAAAGGGCATATATCGCGTGAGGCCGCTAACTTCATTGTTCAGTCTTCGGCGGCCGACACAATGTGGCTTTGTTTGGTCGATATTGCAAAAGTTGCTGCGAGATTAGGCGCTAATCTGATAAATGTTGTGCACGACAGCGTTTTGGCTGAAGTCCCCGATGGTGCTGTGGAAGAGTTTGTGCGTGCAGTACACTCGATAATGCATAACCCTAGGTTTGGGGAGTTCGGAATATCCATGCCAGTACCGATAAAAGCTGGTATCAAGGTTGGGGAATCATGGGGCCATCTAGAAGAGGTGCATATCAGTATGGAGAAAACAACAACCACGACCATGCTGAACACACTTGCTGATTACGTACGCTTGTACGTGAAAAATCGCTGGTGTGTGGTCCCTGTGGAGCAGGCGACCAAGCTACCGGCTATCCCATGGGCTGACACATCGTTTAGGGAAATCCCGGAGGCTGAGATTAGGGCGTGGGAGCTTGGTGGGTATGGTTTGGGGATCGTGACAGGCAGGGCCAGCGGGCTGGTGGTCATCGACGTGGACTCTGAGAAGGGGCGAGAGTCGATGGACACCCTAGGGCTGGATTCCCCAATCAAGGTTAGGACAGGCGGCGGCGGGTTACACCTGTACTTCAAGTATCCCGACACGGCCAGTAAGGTGCCCAACAGGATTGGGATATGGCCTGGGATAGATATCCGCGGTGATGGCGGTTTTGTGGTTGCGCCGCCTACGCGGCATCAATCGGGTAATCTCTACACTTTCGAGTGCCCTATTGAGGCGATCACACCCGAAAACCTTCCAAGTATACCCGCCACGATACTGCCCGACATCGTTCAGAATGAGCCTCCCAAAGTTCCGGATTACTACCCAACATTGACGAAAACATTGCCTCCTGGGGCCGCTGACGGCATCGCTGAGGTATTGGCACCACACTGGCAGGAGGGCATACGGCACGACCTAGCACTTGGCTTGGCTGGTATGCTAGCCAAGCGTGGTTATACTGTTGATGGTGCCTACGCCGTTATTGAAAGGCTGGCCGAGATTACTGGGGACGAGGAGGCGCGGGATAGGATAAAGACACTCGAAACCACTTACACCAGAGTTGCAAACGGGGAGAGCATAGTGGCAGATTCGCGGGTGATTGATATTATTGGGCAGGAAGATTTCAACAAAATATGTGAGCTTATTGGTACTGTAAGGACTATAGCTGGGATTCGGTGCATGGCTTTGGGGGAGCTGGTTTCGAATAAAATGTACCAGCCAGAGTGGGTGATCCAAGGGATTTTGCCGAAGCAAGGTATGATCCAGATTGCAGGCCACCCTGGTGTGGGTAAGACCACGCTGGCTCTGCAACTGGCGGCGCAGGTAGCAGTTGGTAAGCCGTTTTTAGGGGAATGGGATGTACCGAAGCCCAGGCGTGTGTTGTACCTGCAGGCGGACAACCCACCCGGTATGATACATGATTTGGTGGCTGACCTGCTGAGGCGAGAACCGGCCGCCGCGTGGGAGGTGTACATGGTCAATGAGCTAGAACCAATACACATTGATCACGATTCGGGATTTGAGAAGGTATCCGAGCTATGTCGCGTGTATAAGCCAGATTTGCTGATATTTGATACCGTTAGGGATTTTCACACAGCGGATGAGCGGGACCCAAACGCGGCGGCGGCAGTAGTAATGCAGATGGACAAGCTACGGCACAGGCACGGCGTCTCCGTGATCTTCTTGAACCATCTGTCTAAGAACTTGGGCTTTAGGAGGGCAGCCATTGAGGCACATATGGGTACTATGCGGTGGGTCCAAAAGGCAGACTCAGCACTACTGCTAACGGGTCTTGACGACGCTGATGATGACTTGGTAAGATTGGAGTTCGCGAAGGCTAGATGGATGACTAGGATAGCGCCAAGAACGCTAAGGAGGGTTGGAAGATGGTTCGTTCTTCCATCTTAGACTGGGTTACCAAAAAACTAGCAAAGCTGAGCTGGGCATTATCCAAACCGGCGGATGTTGAGGTAAAGCCAACTGGTAAATCCAAGGTTATTCTGACTTTGGATAGCGACGTTTTCGATTTGTTGACTAACTACGCGCTGGATTCTGGTTTGGAAATATCGGAGGTAGTTGAAAGGGCAGTAAAGCAATACTGTGGCAAACCTAGGCGTGGTGTCCTGTCGGAATATTTCTAGTAGTGTGCTGGCATGCCAGACAGTCTGCTTGCTTTGGTTTTAGTGGTACTAATGGCCTCCTCAGTATTTTTCGTGGGTATTTCGCCTACACTCGATTTTGCTATCAGCGTCGTAGTGTTCATCTGTCTCTTAGTGCGCGATAAAAATGATATGAGCGGCGTACATATATTTTGGCTGGCACTAAAAATGATAGGGGCAGCACACACGGCGCTGCCCCTATGGCCTTGGTTTCTAACCCCAGCGTGCTCCGGCCAGAGGACGCTGGGGGGTATTGCTGGCTGTATTATAGCAGAGACTCACTTACTTGTCAAGGGGTGCTGAGCCTAGTGGCTCGGCTTGTCCTACGTTGTGTACAAAAAACGTATATAAGAAAGGACAGTCAGATAAGCCCCGCCTTTCTAGACAGGGCATAAATGAGTTCCAGCGCACACATGTACCTAAGTTTGTAGCTTCGTATACACTCCTCAGTGACCTCAATGACTTCTTCTTCGGACAGATTGGGATTTATGTAGTGTACCAGCTCGTGTATGAGAATAGTCACCGCTAAATCTGGACCGCCGTCGATCATACACGTGCGGATAGCGATTCCTATCTTGTCCAGCTCTTGAAAACCATATAACTCCGTTCCGTTATCTGTGCACGTCTTCTGAACTTTGATCTCCCGCAGCTTTTTTAGGGCTTTTACAAAGTCTCGTATTGTGGGTACTTTCTTACTGCGAGGCATAGTTGCTATTCGAGCCTTACGTTTCTTTGGAATACCTCGATTGGGGCGCGTTTTACATGCGGTAGAGCTGTTAGTATTTCTGGTTGTAACAACATAAGCCCCTCTAGTACTAGTCTTAGACGTGGGTCTTGGGCTGACAGTGCTGGTGGTAGGGGTTTTATTGGCGGTACTGGTGGAGCGCTTGTAGGCCCTGTAACCCAAGCTGCGGCTGGGGGAGCCGTTTTTCCGGCAGCCCGTGCTACAAGCTCCTGTGCGACCTCCGGTCCGAATATGTTCCTAATGTAATCTATTGTTTTCTGCGGTATTTTGCCGGAAGCTATTGTGGGCGTCCCGGCGTTCCAGGCGGCCATGGCTGCTGGTAGTGCCATATCTGGACCGTAGATCGCCGCCATTTGTTTGGATGTAGAAACTAGGAACCTTGCTAGGTAATCCAAGGATTGCACTGGGTCGTGCGGGTTGACTCCTGGATGGTATTTCGGTATTATCTGGGCAATACCTATTTCTCCGGCTGTGCCTCTAGCGGTTGGGTTGAATCCGGATTCTCGCTGTATCTGTGCGATAAAGTAGTTTCTTGGAAGCCCGTATTTATCTGCTATTGATACTGCCACGTCCACTAGCTGGCGGCGTATTTGTTCGTTCAGTACTGTGCCTTTTGGTTTCGGCGTGTGTGGTGGTAATAGCTGCGCCTTTGCCAGTGGCTGCTGTTGACGGTCTCTGCTTCTACCACCTTTTAGCATGCCCAGTAGCCAGTTGGGGCCAGCCAGCATGTGTTCCTCCTAAACTAAAATCTGAGCTCCAGCGAGGGTTCTGGGACCCTCGGCACCATCGCTGGGCCACGCCTTGTAGGCAGTGGCTCCCATGGGCGACCTAGAATACGGCTCGCTTCATCGATGGCCTCCTGCCTTATCTCTCTAGGTTGCCGCCTAAAGTATCGGTTGAGCTGGTCTATCTCCTGCAAAGCCTCCAATGCTGTGACCCTATCGTACTCGATGGGTACACCATACTGCTGCAAAGCCTCTTGGCGCAGCCTGTCCACTTCGTCTAGGTCTCCTCTCATAGCCGCTGCCAGTATCAGCCTTTCGTACTTAGCCTTGATTGTGGCGTATCTCTGTCCTAGACCGATAATCCGATCAGTCACTTCGGAAGCTATAGATTCTGCATGGGTCCTAAACCCGAGCATCTTCTTTGCCCAGAATAGCGGGTCGTCGTCTGGCTCCTTTATCAGCAGCCTGCCGGTCCTAACCGAGTAGATGCCAGGTACCGTCATGTAGCTACTTGGTGCCTCAAATGCCAGCTTGTCTGGATCAAGTGCTTTGGCCGCCTTTTGCTTCATTGTGATGTAGATGTACCATAGCCCAAGAGGCGTTATTGTGGATAGGAACCTATCGACTGATCTGTCGTCTTGGTACTTTATCACGTCCATTGCTGCCGAATACACCTCGTAGGCAGTACTTGCCCACGGCGATATCCTTGCAACATAGCTGATCGGCTGGTCGTCTATGAACATTGATATTGCATCTTCAATCTCCCTTTCTATACCTAATCTGCCTGATAGGTCAATCCTGAACGGTGGCAGTGCAGGAAGGCCCCTGGACAGTGCGTCATACAGTTCAGGGGATTTTTCCCTGACAATATCGAGGGGCGATATCCCATACTTTCTGACAAGTAGCCTGTCGACGAATCCAACAAACGGCAGCGATAGTACTCCTCCTGTTAGCATTGAGGCAGCAAGGAATCGTACAAGCTCGTGGCTGGCTGGGTCCAGTCTCCCAGCTTCAGTAGGTAGCTCTCTGAATAGAGACCGTACGAACGATATGTATAGTAAGAAGAACTTCTTGAACTGTAACACAAAGGCTGGTATTGTTCCACGTAGGATTGCAGCTGTTCCGGTTTTGCTGTAGTCGCCTTGCGTTCTGTCAACGACGGCTCTAGCGAAGGTGATTGGGTCCTTGACGCCATTTTCAAGTGCTTTGTAGTATGCACCAAGAGCTGCCACACCACGGTTGAACATCTCTGCGCCGGTGAACGGTGAGAGCAGCATCCCGCGGACTACTTCTGGTATACTGCCACTTTTGAGCTTTGTCGGCAAGAATGGTTGGATTGTGAATACCGAAGAATAAATCGAAGCTCCAGCTTTTGTGAGGATATCTTCTAGTGCTGGATCGCGCGTGGCAAGATACTTTAGAAGGGCTTCTATTCCTTTGGCAGTATATTTTGCCCCAAGGACTGGGTATGTTGCGATTATAGTCTGAGTAACGTTTATGATTGGTGATACTATATTGCCTAGTTTTATTGCACTCATCCAGCCCGCTGCCTCGCGCATCAGGTCGGTGGCACTCATCTTGATGCCCAGTTTTTCGAACAGGTCATTCAGCCAGTCTTCGACTACCCCTGGGGCGTAGCTGTCCACATCTCTGGCCCACTTGTTTACAAACTCCCACAATGCGACCGTGCGCCTGTTGTTGATATTTGGTATGACCACATTGTTGTAAAACTCTTTCAATATTGGATCAGCGGACCTACGCCACTCATTACTGTACATTTGGGATGCTAGCTGGTAAATGTGTATCCTGAACCCCTCGTCAGGATCAGCCAAGTACGTGGATAGATTGGCAGTTCTGGGCATTGTTGCCCTTACCTTGCGGTAGGGCATAAAACCGGCCCGCTGCTGTACTCCAGCCTCCCTAATTGCTCGGTATATCTCGCTCGTGGAGAGCTGGCCCTTTTGGTCCACCAAACCCCTATCTTTCAGCTCCTGTAGTATTTGTTGCGATAGCCGTCCGATTTGCCTAGGTGTTAGACCAATCGCGAACGGATCGGGAATCATAAACCGAGGTTCTATCTTCACGCCAAGTTTTACCGCGGCTTCCACGACATCCTTGGCCTGCCCTTGCTTTACCATGTTATTTAGCACTTCCACGAATGGGCGACCATTTGCATCCCAGCTAGTGTTGTTCATCAAATAATCTACCGCATCGTCTATTGTGTCGAATATTCCGATCTTGGTAGATTCTATATGCGCACCAGGGTAATAGACTACCCAGCTCCCGCGGAACCTGTGTGGGAAGTAGTCTGGTAGGAATCGCGAATCTATCTGCTCAATGGGTACAGTTATTTCGTTGCCTTTTGCATCCCGCAGCCTGTACGTCCACGCATTGGGGTTTTGCGCTCTGTTGTTCGGGTGGTCTAGGTTTTCGCTTACTATCTCCCACTCGGCCCGCCTGCGCTGCCCTTCAGGCGCAAACCTAACCTTAGACCCAACGGTGTGCTTTATTGGATTCCCCTGGCTGTCTTTGGTCCGTTCTGCCAGTTCCGCCATGAACTTCCTGTACTGTTGTAGCTTCAAAAGCTCGTATGGCGAAAGCGCCTGAAGATCCATCCTTCCTTCGACAGCGTTGATTATCCTGCTCTTACTGACAGATGGTACGTTCTTCCACAGCTCTTCCCACTTCCGTACCCATTCCTTGATGAAACTAGCTTTGTCAATGTCTATCCTGCGCCGCAGGTGGTATAGTTGCAATAGTCGAGGTTCCTTGGAGAATACGAACAGCGTTGGCTCAATGTAATCTAGTAGGCTGGCACCTGGCGCTTTGGACGCTTTGTAGAACTCGTACAGTGCCGCCTTCGTGTCGGCCTCTGGGACCCTGAATATCTTCAGTAGCGACGGCGGGAACGGCCATACGATACTTTGCATTGTCATCCCGCCAGATATCTCTTTTGCTACGCGATCGATTTCTGCAAGCTGTGCAATGATCTCCTTTTGTGCCTTCTCTCCAGTCAATAAAGCATTGTTCAGTCTTTGTGCAATATCCTTATTCCGCGCAATTTGCTCGCCGAGTACTTTATACATTGTTTTGATAAACGGAATCACAGTAGCTTTATCTTCAGGCAGTTTGCTTTCCGATGCCACCCTCTCGGTGGCTGCTGCCAATCTTGCTATTGCGTTAGTCATTTCGTTTTCGTCTTTCACTCTCTTTTTGATTGACTCCAAGAATTTCTGGAACAGAGCGTTGACGTCACTTTCCGTTGCCTTCATGTACTTTGCCCTTCGTAACGCCCCGAAGAATTCCTTCAGCATGACAGTAAGTTCTGTGGGCGATACTTGCACCTTTAGTACATAGTCGTCGCGGAGCGTCTTTGCAAGCCCTTCTATGATCTCCGGTATGTGTACCGCTGGGTCCTTCAGCAGCTTTAGTGTGGGCATTGCCACGCCTGGGCTACCGTATACGTGTGCCTTTAGTATAGCCATTATTTTGTCTACTCTAACTTCGTCCCACTTTGGGGCTGATTCTTGGATCAGTTTGGTGTTCACTAGGCCACGAATAACGTCAATAGCAGGTACTGTCGATGCCTCAGATATTTCTCCTGCTACTTTACCAACTCCCTTTACCGTGAATCCACCGCTTTCTGCGGCTTCTTGTGGGCCTGCTGCCTCTCGTAATGCTTGTAGTAACGGCCGTAGCTCTTCTTTTGGCCTAGTTACTGGCATGTGCCTAGATGACTCATCAAGTATTGTACGTGCTGCTACCCTTTTAGCTATTTGATTGTATATGGCTTCACGGTCTTTTAGCGCGGTTATGTCTTCAGCCAGTCGGAATCTAGACGGTAGTAGCACGTCGTCTGGGTTGTTTTCCAAATGGTTCAGTATCTCTGTGATGTAGCGGTTTGCTCGATCCGCTATCTGTTTGGCGATGTTTCTGGCTCTTGCTTGACCGATCTGTAATGAGTTGATTATACTGCGTGCTGTGGTGCCCTCTGGTGTGGACAAACTTTTGACCTCATCCAGCACTGTAATTAGTACTGACGGTACTTTGTTGCGCAAGTACAGCTCGATTTCGTCACGGCGTTCCTTGAACAGATCCGCGAGTTTGTACTGCCAGTCCTGTAATACGCCTTTGGGCACATCCTCAAGTGTTATCTTTTCGCCGAGTTTTGGAATTACGTCGTTCGGATTAGTGATTCTCCACACTGATACGTCCACTAGGCTAGTCGGCAATGCATATTCTCTTCGACCGTACATTTCGGCGAACGGCACAATGTGCCGATCCCTTAGTACAGACTTTATGAAATCTACAAGCTGGTCGTAGTTCTCGACATTTGTTATTGACTTCGGCAGGTTGTTTACCCTAAACATCATTCCATACCAGCGTCCGCCATCGTAGAGCTTAACGGGCACACCTATACGAATCGTAGCTTGGTCCGGCTTGATTTCTGCTAGCCTAGCTGCTACTTCTCTTGCAACTAGGTCAGGGAGGTTATTCTTATCGTGTATGATTATCATATCCTTAGCTGGTTGGGGGAGCTTAATCCTGCGTGCAACAGAGGCTAAGTCATTGGTGCTCGCAACCTTCACCAGCCTATATACTTCCCCTGGCTCCTCTTTCAGTGCATATCCGGCCGCCCTCAATATGTCGACCGCCGCATTGTGCATCAGCTTTATTGTTGTCCTCTCGTTGGGGTCCCACTTGTATAACCATCGGTACGCATAAGGTACAAGTGCCGCTTTGGTCTTACTCAATATTTCTTCGTACGTCAGCGGTTCAGGGATATTGACCAGTGATTGGTCAGCTTCAAGCTCACGGGCTATCGTTGTCTTCAACGCATCGAGTATTTCGCGTGGGTTGGTAGCTTTCCCGCTGTGTACGGATTCGACTACATTGTCCGGTACGTACTTTGCCAGCTTTTGAGAAACCCCTAGGATTGTTCTTATATGCTTTTCAGTGATGGGATCACTTTCAGCAGCAGTCCTACCTATTTTACCGTAGGTACTTAGCAACCTTCCAGCAATTCGTGCCACCTTTACTAAATCTGGCGCACCACCCTGCTCTTGTTGCAGTAACGTTTCGACTACTTTTTGCAGTTTTCCAGCTCTTTCCGTAGCATCCAAGCCTAGGGTAACAGTGTATATTTGCTTTCCTGTTTTGTCTTTAGATACGTATACTTTGAGTCCTGCGCCGCGTAGTATATCAGCTAACCTTTGTGCATTTTCTTCTTCACTCAGTATCATACGTGGTTGACCGCTTTCCGGCACATACGGCCTTGCGGCCATTGTCAGCTCGTCAGGTAGATCGAACCCAGTCGTCAATGGTTTTTCTATTTTCGGCAGTTTGGCGATTTCTTGGATTTTCTTTTCCTGTGCTGCCGCAGATGCGGCTTCAGCAATTGCCTTCCTGATTGCTGGTTCGCTGGTCTGTGGCGCGAGTATTGCAAACTTACGTGGATCCGCACCAAGTTCTTGGAAGGCTTGTTTCAGTAGTGATTCTGACGTTTGCTGTTCCAACCTTCCAGATCCAGACCCCAGCAACGGCACTATTATTGGTTCTTGGATCTGGTCGGATTTCCGAATAATCGACTCAATACTGCGCCGTATTAGGTCTGTATCGGCAGGTGCACCCGGAGATGGCTTGGTGGGCACTAAAATTACTCTTGTTTCAGGGACAACAATTGGCTCTCCCTTTGTAGTAGCGCCCCTGGCCGCCTCCATCAGTATGCTTGCCAGCGGCTTTTCACCGACTTTTATCCCAGAGCCCTCGATGGCGCTGTATATTATTCCTGACGGTGTACCCTCAGCCGTGCTTGGTACTACCACCCACGGCCGCTGTTCAGGGGGCACTTTCAGTACTTGTACGATATCCCCTTCTACCTTTGGTGGCTTGCCGTGTAGGAGCTGTACCGGCCACCTGACCCACTCAGCGGCGTGCTCCGGCAGGGTACTAGCTAGCCTTTGTAGTGCTTCGAGTACGCCTTTAGCGTTGTTTTCTAGGATTTTGCCCAGTGGTAGCCTTAGCACCCTGTGTACCTCCTTTTGCCGTTGCCCTCTTGGGCGCCCGCCGTGCCACTCGGAACTCAGCACGAATTTGCGGCGGCACCCACAGCACTGGGTCCTCACCTAGGTCTGAGCGGTAGATCAGTGCCATGCCAACGTTCTTATCTGGGTCGGCTGCGTCCTGAAGGCTAAACCTCGATGGGTCAAACTCCACTCTAATTGGCTTCCCTTTTTCGGTGATACCTTCGTCTAACAACTTTAGCCAAACCGTTATCTTTGAGTACCTGCTGGCCGGATCTTTCTGAACCGCGATGTCTACTACCTTCGCTGGAATGAATTCACTTTCGCCTTGAGGTTTGAAGTAAACCGGTGCCCCGTTGGCCCTCTCAGTTACCAGTCCCGTTGTAGTAGGGGGAATGCTGGCGGTACCTTTTTCTACACTATCGCTGCCGATTCGGTCGGTCATCATTAGGTTTCGCAAACGTACTCTTTCAGATGCTGTACGCCTCATAGTCTCACGATAACGATCAACTATGTCTACCAATCTAGCGTCGATAGTTGGAGCTAATTTGTTGCCTTTTAGTCTCAATACACGTACTACGGGCGTTTCTACTGTCTCATCGCCGATCTTCAGTCTGATCTTACCATCAGGTTTGATTTCCTCAACTTTCGCATTTACTACATTATTACCGCTTATCTTAAATCGTATTGTCTCTGTACCCTGAAGCTCGTTTTTCAGAAAGTCAACTCCTTTTGTGACTGCCTCTTTTGGTGACGAGCTCTCCACCATCAGCCTAAGATTACCCCTACTCCTGTCGAAAAGTATCGTGCTCTTTGGTTTTTGCGGTACAGATGGTTTTGTTGTCGCTTGGGCTGGTGCTGGCGTCGGGGTTTCTGGAGTAACAACTGGCTCGGCGGGTTGGGTCGGTGTGGGCTCTACAGTAGTCTTGGTCTTGGGCTGCTTGGGCCGCCCACGTTGTGGTGTCGGCGTGGGCGTCTCCCCAGTCTTGAACAGCTCCCTGACGAGCGGGGTTAGCTCAGCGGGTGTCTCTGCCACCTGTTGAGGCTGGGCAGCCGGTTTCTGTGCTGCCACCTTCCTTGCGGCTCGCTTTGGTGTAGCCTGTACAGCAGCTGTGCTGGTAGCCGGTGCCTCTTGTGGGGCTGCGCCTGTAAGGGCTTTGATTAGCGCTTCGATCGGGGCCTGTGCAGGGCTGGTCTGTTCAGCCGCGCTGGCGGCCCCTTGTTCTGGCTGTGGTGTGGGTGTAGTGGCCTGCGCCTTTGTGTCCCTTCTGCCAGTCGTTTTGCCCTCTGTTGTAAGGGCGCGGATCAGTTTTTCTATATCTCTTTGTGTGGCTTTAGTGGGTCCTTTACTACTGGTGGGAGCCTTTTGGACGGCTTTTTGTGCCCCACCTGTCATGCGTGCAAGTAAGTCTTCGACGGTTTGAGGCGTGGTTGGCTGTATTGTAGCTGGTGGTGGTTCTTTTGCCTTAGTTAGTGCCTCAGCGACCTGCTCAGCGTATTGTGGCCTTCTCAGGAATCCTGCATACTGTGTTGGTCTAATGGCTCGCGGTACTGCTTTTACGCCTTCAGACGCCATCTTTTCCAAAAACTGTACGGCGTGCTCAGGTGATGCGAAGTACCAGCTTTTGTTTGGATCAACCCCAAGTAGCTGTATGAACTTGTTTCTGATCTCCTGAGACGTAGTGGTTTTTTGTGCCCTAACCGATTGGGCTAGTTCGCTCAACTCGCGAGCTACTGTATTGACAGCTTCTTCAACTGGGTTTAACGTTCCTGCTTGGGCGGCCGGTGAGTCCGCGAACAGCTTGGCGTGCTCTTGGATTCTCCTTGCAATGTGCCCAGCCACTTCGCCGGCTGCCTGTCGTGGTAGAAGTAACCTACCGCTTATAGCCCCTAATACTGCCCCTTGCGCCCCCCCGGAAAGTGCTTTACCTACGTCGACTTTGCCTTCCTCTTTAGTTTGCTCCACCACAGATCTAGCTATACCGTGCAGTCCGCCTGCGATGCCTTCTCGCAGGGCTATCGATGCGATCGGGCCAAGCCCGACTGCTCGGACGGCCATTGAACCGGCCCTTAGCCATGGGCCGCCGGGGGCGAACCACGGCAAGACCCCAAGCATACCCCCTACTGTACGGGCTATTCGTAGTGGATCTAGGATTCCACCGTGCTCTCTAGGTGATGGTAGGTTTACCATCCCCAGCGTCAGCTCGCTTAGGAACCCCCTACCGGCTTCCTTGAGGATTTCTCCTAGCCCTTCTCCTCCTCTACGCTGTGACCGCTCTGCCGGTTGTGGCCCCCATTCTGGCGGGTACAGCTTGTCAAACTCTTCCGGTGAGACTAGATTATGTTGCCGCCTTTCCTCTTCACTTAGATTGTAAACGAGCCACCTGTTCAGAAGTATTTTGTCCTTGGGGTCCATCAAAGACGGATCTAGGCGGCCCTCCATGAAATCGTAGAACAGCTTTTTGGCCCGATTCTCGTATTCGGGCGGCATGTATTTTTTAGTTACTGTGGGTATCTCTGTGACGGCCATGGCAGCTCGCTATTTCTTCTTCTGTACTCCAGGTAGCAACAGATTTCTAGGGTTGCCTTTTAGGGCGTCGCCAGGCTTATATTCCTTCGGTTTTGGCGGCGGTGGTAGTTTAGGTTTAGGGGTTGTTGGCTGTGGAGACGACTTGGGTGCTGCGGGCTGCCGTGGCGTTTCTGGGATCTGTGGAGGTGGTGGCGGCGGTGTTATCTGCTGTTGTTGCATGCCACCGAATAGCTGCCCGTATCCCTTTATCGTCGCCCTGATACGATTGTGTGCGTCACGCTTCTTTTCAAGATTTGCTATGGTATTGCGGTAGTTCTCCTGCAAACCCTGTAGTTTCTCAACGGTTGGGTTTAGCAACGTATCTATCAGCGAGCTGTATTGTTGCTTTAGCAATACGTCGTCTCCTGCTTCTTCCATGTCCTTCAACAGATCCTCTTCTATTGCTTTCTTTACATGTGGAGGAGCATTGTAGTACTGCTGTACCTGCAGCTGCCTCGTGGCTAACGGACCCTCTGGGTTCGGGTCCCCTTCGACGAGACGCTGTCGGGGGCCGAAGACTTCGCCTGGGCCAAGCAGGTGCAGGAACTGGGGTACCTGATAAAATACGAGCCCACGGCCCGGGTCTACCATTCCCACGGCGGGCCCGTCTTGAAAATTATGCGGCGGGCCGTCCGGGATTTTACCACCCGGCTGGGCGTCACCGCCGGCATTCTGGCGGCCAAGCCGCCGGTGCTCTACTACCCGCCCCGGCCGGAGGCTGAGTAGGGCCGGGCTACTGGGTGTTGTTCCTGACCGGTTCGGTGGGCTGGGGAACTTCCGAGACGACCTTGAAGGGCGGGTCGGGGATCATGGCCATTACCCAGAG